>Ga0080005_125103_pt1 | contig 19460 bp, 19 predicted proteins | sample JossMetagenome_2_FD_69208 | JGI IMG/M metagenome (GOLD analysis project Ga0080005, IMG submission 69208) | Hot spring sediment microbial communities from Joseph's Coat, Yellowstone National Park, USA - JC3_ASED (SPADES assembly) (version 2) | ecosystem: Environmental > Aquatic > Thermal springs >... | reverse complement strand
TTTCTCTTTAAAGTGCCTACAATATTTATTTTATAGCCACAGTATCTACAGCGATTCTCTTGATCAAGATGCCATTCTAAAATCTCGAATCCATATCTCACAATGACAGGTCTGCCACAGTTAGGACAGTAGGTGTTCTCCAGAGGATGACCAGGCACATTGCCTACATATACGTATTTCAGACCTTCTTCTCTGGCTATTTTAACATGTTGTTCTAATGTTTTCACAGGTGTAGGTGGGTAGTCTAGCATTTTATAATCTGGGTGGAATCTCAGAAAATGAACAGGAGTCTCTGGACCGAGGTTCTCCACGATCCATCTAGCCAGCTTTCTAGCCTTATCAAGATCATCCCCCACCTTAGGTATCACAAGATCTGTTATTTCTATAAAGATCTTTTTTCTCTTAAGCTCTTTTAAAGTCTCGAAGACAGGCTCATAATTAATTATCTGAATAAATTTTCTAGCAAAATTATTATCAGCATTACCTTTTATATCTACTGTGGCAGCATCAAGAAATTCAGAGAGATAATCAACAGCTTCATCAGTCATATAACCGTTGGTGACAAAAGTGTTGAAGAGACCCTCTTTTCGAGCGATAACTCCTACGTCATGAGCATATTCCATGAATATTGTAGGCTCATTATAAGTATATGTTATTCCGTCAGAGCCTGTCTCAAGAGCTATCTTAACAACCTCCTCAGGCTCCAATTCAAAACCTTCTATATGTCTTCTCTGGGAGATATCATAGTTTTGACAATACGCACACGCCCAGTTGCATCCTGTGGTGGCTATTGAAAGAACTTTAGAGCCTGGGTGAAAATGTGTGAGAGGCTTTTTCTCAATAGGATCCACGTTTATAGCTATAAGAATGCCATATGACAAAAGATATAGATCTCCATTATAATTTCCTCTGATCCCGCAGAAGCCTAATTGACCTGGTGAAAGTTTACATCTACGAGCACATGCGACACATTCTACTCTCTCTTTGTCTAATTTCCTATATAAAACAGCTTTTCTCATGTCCAGCTTATATAATAATGCTTAGAAGATATATAATATTATATGTTCATCTGATCTTGCTCAGAAACTCTGACCCTTCTTCATCAATCTGTCTTGCCGGATACTCATCATCATAATAATCTTTGTTTAGAGAAATAAATAATGTTTATAAACATATGATCATTGTAGTATTGATCAAAGATCTATTGAAAATTATTTAATTTTGTTAATAGAATATTTATTCGGCGGTGGTAATTTATTGTCATTAAAAAAAGAGCCTGTGGTCAGTTATCTAAGACCTCTTCTTGATGAGATAAGAGGAGAGCTTGCTTTTAAATATATAGCTATCGCAAGACAGCTTATGGAGAGAGGTTATGACGTAATAAGTTTTGGAGCGGGACAGCCGGACATTCCTACTCCGGATCATATTATTGAAGCTGCGAAAAGATCTCTTGACAGAAGATTTACTGGATATACTGAGACAGCAGGCATATATAAGCTTAGAGAGGCTATTGCAGAATATTTGAATAATAGATATCATGCGTCAGTAGATCCAGATGAGATCATTGTGACAACAGGTGCTAAAACAGCCATATTTGTGGTTATAGCAAGCTATATAACTCCTGGCGATGAAGTCATTGTGATAGACCCTGACTATCCAGCCTATTCTGAGGCTACAAAACTTTTGGGCGGCATACCTAAGTTTCTAACTCTCAAATTTGATAAGAAAGAGGGGTTTACAATAGATCTTGATAAGCTCGAGAACATGATAAGTAGCAGAACAAAAATAATTGTTCTAAACAATCCTCATAATCCTACTGGAGCCGTCTTCCCGCCTAAAATTGTAGATGAGCTTATGAGGATCGCTGAGAAACATAATGTCATACTCCTCTCAGACGAGATATATGACAACTTTATTTATGATAACGCGCCTTTCAAAAGCGTGTCTGAGCATCCAGATTGGAAGAAGAGAGCTATATTAATAAATGGTTTCAGCAAGACTTTCTCAATGACCGGCTGGAGACTTGGATACATAGTTGCTCATAAAGAAGCGATCGAGAGAATGATTAGAGTAGCTGTGAACGTGTATAGCTGTGCAACAAGTTTTGCTCAAGAGGCTGCTGTAGAAGCTTTGAGAGGTGATTGGACACCTTCTAAAAGAATGATCCAGCTTTTCCAGAGGAGAAGAGATGTTATATATGAAGAGCTGAGCAAAGTGAAAGGTTTTGAGACGTGGAAGCCTCAGGGAGCCTTCTATATATATCCTAGAGTGAGAGAGCTTCTCAACAAATTAAATATGAGCGTTGAGGAGTTCGTTGATTATCTAATTGATAAACAGAGAGTCATAATACTGCCGGGGACAGCGTTCTCCGAACTCTCTGGAGAAGATTTCGTTAGACTCAGTTATTCAATATCTGAAGAAAGGATCAAAGAGGGAATTGCGAGAATACGTGAGGCTATTGAAGAACTTGAGACTATCAAATTAAGAAGATAAAAACTTTTTCATATTTTATTTTTTACTTGTTTTTACAGACGCAATCTCCTTCTATGATGAGATTAGGATTATTATTTCTAAGAATCTCTATAAGTTCTCTACATTTTCTGATGCATACAATCTCAGGATCCTGATCTTTTGATGTTGATGTCATAATATAAAGCTCGTTGACAGGTCCTCTAGTCTCATGTCCCTTCGGATGAGTTTTTATATATACATCGGGGTTATCTCTGGCATATTTATTGAGATCTTTCGCTAAAGTTGATTCAGGGACTCCTATAAGTGTCAGACTTGTCTCAGCAATATTTTTAGTTCCGTATCTTCTTAGGAAACTCTCTACATGAGCCTCCCATATCCCCTCCATCTCCGCCGGGACTCCCGGCAGAGATATGATTATTTTATTATTTTTCATTAACAAGATCCCTGGAGCAATACCTACCGGATTACTTAATGATTTTGCAGACTTAGGCATATAAGCCATTTTAATTCTCTCTGGGGTGAGCATCATGCCTCTACTCTCATATTTCTCTCTGATCTCTCTGAAAGCATCTTCATTTAAAACATGTTCTTCTCTAAAATATCTTGATAAAGCCTCTGAAGTTATGTCATCATATGTAGGGCCTAATCCTCCTGTTGTCACTATAAGATCTGCGTTGAATTCTTTTATAGCTATATCAAATGCCTTAGATATATCTTCAAAACTGTCTCCAACTGATATATGTGCAACGACGTCTATCCCTAGAAGCATTAATCTTCTTGATATGAATGCAGCGTTTGAGTTGATCACTCTTCCTTGTAAGATCTCGTAGCCTATTGATATAACCACAGCCTTCATACTATAGATCACTTGAGAATTTTTATAAAACTATATAAGGTATCTTATAGAGAGAAGGTATCTTGTCAACATCAACATCAAATGCATAATGAATCTTCATAAATTCTTTTCTAAACTCTGAGACTTCTTTAGCTACCTCCTTAGGATCTTTTTTATCGACAATGACTTTTCTGAAGAATCTAGCTATTTCTCTGAAATCATCTTCTTTCATGCCATATCTAGTCATCTCTTGAACGCCTGTTCTTATTCCACTAGGATCTTTAACGGCCTCCGGAGGATCTTCTGGCAACAAGTTTTTGTTGACAATTATGTTGGCCTCTTCTAATAACTGTGCTATTTTAGCTCCTCCACCATATTTCCTTACATTAAGAACTACTTGATGAGATCTTGTGAAGCCCAGATGTTCTCCGACAACATCTAACCCCTCCTCGTGAAGAGCTTCTGCGAAGGCTCTGGCGTTTCTAATGATCTGGTCGGCATATTGTTCACCGAAGTATATCATCTCAAGCGCTGTGACAGCTATGGCCGGAAGTCTATGAAGATGATGATTACTGACAAACCATGGAAATATTGTTCTCGAGATCTCTTTGAAAACCTCCTCGTTATTAGATAATATGACTCCTCCCTGTGGACCTGGGAAAGTTTTGTGTGTAGATGATGTGACGACGTCTGCTCCTGCATCAAAAGGATCTCTCCATCTTCTTCCTGCGATAAGTCCTAAGACATGTGCCGCATCATAAACAACTTTTGCCCCAACAGAGTGTGCTACTTCAGCAAGCTCTTTCAATGGATGTGGAAATAAATATAATGATCCTCCCATTACGATAAAATCTGGCTTGACCTCCTCAATAAGTTTAGAAGCTTTGTCAACATCTACATTCATATTTTCCCTGTCAAAAGGCATCTCTATATGTTGAATACCTAACGCACCTAACGTGCCGAACTTTGTGTGGCTAACATGAGCACCTGCCTGCACGGGAGCTACGACAGCTTTTCCACCTGGCGGAGCCAGTACTCTGAATGTAGCTGCATTCGCCACTGTGCCGCTTACAGGCCTAAGATCTACAAATTTCACTTTAAAAAGTCTTGACATAAGATCCATTGCAAGCTCTTCTATTTCATCAACATATGGAAGCCCCTGATAATATCTTTTTCTAGGTTTGCCCTCAGCATATCTATGCATCATATCAGTGAAATATACTGCCTCAGCCAATGGGCTCATAACATTCTCGCTAGGAATGAGATTAAGAGTCTCTGTAGTCCTCCACTTATTATGTCTACCTGTTATTTCAACAATTTTCATAAGCTCATTAGGAGCTTCACTGATTTTCATTCTCTCAGCCTCATCATGTATTATATTCTAAGTATTTTAAAAACATAATTACTCAATATTTATAATATCATATTCACAAGTCTTGAGGAGAGGATCTTAATATCAAAATTTCTATAAAGAATAATATATCTTCTCAAAATATTTATATGGTGTCTATAGAGAGTGTATAGATACTCGATAAGAACAAGAGACTTATTCAAAGATCTTCCTGAACATCTCTCTTGGCTGATAGCAGTTTTCATGCTTATAAACGTTTTTGGAGGATTTTATCATATTAAAAAAGATCTTTTGATAGGACTAATATATGTCATAGCCGTCTTAATAGGTTTTATTTTTCATGAGCTTGGACATAGAATGGTTTCTCGGAAATTAGGTTGTAGCGCAAGATTCACAATAGATCTTTTCTCAGTTATTGTCACAGGATTCATAGGCGTCATACAGAATCTTTATCTACTTCTGTACGCAACATCTCTTCCTCTTATATTCGCGCTACCTGGATACGTCTTAAGTATATGCTCATTCTCAACGCTAGGCTTTGAGGGAGCAATATCATCTGCAGGACCTTCTGTCAATATTATGATATCTATAGCAACATTTATAATGATGAAAATTTTTCCTGAATACAGCTTATTTCTAAAGATCATCTCAGAAGTGAATATAATACTTGCATTATTTAATCTAATACCTATACCACCTCTTGATGGCTACAAAATAATTAGATGGAACCTGATCATATGGCTACTTCTAGTGACGATCTCTCTGATCATTATTATGAGCATCAGATGATAAAATGTTTCGCCTATAATCATTATTTAGAAAAGTTTAATAGGCTTCAGAAAATTAATATTAGATAGAGACGGTGGCGGAGAGAGCCCCCGTGACCGGGGTTCAAATCCCCGCCCGGCTATCTTCTTTTTGTAATAATCAGATTTATAGTTTTATCATCATTATATCCATAGATGACGCTTAGATCATTCTCTCTACACGTCTTTAACAACAAGTTGAGCATGACATGATCTTTGATATCAATTTTTATGACTGCTCTCTCCTCCGGTCTCAGCTGTGAGGAGATTCTTTTTATAATTTCTCTATAATTATTTCTGTTGATCTCGTATTCCTCCTGATGTATCTTTATCATCCTCTAGATATCTTGTTATTTTCTCATATATATTTCTTACAGTATCTATGTCTCTTGATCTTACGAATCCTATTCTAGAGCCTCTGAGAAGTCTTATGAAAACCTTCTCTGTCTCGATCTTGTATTCAAACTCTGTTTTCTCAACAGAACCTAAAGATCTTATCTTATCAAGATCTTTATCATCAAATTTTTTAGAAAGAATTATCATATAAAGATCTTTTGCTCCTGAGACAGCTCTGATCCTACTGACAGATCTGACGCCGATAAACTCTCTCAGGCCCTTCACACAGACGGGACACTGCGGGTTCCTCTCTATATCAAATGTTTTTATCTCAGGTCTCGACACGTCTATATAATAGATCTTTTTCTCAATTTTTCTTCCTAACAATATTCTCAGAGCTAGAGAAGTCATTACAAAGGCGACAGCCACAGGCGTTAACACTGAGACAGGTATAACTCTTCTCTCTTCATCTATTTTCTCAATATCTACAGAGCTGTATAGACAACGTAGACAAGCCGTCTCTCCAGGAATTATGGGCATTACAACTCCATATGATTCCTCCACCCCTCCATATATATACGGCTTTCTCAGTTGAACAGCCGCTTCATTAAGTATAAATCTCGACCTGAGATTATCAAGTCCGTCTAAGATAAGATCAACATCTTTTATAAAGTCTAAGACGTTGTCTGTCTCAATAACATCAATTTTATAATCAACTTCTGTGAAAGGACTGATCTCTTTTATGCCTCTAGCAACTGCATAAGCTTTAGGAGTATTTCGAAGAACATCTTCATATTTATAAGCCAATGTCCTAGGCAGATTCGAGAGCTCAACTACATCAGGATCCACGATTCTTATAAAGCCTACTCCAAGTCTGCTCATAAAGATTGCTGATGCAGAACCCAAAGCCCCTCCGCCGGCGACAAAAACTCTGCTTTTTCTAAGTTTCTCTAAACCCTCGAGACCTATCTCTCTCATAAGAATCTGTCTAGAAAACATCTCTAACAGGATAGGATCTATGCTGAAATATTCAGGGGTCATGGTCGCTCCACCTCAATCATCTATCAGAGAAGTCCTTCTCTTCATCCCCCAAATTTAATAGTGACAAAAAACCGTTATTATATATGATGTTGTGATGACTCATATAAATAGAGAGGATCTATGTGAGATATGTGGTCTGAAGAAGGCTTCTTATAGATGTAGAATATGTAGAAGACTTGTATGTGAAGATCATTATGATATAAATGAGAATATCTGTAGCGTATGTAAAGAGACTTTATGTAGAGTATGTAGAAAAAATCTTAGCATAACAACATGCCCCTCATGTGGAAGACTTGTATGTCACTCTTGTCTGATAGATACAGGTGTTGGCACAAAAATATGTTTCTTATGCAAGATCAATGGTCGTGATAAAGATTTTATCAACAAGATCTTTTATTATAAAAAGAGTTTCATGAGGACATCGATTGTTAGCAAATAAGATCTTTTATTCCACAGTCACAGTCTTAGCAAGATTCCTAGGCTTATCCGGATCAAATCCTCTCTTAACTGCAAGATGATAAGCAAGCAATTGATAAGGTATTACATATAATATTGAGGCAGCCACAGTCTTCATAGAAGGCATCAGAAAACTATAGTCTGCTAATCTATGGATCCTTTCATCACTATATGGAGCAACAGCTATTATAAAAGCTCCTCTAGCCTTCATCTCCTCGATGTTGCTGACCATAACATGATTATGTTCAAAACCTAGAGACGTAAATGCTACTGGAAAATCTTTTTCTACAAGAGCTATAGGGCCGTGTTTACTCTCTCCAGCAGGGTAAGCCTCTGCATGAACATATGATATCTCTTTAATTTTTAATGCGCCCTCCATAGAGACTGGTAGCGAGATGTCTCTCCCGAGAACATATATGTTTCTTGAGTCTTTGAGTATTGATGCCAGAGACTCGCTCTCTTTATCAATTTTCTTAATATATCTGTCTATAAGCTCTGGAGACTCTTCTAACTCTTTTTTAATAAGAGATCCTGTGTCAGGATCCTGTTCTCTTAATAACTCTGATACGAGATATAAAAGAAATGTTACTTGTGAAGTAAATGTTTTTGTTGCTGCAACACCTATCTCCGGACCTGCTCTTATATATAGCTTGTAATGAGACTCTCTAGAGATCGCGCTATCAACAGAGTTTGTTAATGAAATGATTAAGGCGCCTCTCTCTTTAGCTGTTCTAAGAGCGTTAAGAGTATCAATAGTTTCTCCGCTTTGACTAATAGCTATCAAAACACTTTTTTTATCAAAAATCTTTTTATATAAAGAGATTTCGCTGGATATGAAAGCAGTTGATCTTGTGCCTAAATAATATTTTAACGCGTAGTCCATGACTAATGCTGCATGATATGACGTGCCCGCTCCTGTTATAAATATATCTCTATCACTAAGCAAAATATTGATCACATCTCTAATCTGTTCTGCCACGCTGGCTAAAGTATTTCGTACAGCTATTGATTGCTCATATATCTCTTTAAGCATATAATGAGGATATCCTCCTCTCTCGATCTGCTCGATAGTCCAATCAATGATCTTTACTCTAGACAAAGGATCTATTCTCTCGCCGTATATGTTCTCTATATAGATCTTTTCTGGAGAAATGTAGCCCAGCTCTCCATCTTCTATAGCAATTATTTTTCTAGAATATTTTATGAGACCTGGGATGTCGCTGGAGATGAGATTAAAACCTTCTCCTAATCCTATTATTAATGGTGATATCTTTTTTGCAAAATATATCTTATCAGTCTCTTTACAGCTGATCACTAGAAAAGCGTATGATCCATCTATTTTTCTCATGATCATTCCGAGAGCATCTATCATCTCAAAACCTTCTCTCAAATAATCCTCGATCAAATGAGCGATCAGCTCTGTATCTGTATCGCTAGAGATCATATGACCTCTAGATGCCAGCTCATCTCTCAGCTCTTGATAATTTCTTATCACTCCATTATGAACAATCGCTATACATCTACTACAGTCTGTATGTGGATGAGCATTAAGATCGGAGGGAGGACCGTGAGTAGCCCATCTAGTGTGGCCGACACCCACTAACCCATCAAATCTCTCAAACTCAAGTCTTTTCAAAAGATCATCTATCTTACCTTTAGCCTTTCTAATAACGAGCCTGCCATTACGATCTATTATAGCATATCCCACAGAGTCATAGCCTCTATACTCAAGTCTCTTAAGAGAATCTCGAATGATGATCCCCATCTTCTCTCCTAAAGCCTTCTCATTTTTCTGTACTACTCCTATTATACCGCACATTCCTCATCCTCCTCATCTAGAGAAACCATGATCTTGACTATAGATATTTTTGATCTGATTACTAATTAGATACATCATAAATATATTTGTTAAAAATATATATAAGGAGAGGATTTTCTAAGGTAGATAATAATGAGAAGATCTGCGTCATATGGTAAAAGTTATGAAGATTATCTCGAAGCAATTTATAAACTAAGTTTTGAAGGTAAAAAAGTCTCTGTGACAAATCTGGCGAAAATACTTAATGTAAAGCCTTCTTCAGTTGTAGAACAATTGAGAAAGCTCTCTGATAAAAAACTGATAATATATAAAAAAGGTGAAGAGATCAGATTGACTAGAAAAGGATCAAGACTTGCCAGACAGATATTTGAGAGACATAGCATATTAAAAAAGTTTCTCACTGAGATCCTTATGCTTCCAGAAGAGATAGCTGAGAAAGATGCTTGTTCTATGGAACATTATCTTCATAAAGATACTATAGAGAGACTTAAGAAGCTCACAGTCTTTGTATTAGATAAAAAAAGTGAGAGCACCTCATTCTCGGAAGATCTTAGGAATATATTCTCAGATCTTTTTCTCAAAAGATGAGTTGTTATTCTAGAACTTTGTCCTAAGATCTTTTGTGTTAAATAGTTAATTAGTAGACAATAGATATTTAATTAGTGAGGCTGAACATAAAAATGTTTAACGATATAGGAGGATCTCCATGGAGCTGGTGCTGGAGAAGACGTGGAAGAGGAAGACCTCCTAGACCAAGAATCCTCTGGAGCAATTATAATGAGATAATATTTATGCCTATGGACAGCACAGGTCATCCTCTCACCAACGACCCTATATATGTATTTCCTGACGAGCTCGAGGCTCTGAAGCTTGTATATGTAGAGAGACTCGGCCAGAGAGAGGCTGCAGAAAAAATGGGCATATCGCAAGGGACTTTATGGAGATCTCTTGATAATGGCAGAAGAAAAATTGTTCAAGCATTAATAGAGCGTAGACCTATAATCATTACTTATCGTAAGGAAGAATGTATTGATCAACGTTAAGATTTTATTTTTATTTTAATGATTTGATCAATTCAATAAATATGTTAGACCTTATAGAAAGATCCTGAAGAGTTAAATTTATATATTTTTGTGTAGTTATTCAAAAATGGTGAATAATGTATGTGGTGGAGACCTGTATGGGGCTTAACAAATATATGGCCTGGAAAAGGACCTTTCAGTCATCTGCCTCCATGGTTAAGACCTGGATGGATATTTAGAGGAGGCTGGCTTCCATGGTATTGGTATGGATATCTCCTACATAGATGGCCATACTATCATCCATATTACTACTATCCATGGTACTGGTATAACATATGGTGGTATACGCCGTATATAATCACATATCCCTGGTGGTGAAACGTAATCAAAATGATTTGAGGAGATTATAATGTGGCATTGGTGGCATAGATTTTGGAGAAGATGGTATCCATATATGATCTATCCGCCATCTCCACCGCCCTATCAGTCGCAACAACAGCAGACGCAACAGCCTACATATCCTCCATATCCTTATTACCCGCCTCCACCGTTATATCCACCTCCTTTAACACCAGAAGAGGAACTTGCTATGTTAGAAGATTATAAGAAAGTTCTTGAAGAAGATTTAAAAGAGATCCAAGAAGATATCCAAAGTATTGAAAAACGTATAAACGAGCTTCGAGAATATCTGAGAAAACAAGGCAGACAGCCATAGAAAGCAATTTAATATCTTATATAGACCAATTAATTTTTTAACGATTTATGTGATTTTTTCCTCTCATCTTAAAAAGCAAGATCTTTATTATAAAGTCTTGTGCGATAGTCTTCAAATCATAACTCCTTTGAGCAATAGATATAGAAGGAGGGTTTGATATGTTGAAAAAATTTTAGACATAGAATCATTTAAGTATAATATGATTTATGGAGATATCATTGCGGGATCCATAAAATCTACTGGAAGAGGTCTTCCTGATCTTACGAAAGAGTCATATTTCTTCTCTAGAAACTCTATAAATACTGGACAAGTGTCAAATTTTCCATCTCTATCACATTTACCTCCTAATCTTAAGAAACATGAATTAGTTTTTTTATCATAATAAGGACATATCTTATGATATTTTTTAGCGCTTCTAATCATCTTATCAACCCATTTCTTCTTCTGATCTATTTGGGCAGTCATTGAACTCATGAAAATCACCTCATTAATACATGAGAGAGTGCCACCTTCATAATAAATCTGATGAGAGATTAATAAATTTTTAAATTAAAAATATCTGTCTCTCCAAAAGCCTGAGAAAGAGATCTCTTGACCTACTCCCTTTGATCTAGCTTTCTCATATATTAATTTTGCTAAAGCCACATCCCATAACGCGACGCCGTGAGACTTAAATAAAGTAACCTCATCTTCTGATGATCTAGAGACTCTTCCTACGACCAACTCCCAGAGCTCATGTATCTTCTCCCAATAGATATATCCTTTTCTCACAGCTTCTATAAGATCTCCAGACTCTCTCTTAGCTTGTTCTATACTATCTGTCACAACAAGTCTAGTCTTAAGAAACACCTCTGGATAAGCCTCCGCTCTATTAGGATGATTAGATCCTACAAGATTCATATGTAAACCATCTCTTATATACTCAGCTTTTATAAACGGCTGTCTGGAGTTTGTTGCTGAAGATATGACATCACTTTTTATGAAAAGATCATGTAGAGAGTCGGCTACGAAAGCGTTATATCCTTTCTCTCTAAGTCTTTTAACAAAAATTTCTGAGTTCTCTCTATTTAAAGAACCTACAAAAACATGATCAAAGTATCTTATGCTGAGTATTGCAAGAGCCTGTGTATATGATTGTCTACCAGATCCTATTATACCAAGAGCTTTAACATCTTTTCTAGCAAGATATTTAGTGGCAATCGCGCTTGCAACACCAGTTCTAATTCTTCCCAATAGATCTGCCTCTATCAAACTTAAGATCTCGCCAGATCTTATTGAAAATATTATTACAGCAAAAGAAGTTCTGCCCGGTATTGATAGATAGGTTTTTAAACCGACTACATCTAAAGGCTCTATCGACGCCGCCATCACGTGATAAACTTTTTCTCTCATAAATATCCTGGATCTTGGGATGAGCTGAGCCTCTCCCTTAGCCTGATACTCTAACGCTCTCTCTATAATATCCACAGCTTCTTTAAAATCTATCAAGTCTTTAACATCTTCTTCTCTAATGATCAACATCAGATCAGCACCATAAGATTTAGTTTTTAACTTTATATTTTGATTTTTCTCTTCAGAGATTCTATAGTCTCAGGATTCTCTATAGATGAGACATCTCCAAGATCTTGATCAAGCAATATAGCTCTTAAAATTCTTCTCATAATTTTTCCACTTCTAGTTCTAGGAAGATCCGGCACAATAATTATTCTTTCCGGTATAAATACTCTGCTGATTCTTTTAGCAACAAGTTCTTTCAACTCTATCTCTAGTCTATTCTCATCAACTTCTAAACCATATTTTGATTTAACAAAACAATAGACTACTTCACCCCTGATCTTATGAGGCACTCCTATACATGCGCTCTCAGCGATATATGGATGTTCGTTGAGAACTCCCTCTATTTCTGCAACCCCAATCCTCATTCCAGCAACTTTTAGAACATCATCAGCTCTCCCAAATAGATACCAGAACCCGTCATGATCTATATAAGCCCAGTCGCCGTGATACCATACTCCTCTGAACCTGCTCCAATAAGTCTCTATATATCTATCAGGATCTTTCCACAAGCCTCTGGTCATCGACGGAAAAGGCTTTTTAACAACAAGATAACCTGTCTCTCCACGTACAGAGACCCCCTCCTCATTAAAAACGTCAGCATCAACCCCTGGAGCAGGGCCCCATAATGTTGATGGCTTAAGCTCTACAACTACGCTCGGTAGAAGAATACATCCGAAGACTTCTGTACCTCCTGAGAGATTTATCATAGGCCTCATGTCTTGACCTACGTCTCTCACGATCCATAGCCACGTGTCAGGATCTATAGGCTCGCCAGTGTTTCCAAACACTCTAAGACTAGATATGTCGTGAGACTCTACATATGATAAACCATATGATTTCAAGATCCTGGCTGCAGTCGCGGCAAAACCTAGATGAGATACTTTATATCTCTCTATTATAGACCATACTCTGTCAGGAGGATAATCTATTGCTCCTTCGATCATTAGATGTGATGCCTCTAAAAGCTGTGAACCGAACACCTGCCAAGGACCCATCATCCATCCTATATCAGTGATCCACCACAAAAGATCTTTTCTTTTAATATCTAGATTTATATAATGTTCCAGACCAGGTTTTATGATAGAGCCTATGTGACTGATCACAGCACCTTTAGGCCTGCCTGTGGTTCCAGAGGTGAATAATAGAAGAGCAGGATCATTAGGATCAGCCTCATAAACATAGTCTGTCTTCGAATACTCTTTTATAACATGATCATACCATATGTCACGTTTATCATCCCATGGTATCTCGACACCGATTCTCTCAACCACGACAACCTTAGGATCTGTGTCTGACAATCTTATAGCTTCATCAGCCTGAGGCTTTAGAATGATCTCTTTTCCTCGTCTATAATAGCCGTCTATAGTCACCAAAACTTTAGACTCTGCAAGTCTAAGTCTATCTGCAACAGCAGGAGGACTGAAGCCTGAGAATATTGGAGAGGCTATAGCACCGATCCTTACGGTTGCCAACATCGCCACAATAGATTCAGGCATCATAGGCATGTAAATAGATACTACATCGCCACTCTTAACTCCTATGCTGAGAAGATAATTTGAGAATCTCTTGACATGATCTTCTAACTCACTATATGACATGATCTTCTCAAGCCCGTCTTCACCAACCCATATGAAAGCCTTCTTCTCTCCAAAACCTTTGTTAACGACCCTATCTACAACATTATATGACGCATTGATCCTTCCGCCGACATACCATCTGCTCCACTCAATACCTTGAGAAACATCAAGAACCTCATCAAATTCTCTAAACCATTCAATATCCAAGATCTCTAGGGCTCTACCCCAGAAGCTTCTAAGATTCTTTATACTAAATCTTATAAAATCTTTATAATCTTTAGTCTTAAACATCTGAATAAGATTTTGAACATTAGCCTCGTCAACAATATCTTTTGTAGGTCTCCAAATATAATTGGAGGCCATAGAAACCTCCGATATAATTAGTTACTGAGAAGACTTTAATTAATTTATTAATATTTTAAACATTTATAATATCATGATCCGTACAAGCCTCTTTTATATATTATAGCAAAAAAATAATGGCTATTGACAACATAAGGGCAAGCCTCGCTCTTTAGGGCTAGGTATATTTTATAAGTTTTTATAATATTTTTGAGGGTCGGGTCTTTGGCGGGCGGAAAATTCAGGATGTCCGGCGGGGGGAATCCCCGAGATGTGTCCGCCGAAGGCTCCGACCCTCTTCAGTCTTTTCGAGAGCTTGTTGAGAAGAGAAAGAAGAGCAATAAGAGAGTAGTAAGGCTGAGACTTTTTCCAGAGAAACATGAGGAGGAGATGTTGTTTAACATCGGCTTGACAGCTGTGAGGCTGTGGAACGAGCTTAACTACGAGAAGAGAAAGCTGTTCTTTAAGAACGATCTGACGCCTGAGAAGAGAATAGAGATCAACAGAAGATATTATAATAAGTATAAGAAAATTTTAGGCGTTAATGCCGGTCAAGTTATTGACAAAAATGAGGAGGCATGGGATTCATTTTTTGAGCTTCTGAAAACGAAGAGACTGAGAAGATTATCGCCTCATATTAGTAAGATTTCTCCGCCAGGATATTGGAAAGATAAGATCACAGGAGAAAAGAAGATCTATATGTTGATTAGAAACGATAGATACTTTTTAGAGCCTACCAATGAGGGCGAGGGCCGTCTGGTTCTCAAAGATTTTAAACTAAGTATAAGATATGTCGGCAGAATAAGATGGGAGGGCAAGCAGGGGAGGCTTGAGATTATTTATGAGGCTGGCAGATGGTTCGCCTATATACCTATAGAAGTCGGTGTAGATCCTCCTAAATCAAATCCAAAGGGCTATATAAAGCCTAGTTATAAAGATAAGAAAAATAGGATCTTTAACCCTAGATCTATCAAACAGAGAGATCCTATTGGAGACAAAAAGGCTTTCATAGATATAGGTTTGAATAATCTATTCGCAGTAGTAGTCTCAGACGGGTCAGCGTTGCTCATCAAAGGAGGAGTAATTAAATCGGAATACTACTGGTGGAAAAGAGAGATCTCAACATATCAAGCTGTTAGAGACTTATTAAAAAATGCTGGGATCCATAGATGGAAAGATTATCATGAGAAATATCTTAAAGCATTATATAAGAGGAATGAGAGGCTTAGACATCTCTATAGAACAGCAATTAGATTTCTAGCTGAGATGTTATGGAGCAGAGGAGTTATGAAGATATATGTTGGATACCCTATCATGCTTAATCAAGATAATGGTAATGAGTATAATACTAATATATGGTGGTATAGAAAGATAGTATTATGGATGATAGATGTGTTCATAGAATATGGTATAAATGTTGAGATTGTTTCTGAGGATTATACAAGCATGAAATGTTCTATATGTGGAGAGATACATAGAGATGGAAGAATATACAGAGGACTATACATATGTAGAAAAACTGGGAAGAAGATTAATGCAGATATAAATGCATCACTAAACATAGCAAGAAGAGCAGGATACAGAATAATAATATCAAAAAAAATAGAGAGCTATTTGGTGACACATAACGGCATAAAACCATTAACCCCCCTCCAGAGGGCTAACACCCGAGACCCAGAGATTCGAAACCCCGCCCTTAAGGGCGGGGAGGGGTCATATGATACTTAACCTGGCAGAGATCTATACTCCCAAAAGAAGAATTATAAGAGGATCTATAAAAATTGAAAATGGTGTGATCAAAGATCTAAAGCCTTATTGGAGGTCTTCAGACCATTCACAAGAAACTAAAGAGATGATCGCTGCGCCAGGCTTCATAGATACACATATACATGGCTATGCAGGTTTTGATGTGAGCTCTGGGAGCATAAATGAAATCAAAAGATTATCAGAGGAACTTATTAAAATAGGTGTGACAAGTTTTGTCCCAACAACAGTCTCTTTAAAACATGAAGATCTTGTTAAGGTGGCGGAGGCTATCGGAGACCTCTTATCAGAAGATCCTATGGATCATAATAGGTCTAGGGTGTTAGGACTACATCTAGAGGGGCCCTATATAAATGTTGAAATGAGAGGAGCACAAAATCCTGAGGCTATTAGAAAACTTGACATGAGTGAGATAGATGAATATATAAAAGCTTCAGAGAGGAACATAAGAATAATAACGTTGGCACCAGAGATAGATAATGTTTTAGAAAAGATCCCTGAGATAGTCAATAGAGGAGTTATTGTAAGCATTGGACATACCAACGCCTCCTATGAGGAGACTAAAAAAGCTATCGAGAGAGGTGCTAGAAGGATCACACATATATTCAATGGAATGAGAAGATTTCATCATAGAGATCCTGGTCCAGCTCTCGCAGGTTTAGAAGATGAGAGAGTATTCATAGAGTTCATAGCTGATCTTGTTCATTTAGCTTCTCCTGTGGTTAAAATGATAACAAAAGTTGCCAGATCAAGAGCCGTCGTGATAACTGATTCAATAAGTGCGACAGGGCTTGGAGACGGAGTATATATGCTCGGAGGATTAAAAGTGATGGTTAAAGACAGTGTTGCCAGATTAGAAGATGGAACATTGGCTGGAAGCACTTTAACAATGATCAAAGCTTTATATAATTTGATTCATATAGGGTTAGATGTGTCAGAGGCGTTATATCATCTCACAGAGGCTCCCGCAAGATCTCTCGAGATAAAAAGTCTAGGCTGTCTAAGACCTGGGTGTGTAGCCGACATAATTCTGATGAATAAAGATCTTGGAATATCAAAAGTGTTTTTAGAAGGAGAGGAGGTCTACACAAAATGATGGTGTGTAGAAATTGAGTAGTTTAAAAAGAAATAATGTTGCTATAATAGCTGACTGGGATGCTGATGGAGCAGTCTCAGCCGCTGTAATAGTCTATTCACAAAAATATGAAGGAGTATATCCTGTGAAAAAGTCGTTAGACATAGATCTTTATCCTTCAGAGCCTTATGGAGCTTTTAAAAGACTTGACACATTATATTGTTATGAATCTCTTGTTTTTCTAGATATACCTGTAATAAAGATATCTATAGATCAGATTGTGATATACAGAGATCGATGTAAAGATACAAAGATCATATATATAGATCATCACTTGTCAACACATAGAGAGCTTGATAAACTCATGAAGATAGTAGATGAAGCACTCGTGGGGTATGTGCCTACATCAAAAATCGCTTATGACAGGATCCTTATGGCGGGAGCTAGAACAAATCAACGTCTTGAGAAATTTGTATCAACAATATATTACATGGATCAGGGCTTGAAAGTTCCTGAGGATCTTAGGAGGATCATGAGGCTTTTAGCAGATGTGTCAAAATACATGGCTTATAAAAAAGATGAGGAGACATGGATAAAAATAGTCAATTGGATGGCTCCAAGAATCGTCCATTCATATCTGGATCATAATGTCTTAACAAAGATCCGTGGCTACGTCGAAAAAATTGATCAGGAGATGAAAAGCTTTGCAAATGAGATAGCAGTATCAGCTCAGAGAATAGGAGTATTCAGATTTATTGATGCCAGAAAAAAATGGCGTAGAAAAGGAGCATCATCACTGGCCTCAGTATTATACAGGATCTTTAGAGCTCCAGTGGCGGTCATAGTCTCAGATCCTCATGAGCCTGACAAAGCTCTTTTAATAATAAAATATCCAGGCAAAGCATATAAAATAGCAAGATATATAGAAGAGAGAGGTCTCTTGATAAGTATAGGAGGACATCCATCTCTGGCAATAATAAGATTCGACTTAGAAAAACTTGGAGAGATAAAAGATCTTTTGAATAAGATAAGAATTTGAACCTCTCATCTTATTATCACTATAAAAGGAGTATAGACTAAGATATTTACTGCTGTAATAAGAATTCCTAACTTGACAAAATCTATAGATGAAATAGTTTTTCCATATCTACTTTCAAGAGCCTCTAAAATAATTATGTTAGAGGCTGCGCCAAACAACGTTAAGTTGCCGGCAATAGTAGAGCTCATGGCAAGAGCTATCCAGTCTTGAGCTGTCAAAAAGTTTTCATCTTTAAAAGTCTTAAGATATTCTATAAAGATCTTTGTAAAAGGAACATTGCTCAGAAACTGACTAAAGACTATAGATACAGTTGTTATCTGAAAAACTCTGGCAAAAATATTGTCACTATCCAGAGGCGCCAGAACATTAAGAGGTTTATATAATACTCCTGTGTCCCAGACAGCTTTCATTGTTATAAACATTGTTATGAAAAAAATTATTGTTCCCCAATCAACGTTTTTAATTATCTCTCTAGGTCTCTCAGTAAAAAGATATGCTCCAGCCGCAACTATAAATGGTATGAAGCCTATATATCTTATATGATAAAGACCTAATAGACTCATAAGATCGTTTATAAACAGAAGTAGTATAACTATTATCAGTGCTAAAGCGCCTACATAAGCATCTCTTCTATCTCTGATAAGCTCCTGAGGTACTAAGCCTACTTCAATTCTTCTATTTTCAATCTTAAACAATTTGATCATTAGAAGAGGCGTTATCAGAAGATTTATTATTGTAGGTATCAATAAATATTTAATAAATGTTATTAAAGGAGCTTTTATAGCTGACTCTGTAGCGATCAACATGTTCTGAGGATTTCCTATAGGAGTCATCACAGAACCTATCGTTATAGAATATGCCAGAAGAAGAGTTAATATCCTAAGATCTATACCGGTTATTCTTGATAAAGAATATGCTATCGGAGGGCCCATGACTTCAAGAGCAAGCCTCGCCCTTCGGGGCGAGGATTCGTTTATATTTATAAGTCTTTCAAGATAATTTTTATGGTCGTGATGAGATGTATGATATTTTGAGGGCTTGGGGGCTAAAATCTCGAATGGGCGCTTCATTAGAGCGCCTCGATGACCCTAGGGGGGAGGCCCCGATGTTTGCCTCCAGCCCGATGATCATGAAAGTATTAATCCCCCACCAGAGGGCTAACACCCGAGACCCAGAGGTTCGAAACCCCGCCCTTTAGGGCGGGGAGGGGTCATCGCCATAGTATCGTTTACAGCCACAGCTGATAGAAGACC
>Ga0080005_129771_pt1 | contig 19514 bp, 17 predicted proteins | sample JossMetagenome_2_FD_69208 | JGI IMG/M metagenome (GOLD analysis project Ga0080005, IMG submission 69208) | Hot spring sediment microbial communities from Joseph's Coat, Yellowstone National Park, USA - JC3_ASED (SPADES assembly) (version 2) | ecosystem: Environmental > Aquatic > Thermal springs >... | reverse complement strand
CTTGTCGCACATGTGGCCATAGGCGTGGACGCTCACGGCGGAGACGTCTAGAAGCTCCTCCAGAGCCAACTTGTTGAGGGTCTCTATGTCGGCTAGAAACTCCACATGCGGAGCGGGCATCCTCACGGCGCCTGTGGCTATGCCGAAGAACATGTAGGCATCATCGGCGTCGGGCGAGTGGGCTATCTTCAACATGGAGACACTACAGCAATATGTTATTAACTGTACCGCTACCTATGTACAGCTCCCGTCTAAGCCAAGAGCAGAGAAGGCGGCGGGTATACCTAACCTGCGTAGCAGAGAAGATCTGGCCCCTCCACCTGCGGGAGGTCTCTGGCGACCTCTAGGGGCAGACCAGTGGGCACAACTGCAACCAACTAATCAGCCCCAAGACGATGTGAGAGACGCTGTTTAACCATGCTTTTATAGTGCAGACATATCCCTCCCCATGTTGTTGAGGATCTTTACAGCGGCGTTTCTCTGGTCGACAATTGGCGTGGCGGCGACGTACGGCAGAGACGTAATCTGGCTAGCCTTCCTCCGCTCCTTCACGGCGTCGCTGATATCCTTAACGGCGAGGCCCAGCAGAAGGGGGCTGGTGCCGGGGCTTCTCCTCGGCGGGCTTTTCTCCGTGTACCCGCTGGCTGTAGCATCGGCGGGTGTCGGGACTGCGGCGTATCTCCTCTACACGGCGCCTCTGTGGACAACCGCCGCCCTTGCCCTAACAGGCGAGCGGCCCACGAGGCGGGAGCTGGCCGCGGTGGCCCTGGTGCTAGCCGCCGTGGGTCTAATGGCGTATCAGTCCCTCTCCGGCGCCCTCTCCCCCGTGGGCCTCCTCGCGGGCTTGGCGTCTGGGGCACTCTACGGGCTCTACATCGCCGCCGCCCGGAGGCTGTCGAAGTCGGGAGACGAAAAAGCCGCCTCGCTAGGCGCCATGCCCTACACCCTCGTTATAACAGCTCCTCTCCTGCTTCTCCGCCGGGAGCCTCCGGGCTTAGAGGCTGTTGTTGCCGGAGTGTATCTAGGAATCTTCGGGACGCTTCTACCGTACAAGCTCTTCGCCTCAGCCGTCAAGACGGTGAGGGGGTCCAGCGCGTCTGTCATAGCTACGCTGGAGCCCGTGCTAGCCGCCGTCTGGGGGCTACTGCTTTTCGGCCAAGCCCCCGACCCCACTGCCCTCTCTGCATACGTCCTCATAACTGCGGCCGCCCTGCTGGCTTCGCTGGAGGGCCGCCCCGCGCGGGGTAGGTCTTCTTGACTAGCAGGACATGTGCCTGCCCACATCTAGCACCTCGTTGGTCTCCTCGTCGCTGTTTCCAAACCCCTTTTGTTGTCAACTCACTGACAAATCTTTAAAAAATATTTGTCGGAAAGGTGACGATGGACGTGGTTGAGAGGATCAACCCTTGGTGGTTTGACCCGCGGTGGGAGGAGCGTGACCGCCACATCCGCCAGTGGGAGGAGGAGAAGGTCAGGTGGGTGCCCCGGTGGATTTGGGAGCTTTCTCTTGAGCCTCCCTCGTTGAACTTCGTCTACGGGCCGAGGCAGACCGGGAAGACCACCGGCATTAAGCTTTTGATTAGAGAGCTGTTGCGGAGCCGCCCGCCCGACTCCGTGGCGTATCTCGACTTGGACATACTGCTGACTCCCGCCGAGATGCGTAGGGCATTTGAATACGTGGCTGGGAGGGCGGCGCGGCGGGGGGTTAAGACGCTGTATCTCTTCCTTGACGAGGTGACCTCGGTGAGGGGCTGGTGGCGCGTGGTTAAGAACTACATAGACGCCGGTCTCCTCCACAAGGCGGTGATAACCGCCACGGGTTCGTCGACTGTGGGGCTTGTCAAGACTCCGGAGCGCTTCCCCGGGAGGAGGGGGTCGGGGCGCGACGTGGTGGTGCTCCCCCTAGACTTCCCCACCTACCTAGCGGTGCAGTCGGCGCAGTCAACGGAGCCGGCGGTAATCAAGGAGCTCTTCGAAGAGTATCTAGAGACAGGGGGCTTCCCCAAGTCTATAAACCGGCATCCAGACGCGGCCGAGGCGTTGCTCGACAGCGTGGTGTCTGAGGCGTATAGACACGGAAAAAGCCCGCAACTACTTAAAGACCTCGCGTCGGCAGTTGTGGAGAGGGTGCCGAGTCCCCTCTCCTACCACTCCTTGGCGCAAGAAATCGGCGTCTCGCACAACACGGTGAGGGAGTACCTGGAATTCCTATCAGACATATACATGATAGGCATTGCATATGCGGCGGCCAGCTACAAGCCGCAGCCGCGGAGGGAGAAGAAGATTTTCTTCCGGGACCCGCTGATATACCGGGCCTTCGCCGACTGGACATCCAAAAAGATAAACGAGGCGGCGTTGCTGGAACACGTGGTGCAGGAACACCTATACCGGAAATTCGGCGAGGTGTACTACCACCGCAACAAGACAGAAATCGACGCAGTCGCCGGGCCCTACAAGGTGGAGGTAAAAACCACTAGGCCGCGGCGGGGCTACCCACGCGGCGTCGTTACGTTGACCAAGGAGGCGACGCCGCGGTTCCTGCTGGAGCTCGCCGGCGTCACAGCGACATGAACTCAGGCTGGCCGTAGTCTGAGGGTTGCCACACCTTGAAGCCCAAATAAGCCAGCACATCGTCTCTCATGAAGTCTCTGATGGAGACAACCCCCACCAGCCGCCCCTCCTCATCCACCACCAAGAGGTGCCGCACGCCGCCCCGCTGCATTTTAACTACGGCTTCGTAGACATCTACATCTGGCGTCGCTGTGATGAGAGGCCCCCTCCGCGCCGCCGCCAGGACGGGGCTGTCCAGCGATGCCCCAGCCGCCAAGGCCTTAATCACATCTCTCTCAGAAATAACAGCCAAGGGCCTCCCCTCGTCGTCTACTATGGGCAGAAGTCCGACGTTGTGATCAGCCATAAGTTTCACAGCCTCTCGGAGAGTAGCGTTGCTTCGTAAAACCAGCGGCCTGCCCTTAATAAGCGAGCCGACGTTCATACATAATTGTTTTTCGTTCAATATAAATTTTAATATCTAAGGACCACGACCTATATTCCAGCAGTATTATGGCAAAGACGCCGTAGACCGCAAGGATTACAGCAGGCGAAAGCCTCGCCCTCTAGGACGGGGAGGAGGTCAGCTCCTCGGTACCTCTCTAATCAGGCCCGCGGCTTATACAGCGCCGCCTTAGATGGTTAAGTCGGCATATCTTATGGCAGTGTTCAGCCGTGGAGCGCGGCCACTATGCTTATTTCGACGACAATCGGCGAAGGAGCCGTATCAGGTTGTTCTTTACATATATTTCAGAGCGGCTCGTCATGTAGGAGAAGCCTCGGTCTGACGCCAAAAGGCCTTTACGATGAAGTTGAAGCTCCCTTGCCGCTTAGCTCTTCAAGCGCGCGAGCCCCAGACGCCATACGCCGACCCTTCCCAACGCCTTCTCAGTTGTTACGTAGTTCTCATTGCGGAGAAGCGGCTCAATATCGCGGTTTAAGAACAAAGTAAAAATCATCCTGGTTGGAGCGACCCTCTGCAACTAGCGTTTTTATAAAGCGCGCCGTCCCACCTCCTCGCCCCTCTCTACTCAATTTTAAGCGTCCTCTCCATTTTATACCCGGCCAGGGGCCTGACTCCAGCGGCTTTCTCCGCATATACACAGCGGCTGTCTGTAACCCGGCACGCCGTTGATCAGTCTGCCTCCAGTCAACAGATATGACTTATCCGCAACCCTGCAGATGAACTCTGCATCGTGCGTGGCCACCAATACTGCGGTTCCGCGGCTTTTCAGCTCCTCAAATAACTTAATCACCCGCTCTGTAGACTCCTCGTCAAGATATGTACTAGGTTCGTCTAGGAGAAGAAGCTTAGGCTGATGTACCACGGCGGCTGCCAACGCAACAAGTCTCTTCTGCCCACCGCTCAGCTTATAAGGCGGCTTGTTTAGAATATGTGAAATGCCTAACTTCTCGGCGACTTCCCTTGCCGCCTTGAGCCCAAAGTCTGCGCCGTACATCCTCGCAGAGGTGTAAGCAATCTCGTCGAGCACTGTGTCGTTGAAGAACATGTCGTCGGGGTTTTGGAAAGATATGCCGATGAGCCTTCTAATCTGGGGCAGAGTCCTCTCGTCCAGCCTTTCGCCCATGATGTACACCTCACCTTTCCACGGTCGCAACAAGCCCGCCAGGAGTAGCAGGAGGGTCGTCTTGCCAGACCCCGTGGGGCCGTAGATCGCCACGACCTCGCCCTCGCTCATAGACAGCTCGACTCCCCTTATAACCGGCTCGCCGTTGTAGCCGAACTCCAGACCCGACGCTCTAAGGACTTCTTGCCTCATACGCCATCCTCAAGGACTTCCCCCTCTCTATGCCGTATATCAGTATGTCGCCGACGGCCGCCGCGAAGGCCCTTTTGTCGAAGTGAGGAGTCCGCGCCTCCCTCGCCGCCGTCACCACTATGGCGGTCCTCCCGAGGACGTAGACAGACGGCGGAAACAACTCCATCATCTTGTACATCGGCTGCGGCAAGACGCGTCTAAACGCCGCCAAGAAGCCGCTCCACCCGCAGTAGAGAAGCCCACCTGTAAGGACTGCGGCTGAGGAGGCCGCCCTTGCTATGAAGAGGGCAAGATCTGTCTTCGCAGTTAGGAGACCCAACGCCGCTGGCAGAGACACAAAGCATGCGAAGAACGTGGAGATCCCCACGACTATTAACCACTCTCTGAGGCCATGTCCCCTCCAGGCGGCTAATGCGCCCATGGTCATGAAAAGAGGGGCTGTAGCCAAAGTGGGCGAAAAGGCGGCGGTGACTGCGGCGGCTGAAAAAAGATATGGGTATAAGACGTGCGTCTTGCGAACTCTTTCAAAGGCCGCTACGGCCTTTGTTATTTCCTCAACCAGTTCTCTTAACACGTCTCCACCTCACCAGCGCCATATATATCAGGAGGTATATTGCGAGACCTATAAACGCCGAGACTATATAGCCCGCCCAGTCGGGGAGCCCAGGCACTGTGTAGTCCATGAAGGGGGTCCAGTTCATCTGGTCCCGGGTGTCGTTGAGGACTGTGCGGTTAGCCGCTTGGTTTATGAGGTCGGCCGCCACGTCTAACGGCTCGTGGTAGTTTATCAAATCGGCGAGCCACACGCCGAAGACCGGCGAGATTAGTGCGAGGGCTATCAAGAGGATGAGAAACCTCCTCGTCATAGCCTCACGTACTCGGGGGCCCTCTTGGAGAGGTAGAGCGCCACGAAGCCAGTTATGGCGCCCTCCACAAGGCCCAGCAACGCATGCCAACCCGCCATCACGGGGACGCTGATAGTCCAGCCGTAGGGGAACCAAGGGGATAGGCCTATCTCCAAGCCGGCGGTAGCCGCCGCAGCAGTTATGCTGGCCCACCCCGCGGCGAAGGCCGACCAAAAGACGCCGACGCGGGGTTTCAACACCTTGTACACGGCATATCCCACAAGAGGCGCCACGACGCCCATGTTTATCACGTTAGCACCTAACGTGGTGATCCCGCCGTCGTGGAACACCAACGTCTGCACCAGCAACACCAGAAGGAGGACGAAGAAGGCGTTGAAGGGCCCCAGCAGTATGGCCGCAAGCGCGGCGCCCACAAAGTGGAGAGAGGTCCCGCCCGGTATTGGCCAGCTGAGCATCTGGGCCACGAAAATCGCGGCGGCTAGCGAGATCACTAGCTCCATGTATTTCTGCAACTCGCTACGTCTATAGGCGTAGTAGCCGTATGCCAGCATTACGGCCCACGTAACGCCCGCCGAAATTGGATCGAGGTATCCATCGGGTATATGCATGGAGTATTACACTTACTGGATTTAAAAAATAAATTTTTATTAACATGGAAAGTCCCCTCGGCGTCTCACTGTATGCGTAGCCCGTGGCCGAGACGTGTGCACCCACTGCGCCACTTGAATAAGTCTCTTTCCCGGAACGTCTCGTAGGCACGTCGTAGACCTCCTCTATCACCACCTCGGCGAAGATCTTCTCCACAGACCTGCGGTGTGAATAATGCCTTTCTTCATGAAGATAGTGTAGTCGGCGTCGGTGCAATTAAGAGTTCCATACGACGCTGTTAAAGACTTTGTATATGTACAACCCAACGCGACGTTATGAGGCGTTGTTACCATTGAATTGCAACTAAACGAGGTCTTGTACTGTCGTGCGTAACTTCTTTGCTATAACTGCACAATCTCGCCTGAGGAATTTACTGCCGTATTGAGACTTAAGCACGACGCAAGGGCTGTGCCGGTCGAGGCTAAACTCGGCAAGTTATATCTTCTCGATAAAATAAGCATATTGGGCGACTATGTCTATGTATGATATTCCGGGATAGAAGGAGCCGGGGCTTGCGTCGAATACAACGAGCTTGGCTGACTTCGAGAGCTCCGCCGCGAGCTCCGCCACCTCCCTCCTTATGTCGCCATACAGCGGGACGTTGGCTCTGCCGTCTGTAATTAGGTAAACCCAGTAGTCGCCTTTCAGCTTCAGCTTAGACCTTGAGATGAAGTCTATCGCGAACTTAAGCGCGGCCGAGAGGGGCGTGGAGCCGCCGTGTGGCAACGCCGAAAGCTCCTCGATTAATTTCTCGTAGTGCCGGGTAGGCGGGTGGAAGTAATCTACGCCGCCTCCGCGGAAAGCCGCAAGCGCTATGTAGCTACGTTTAACATATGCCTCCTCCGCCAGCTTATAGACAAGGCCCTTCGCGGCGCTTATCCGCCTGGCGACCCCCATGCTACCGCTTGTGTCCAGCAGTATCAACATGATACGTGGCGTCCTCACCCTTCTCACTCTGATCATAACATCATCATCTTCGATCTTCACCGGCAGTCTAGCTCTTTTCAAAACTGCGTTGACGAGCGTCGCCGCGACATCTACGTCATCTCCCCTACCCGGCACAGCCATATACGGAACCCCAACGCCGCCTCCCACCGACCTCCTCCAAGAAGACCTCGACCTCAGCCCCTTGGGGACCTCCGGCGTCTTGCTCCTCTCGTGTCTAGGCGTGTATAAAACCTCGCCTATCTCCCCCACGCCGGAGTCTTGCCTATGCGGAGCCACCCGATCCGGCGTAGCCCCTCCGCGCGGCGTTTGTCCCCCCTCCCCCCTATCCCCGCCCTGCTGTGGAGGGGGCGGAGGGGGTGGCGGCGGCAGAGACGGTTTTTCCAACGGCTTGTGTCTCAGCCTGTGTTTCAACACAAGTTCCATAGCCTTCTTTAAGTCCTCCACCGTAATGCGACTCCGCCCTTCGAGAGCGGCGATGGCCTTCGCGGCCCTTACTGTGATTATTTCTGCACGGCTCGTTCTGATATTCATCTCGACGACAGTCTTCGTCAGCAGTTTTAAGAGGTCCTCGGGCACCTCCACTTTGGGCAGGGCCTCCCTCGCCTTTATTATAGTCTGCCTAAGTTTCTCTATCTCAGGTCGCCACTTTTCGTAAAAAGCAAAGGGGTCTTCCTCATATTCCTCCACGCGTCTAACTATCTCCGCCCTCACCTCCGGATCCTTCGGCGTCTCTATGTCTACCACCAAGCCAAATCTATCAAGGAGTTGCGGCCTGAGCTCCCCCTCCTCGGGGTTCATGGAGCCGACCAAGATAAAACGGCTTGGATGTTTTACAGAGACCCCCTCCCTCTCCACGATGTTCCAGCCGTAGGCCGCGGCGTCTAGCAGTATATCTATGATGTAGTCGTCGAGTAGATTCACCTCATCTATGTAGAGGATGTTGCGGTTGGCCTCCGCCAGTAGCCCAGGTTGCAACGCCCTTATGCCCTCCGTGATGGCCCTCTTTATGTCAAGCGTGCCCACCAGCCGGTCCACCGTGATAGAAAGCGGCAGATTCACCACCTTCATCTTCCTCCTCACCCGCGGCAACTGCTCCCCCCTGGACCATCTTTCGAAACAAGCATCGCACATAAGACGGGGATCCTCCGGGTGGCAGTTGAAAGGACAGCCCGCGACGTATTCCTCCTCAGGCAGTACGTCGGCAAAAGAGCGGACGAGAGTCGTCTTGCCAGTCCCCTTGTCGCCTCTCAGCAAAACCCCACCCACCGCCGGATTCACAGCCGCGATCATCAACGCAAGTTTAGCGTCGTCAAGACCCACAATCGCCGGGAAAGGAAAGACAGGCCGCATCTGCCTTTGTTTTACCGATGTGGAATCAAAGGGATGCATAGCTATTCGAGCTCCCTCTCTAGCGACGTGATGACCTCCTCTAGGAGCTTCAGCTCCTCGTCTGTCGGCGTCCAGTAGCCGCGTTTGTAGGCCTCGTGGATCCGCGACGCGATGGAGTGCAGAGCGTAGGGGTTTACGCGCCTCAGCCATTCTCTGTATTTCTCCTCCGCGACGTAGCGCTGGAATACCCTCCTCCACATCCAATCTTCCACCTTCCCTGTCGTTGCCGACAAGCCCATGAGGTTGTCTACCCTCTCGGCGATGTGTTGAGCGCCGTGGTACCCCGCCTTGAGCATCTCCTCAATCCATTTGGGGTTTAGAAGACGCGTAATAAGCCCCCTCTTTATAGAGGCTGATATGTTCTCCACCTCGATGTACTCCCCAGTGGTGTCTGCCACTAAGATCTCCGGCCTCCTCCCCCTAACAACCTCCACAGACTTGGCGAGGCCGCCTAAAAACTCGTAGTAGTGGTCGAGGTCTACGATGTCGTGTAGGTGGGAGTCGCGCACCTGCGAAACTACCTCCACCTCCCTCAGCAAAGTCTCGAACTGCTCCCTCGTCTCCACGCCGTGTGCGCCTTTCCCGTATGCGTGAGACATGTGGAAGATGTAGGCCTTGGCGAGGTCGGCTTCTTCGTTCCAGGCGGAGCTTTCTATCAGCTGGGGCAGATGGGGGGCGTACTCCCCGGGCTTGGGCCCGAATATTCTGTAGCGGATGTGCCTCCTCTTCTTCACGAAGTTCCAATCTTCGGGCTCGTCTAACTCGGCGACTAGGCGGAAGGCGTCGTCTAGAAGCTCGATGAGGTGGGGGAAGATATCTCTAAACATTCCACTTATGGTCACGACAACGTCTATCCTCGGCCTGCCCAGTTGCTCCAGCGGGATTACCTCCAGATCCCACTGCCAGCCGCCATATCTCCTCTTAAGCCTCACGCCTAGATAAGCCAGTATCTGTCCCACAGTCTCGCCGCGTGTCCTAATCGTCTCAAGACCCCAGAGGACGACGCCCGTGACCTCGGGATACCTCCCGTACCTCTCCCTGTAGCTCCTAAGAATGCTCTCCGCAATTTCGACCCCCCGCCTATATGCGACATCGCTTGGAATAAGGCGGGGGTCAAAGGCATATGTGTTGCGACCTGTCGGCAATATATCCGGAGTCCTTATCGGATCGCCCGCCAGCCCGGGCTCTACATACCCGCCGGCTATGGCGTTCATAAACGCCTCCACCTCCCCGTTGGCTAGAAGCGGTTGTGCCACCCTATCGATGAGGTCTTTATAGACCTTGTCAAACCGCCACCTCCCAGTTCTTAGGTATTCAGCCACGGCGTCTCTCGCCTCTTCTTCTAATTGCTTGAGCTTTTCGGGGTCTCTCCTCAGAATTTCGTCGTAGTTCCACCCCCTCCTCTCTGCAAATACTCTATGAAGTGATTTAAACTCCCTGTCGTAACGCAGAAGAAGCGTGGTGAACTCAACCACATCATCTAGACTCCACGCCCTACCCAAGACGTGGAGACCCTTGGGGATTATCGTTCTGCGGTACTTGCCTAGGTTTACGTGTATCTCCTCCACATCTCCGCCGTCTATATGCAACTCCTTTGCCTTTTTGAAGATCTCCTCCTTCAGAAGCCTCGCCCTATCTTCATCTACGAGCTGGGCTTCTTCGTATTCTTGGATTAGGTCGTCAAGCTGTTTATACTCTTCGTACAGCTCGCTAATTGTAAACGGCGGCGTCATGTGGTTGACCATCACCGCGTAGCTCCTCCTTTTCGCAATGGTAGCCTCAGAGGGGTTGTTCACGTTATATATGTAGACATGCGGCGTGTCGCCTATTAAAAGATCGGGGAAACACTCGCCGGACAGAAGCACCTCCTTTCCCGGCGTAAACTCCAGCGTTCCGTGCGTACCAACATGCACTATCACGTCGGCCCTAAACACCTCCCTCAGCCACCAATACATGGCGAGGTACTGGTGATGCGGCGGAACGTCCTTCGAGTGGTATATCAAATCCGGCCTCTCGTGGAAGCCGCGGGCCGGCTGGAGGGCAATCCCGACGTTGCCCAGCTGGACGGCCGGCAGAACTATGCGGCCGCCCTCGACCATGTAATCCCCGGGGGGCTCGCCCCAGAACTTAACCACTCTCTCTTTTACAGCTTGCGGGAGAGAGTTGAAATACTTGACGTAGTCCTCCGCCGGCACGAAGACGCCGGAGACCCCCCGCCACCTGGGGTTGTTAACGACGCCGCCCTCTACGAAGGTTTTTCTAAGCTCCTCGGCGGTTTTCACTTCAACGGAGTAGCCCGCCTCCTTCATTCTCCTCAGAAGAACCTCCAAAGTTCCAAACACATCGAGGTAGGAGGCCCTCCCCACGTTGTCTTCGCCAGGCGGGTAGTTGTATATCACAAACGCGACGCGCCTCTCCGCGTTGCTCCTTCTCCTCAGATGCGCCCAGTTTAGTGCTCTCTTCACCCTCCTCTCAAGCCTGTCCTCCACCACATTAAACGCCAGAAGATCTCCATCTATCTCCTCCGCGTACCCCGTCCTCCGCGGCGCCACAGACAACACAGGCTCCGCAACTCCATCCGCCTCGGGCAGAGCCACCGCGGCAATGAGCTCGGTAGGAGTTGCCCCCTGCTCGAGCTCCCTCCACTTCTCTACGTCTGTATAGTTGAGACGTACTGCGTTTAAGACAGGCACATTAAGCGTTTTTAACAGCTTGATAGTCTCCTCCGGGTCGAGCATAAAAGGCCCGCCGTTTATCCTAAACCACTGATTCCACAAAACCACATCGACCACCGGTCTGCCGTCCTTCACGAAGAACCTCCTGATGGCCTCCAGGTTGTTTACGCCGTAGGAAGCCAGAGGAAGCAGGTTGAAGCCGTAATTCTGCGCAAGTTCTTTCAGTCTCTTCACAAGTCTCTCCGCCGACGGTCTATGCCCCCTGGAGTATATCAAAACTCCTAAAGTCGGCTTCGCGGGGTCCAGCGGCGGGAGCTCATACAACGGCCCCATCTCCGGGTCGTATAGGTACGGGTCTTCGATCTTGACGGGGGGCTTATAATCCACCTCTATGCCTCCGTATTCCTTAAGCAAGAGGAGGAACATGTTTTCCAGATTCTCCACACCTCCGTAGCTCCAGTACTCCACAAGCAACGCCCAGTTCTTTGCGTGTCTCAACACGCCCACCGGCAACACGGAGCCCAAGCTCTTCACCACGTCGGACACAAAAGCAGGCGGCGGCTTCGCCCTGTCTCTTTCAAAAACATCCCTCGGCATCTTGAACTTGCCGACTCTAGTGAGGGCCATGCTCGAGCCAACTAAGCCGAACACCGGCTTGTCCACGTCTAGTAACGCCTCCAGAGGGCCTAGGCTCCCTCTCACGTCAACGAGGATTACATCTGCCCACTCGACTTCTTTCTTATCCACGGCGACGTCTCTCCTGTATTTCACAGAAATAACGGGGCCTAGCCTTTCTCTTATTCTTCTGACGGCGTGAGCCACGTTCTCCACCCACTCACCCGACGTGGCTATTACTAGGATCTTCATAGCGGCTCCAGCAACACGACGTATGGAACAGGGTTTCTAGCCACCTCGGCCTTCACGCCGAAGACAGCCTCTATGTTCTCCGGCGTTATCACCTCCTGCGGCCGGCCCACTGCGTATATCTTCCCGTCCCTCATTAAGACTGCGTAGTCGGCAAAGCGAAGCGCTATGTTTAAGTCGTGGAGCACCGCCACCGTCGTGAGGCCCTCCCTCTTCGTGAGCTCCCTCACAAGCCCAATGATCCACAGCTGGTACCTCGGGTCCAGATTGTTCAGAGGCTCGTCCAGCAGAATCACCTTAGGCCTCTGCGCAAGCACTCTGGCGAGCATGACCCTCTGCACCTCCCCGCCGCTGAGCTCGTAGAGGTGGCGGTCTGCAAATTGCTCAACGCCGGCGAGCTTCATGGCCTCCTTTATGATCTGGACATCTGCGCCGGAGAGACTCCACGTCACGTAGGGCTTACGCCCCAGCGCCACGGCCTCCCAGACGCGGAGGGGAAACTTGACGTCTATGCTCTGGGGCATGTAGCCGACGAGCCTCGCTATGTCGCTCTCTCTCAGCAACTTCACGTCCCGTCCGCCGAGGTAGACAGCCCCGACCCGGGGCTTCACCACCTTTAGTATTGTCCGGAGGAGCGTCGTCTTGCCGGAGCCGTTGGGCCCAAGCACCGCAGTTACCTCCCCTGGCCTAAACTCCACAGTGACGCCGTCTAGCGCCTTATGCGCGCCGTAGTATACCGTCACGCCGTTTACTACAATTCTCACTGCCATATCTGCCTCCTCGTGCGGAGGAAGAGGGCTAGGAAAAACGGCGCGCCGAAAGCCGCCGTCACCACGCCGACCGGAATCTCGGCTGGCCGCATCAAAGTCCTCGCGCCTATGTCAGCCAGCGTGAGGAGGGAGGCGCCCACAATGGTTGCGACCGGTAGGACGTATCTATTGTCGGCGCCTACCATAAACCGCGCAATGTGCGGCGACATGAGGCAGATAAAGCCGATAGGCCCCACCTGGCTCACTACCACAGCCGTGCTGAAGGCCGCGACAAAAGTGCCGAAAAGCCTTATCCTCCGCGGGTTTGTGCCGAGAGAGACGGCGGTCTCATCGCCTAGAGTAAGGGCGTTGAGGTGCCAGGCGATTAATAGGGCGAGGAGCAAAGTGGCCGCGGAGACGGCTATCAGCAGATACACGCCGAGCCAAGTCACCCTCACGAGATCTCCCATAGTCCACAGCACGAACAACCTGAGCTGGGTCTCGCCAGATATGTACTCTAGGAAGGAGGTAGCGGCTGAGAACATATACGCCACAGCTATGCCCCCCAGTATGAGCGACTCCGGCGTCGCGCCTCTGAGCCTCGCGAGCCCCAACACAATTGCCACAGCCGCCAGAGACGTGGCAAACGCATTTGCAGACGCCGCGGCTGTCAGCGCCAGCGGGTCTCCCACGCCCAGTAGCTTCACCCCCAGCACGATGGCCAGCGCAGCGCCGAAGGCGGCGGCGGAGTTCAAGCCAAGGGTGAATGGCGACGCCAGCGGGTTCTTGGTGAGCGCCTGCAGAACCACGCCGTTTACAGCCAGGGCGGCCCCGGCGGCGAGAGAGGCGAGAGCCCTGGGAATTCTGTAGCTCCAGACTATCACCCCCTCGGCGCCCTCCGCGCGCCCCAGCAACGCCCCCACAACTCTGTCGAGAGGAATATTTACTGTGCCCACAGAAATTGAGAACATGAACAGCAAGGGCGGCAACGCGACAGTCAAGAGGGCGAGAGCTCTGCCTACTTTAGCGGCGGGTGGACCCATACCCTTGCCCCCGTGCAGTACCTGTCTATGCCCATGGTGCGGAGCAGGTCGTTGAAGAGCCCGCCGACGTCGATGTCCGCAAACAGCTCGGGGTGGATGAGCTTAGCCAGGAGGACGAGGTGTACGGCCTTGCCGTATCCCCCGTCGTAGATGCTGGAGACGGCATACGTCCTGTTGTTAGCCACGGCAGGTATCGACGACCAGCCGAGCCTGCTCACAATCTCGGCCCTCAGCCTTGCCAGCGCCGTGGCGTTCCTGGCGGCGCAAGGGTTGTACACCCAGCTGGGCACGTACCTCACTATTACGTCCGGCGCCCTCTGCACAACGCTCTCGGGCGACACCTGGACGAAGCTCTGGAGGCCCTTCACCTCTAGGTCTGAGAACGCGTTAACGCCGCCTGCCAGCTCTATGAGCTCGTGCCAGTATGAGCCCCTCCCCGGCGTAGAATACGGCGAGTACCACTCTAGATATACTTTGGGGCGCAAGGTGGCGTTGGCCACTCTCTCCTTGACCAGCTTCAAGAATCTCTCTACTTTCTCGACGAGCCTCTCGGCCTCCGCCGTCTTGTTTACAATCACGCCGAGCGTACGTATCACCTGCGCCAGCTTCTTCACGTCGGTAAAATCCAGTCTCACCACCTTGATGTGGGGAGGTAGCTTAGCCTCCAGCTCGCTCTCTGGGTAGAAGAAAGTTGTAGGTGCAATAACGACGTCTGGGTTCAGAGATGCTATAAGCTCCACGTTCACCCTAGCGCCAGGGCCGTAAAGGAGCCTATGTCAGCGACATCTTTCGGCAGGAGCTTCATGAAGGCGGGGTCTCCGCGGAATGAAGTCATCGACGTGCCGACAACTCTGTCCGTCGCATTCAGCGCGGCTAGCACCCAGACGGCGTATGTCTGCGCCACTATCCTCCTCGCCGGCCTCTCCAGCGTTATACTTCTCCCGTTGCTGTCTGTAATCACTACTGGGTACTTGAGGGAGGGCCTCAGCTGTGGGTAGACCCACTGCCTCACGCCTCTGCAGTACTGAAGGACGCCCGCGTCTCTAAGCCACTCTAGCATCAGCCCGTCTGGATCCACGCCGCGGAGCCTGTCTGGGTGTAGCGCCTTGGCGATAGCCGCGACGTGGGCGATCACGCCGAAGCCGTTTTGATACGCCGCCGATATTACATATACCCTGCACTCCCTAACTGCCCTCACGCCGGCCCATCCCGGCCTTTCTGCCATCGCTCTGGCGACCTCCTCAAGCCTCCTCGTGCTGTTGTCGAGACACGGGTTGAAGTACCGCGCGTGCTCCCTCCTGATGATCACGTCGGGGTTTCTCGCCACGACGGCCTCGGGGCTCACTCTAACGCTGTATTGCTCTAGGTCGCCGAACACGTTCCGGCCGCCCGCCGCCTCTACGGCGTTGTGCCACTCGTTAAGCTTGCCGACTGTGTTGTAGTCTGAGTACCACTCGTAGTACACAGCCGGTCTCTCGGCTCCCGCCACCGCCTTCCTAATCCCCTCCAGCACGGCCCTGTACTTTGCTATAAGGCGCCTCGCCTCTGCCGTCTTGTTCACGAGGAGGGCAAGTTTCTCCACTTCGTCAAACAGCTTGTTCACGCCCCACAGGTCGAGTCTTACAACCTTGATGTGGGGAGGTAGCTTAGCCTCCAGCTCCTCCGCGGGGTACGAAGTGGGTGCGATCACCAGATCCGGCTGTAGTGCAAGGATTTTCTCAATGCTTACCTTGGCGCCCGGCCCGAAGAATTCACCAACCGAGGTGACGTCTCTCGGAAGTCTGTGTCTTAGCAGGGGATCTCTAATTGCCGAGTCTGTCGTGCCCACTATTGTATCTGTGGCATTTAGCGCGGCCAGCACCCATGCCGCGTAGCTCTGCGCGACAATTCTCCTCGCCGGCTTCTCCAACGTTATATTCCTCCCGGCGCTGTCTGTGATCGTGACGGGATACGTGGATAAGACGCCTCTTGACGCGCTCTGCGTAGTTGCCGTAGGGCTGGCGGTTATGGGCATGGAGTTTGTGGCGCTGGCGGTAGATGTCGATGTGGTCTTCACGGAGCCGGGAGGCTGAGTTAATAGGTATACAACGCTTATACCAACAATGATCACAGCTAAAGCCACAACCAAGAGGTGACTCATCCGCATAGGTGTAAGAAATTTTCAGTATTTATGTATTAACTAAAATTGAATATCTCGACCTCTAACCCGGGATGCGATGGAGTAGAGATGCCAAGCCGCGAGCCTTCTACTGTAAAAACGGCGGCCGTTGAAAGGCAGGTATTTGGCGGTGGGTATTAAGAGGGGATCTTATGTGGTTTAAAGACTCTGCCGCTACCTTCGTAGAACTTGGCAAGTGTCTCGTAGTAGAGGAGGCGGAGTGACTGCACGCTTGCGAAGAAGCCTTCGCCTAAGATGATTAGAAGTTGTAGGAGGATTACTACCATTATTCTGCCAGGCAGTTGTAGCGCTTTAAGAGAAAGATGCGTCAACGTGGCGTGAACTACGTGCAGGATCTCTAGCCTTACGAAGCTGAAAAAGATTTGCAAATGACACGATGAGAACCTCTATGATAGCCACAGGAAGTTCAGAGAGTAAAACGCTTACTTCGCCGACGCGCCTCATTTTGCCGTAGAGTGTGAAGGCCGCCAGCCAAGCTAGGCCGGGGAGTGCTAATGTGGGGCTGAGGCTGGGCAATGGAGACACCAGCCAGATGCCTGGCTTTGAATGTAGTATCTCTGGAACTCTGACAAGGCCTAGCAGTAATGCGCCTGTGGCCGTAAATAGCAAAACAAGCGGAACATGGAGCCCAACGGCGACGTAGTGATCCCCGCGGATTATCAAGTTCACAACTTTGAGGATGAAAGCTATTAGGAGCACCGTGACGCCGATCCTCATGGCTCGTATCACCTCTAGGCAGTTGCGCCCCTCTAAGTGGACGTGGGCGGCGTCTGACTATGTCTCTGTAATCATGTTGAACTTTTGTGGGCGACTTAGTTACCAACTTCGTGGACGTACACGAGCACTATCACCTAGGCCACTGGGGTTTTTACAGGCAGGTGGCTTTCCGCCATTAGAGACGCCACAAAGCGAGACCTATTCGTCTCGCCGAGCGTAGCCGTTGCGAGCTCCAGCTTTTTGTACATCGTCGGGCGCAAGGCTGATGCGTCTCATGGGCTAACTGTGTTGATATATAAAATGTTTTGGATTATTCTTGTTTTGTGCTCGAGCTTGAAAAGCCTTGGCGTGACTCTCAGAAGTATCTAGAGGGGCGTTTGATGGAGGCGGCGTATGAGGCTGACCTAGCCCTTAGGTTCTTGGAGGCCGGCTTGTACAGAAACGCGGCGGGCAAGGCGTTTCAAGCCTTCAAGGCGTTGCTGGCGGCGCTGGCTATGAAATACAGAGACGCCCTGGCCCAGAGGTACCCCGGCAGGAGGCGGCTGAGGAGCGGCAAGGCGGTTGAGGCTGTGGACTGGGTAATCGCCGTCATGCCGACGGGACTCATGCTGGAGGTGGCGCGGGACCTCTCGCAGTTGGCTGGGCCGGAGCTACTCCACCACGCCAACGTCGCCCTAAACCTTCACGAGTTTCAACACAACGGCCTCGACAAAACCGGCGTCTTGAGCCGATATGCCAGGCTTGAATCTGTGGCAGAAGACGTGAAGGCCCTTACGCAATACGTCAGAGAAGCCGTGGAGAAACTCCGAAAGACAGCTTAGTCAGCGACGATATCGTTAATCCTCTCGGCGCAGTAAAGATTAGCGGCCAAAGATTAGCCGTGCCCTACGCTTCAACGAGGTTAAGCGCTACGTCGTGCCCCACAACCTGGTGGTAAAGCAGTGAGCCGTCCTCTTACCAGAACCGGCGTAGCCCCTCCCCCTCAGCAACTCAGCCTAGCCCCTATCGGCGGCTTAAAAGGAGGCGCGCTTCACATATCCAGGAGACGGTCTGCAACACATCTGCTAGTAGATGGTTAAGCGATACAGAGACGGCGTCTCTTAGGATTCTGCCAACCAGCGGCGTTGGCGAGTTCGCCCCTCCGGGCTTTCTTGTCGAGGGCCGAGGCCGCCTAGCCGAGGTCAAAGATGGAGACGGCCAATACACTCGGCCACGATGCGCAGAGCCGAAGAGCTCATCCACGATTTCTGTGCCTTGCTCCTCTACGTGGCGCTTAATAAAGGCAAATATCGCAGGAGACTGACCCCTCTCAGCTCGGCCACATGCCCAGCCGTCCCAGTGCCTTGGGCCACCGCAAGACAACCTCGCCGAGCGTCAACAAGGGCTCTTCGCAATCTAGACCGAACTTGCGGCGGGAGATGTCGCAAGCTTCTCGCATTCGAGAGACGCGAAGAGGCGGCTTATTTGCGTACTTAAGGATCCAAGGGGCCGGGCCTGGGTCTTGGCCGCTCTGTCAAGTCGCCGTTGATAGATGTGGCGGTCCTTTTTACGGAGACACCTCAATACGACCCTGAATGTCTTACTTAGCTGAACAACGTCGCCGCCGCTTGAGACAGCTCTACGACCCCGTATTTATCTACATCGTACACTAGGAGTTTCCCGTCTGCGCCTTTTAGGGCGTAGAAGCGGTCTTCGCCGTCATGTGTTACAGACGGCAGAGGAGAGCTGAACTTGTCAATGAGCCCATCGGCCAGGAGAACGTAACACATCTGTAGCCTCCTCCCACCCTCTACACACCGCTTGTACTCCTCCTCCCTAACTACCTGGCGTATCGCATCGATTTTTAAATCCCTGGGAACACTGCCGCCGTACATCCTGAGGTACAGAAAAACCTCCTCAGTTACCCGAAGCCAGAACCTGCGCCTGCAGCCGCCTCGCCGGTTGGTATTTCGGCGCCTTCGGGGACATATGTGTAAGCCATGCCAGCTGTGGTAAAGTTTATGGGGTTGACCTGTTGCTGGTAGAAGGGAGAGACAGAAACGGCGTAGTATATGGCCACCGCGGCAATAATCAACATTAGGATGACCGCCGCTATGGCGCCTATGCTTATTTTTTCTACGACATGAATAGCCCCAAATGGGCAAGCAGACGTACAGAGACCGCAACCGACGCACCTTTTGTGGTCGACACGTGGAGGATCCAACGCCGAAAGGGGACAAGCCCTGCTACACATTTTACATTTTCTACATAACTGTAGGTCTATTACAGCAACTCTCCTAGTTAAAAATCGCTTTTTCATGAAGCCTTGCTGTAATTGAAGTTTTGAGATATTCATCAATGTCTAGCACGCCGTATATTAAAAATTTTTCAACGGGTCCGGGACGCGGCGTTGCCAAGTACGCCCAGTCACCCCTCCTCTTCCACGCGAAGTAGTCCACGTAGTTATCCACCACAACGACGTCAGAGGGCCCTCCTTCGGGGGGCTCAGGCATGGGGAAGCTGGGGGGCTGAGGGGAGGCCTTGGAGAAGATGAGGAGATACGCGGCCTTGGCCGCTTCGTAATACGCCCTGTCTCTAGCCCGCGCAGTTTCTAGACTTAGAAAACATCTGACTTGGTACAGCTTCGCCAGGGAGGGAAGCATAGCTATTAACCGCGACGACCTGGCGTAGAAGCCTTCGCTGAGCCCCAGCTCGGCGAGGAGCTGGGTCTTGGAGAGGCGGCCGTAGGCGTGGAGGAGGAGAAGTTCGCAAGAGGGGAGGGGGAGGTAGACTGTGACCCCCTTTCTGAAGAGGTTAATCAAAAAAGGGTGGGTTTTTGGGACGGAGTAGATATACATCACGGAAGTTCCCTCAGATCCGGCACCTTCGGCGGCCAGTAGTAGGCAGACTTAGCAGGCTTCGGCCCTATGCCCAAGGCCCACACGAAGGTACGCCTCATGCCTATGAGGTCGGGGCGGGCGCATCCAGGCGAGCCCGGCTTCTTATTGGGGCATAGAACGTCGCCTCTTATTACGCCCAATATACGCGGGAACTTGAGGTCTAGGCCGCCCCACCTCTGGCGCCAGAAGTCGTATATAGACTTGGCCAGTTCGCCGCCGCTTCCGT
>Ga0080005_132229_pt1 | contig 19656 bp, 21 predicted proteins | sample JossMetagenome_2_FD_69208 | JGI IMG/M metagenome (GOLD analysis project Ga0080005, IMG submission 69208) | Hot spring sediment microbial communities from Joseph's Coat, Yellowstone National Park, USA - JC3_ASED (SPADES assembly) (version 2) | ecosystem: Environmental > Aquatic > Thermal springs >... | reverse complement strand
GCCCTCCCTCACAAGAACCCTCACGGGGTATCTGCCGGAAAGCCTCCTGGCCACCTCCGCGGTCCCGTCCGGGCTCCCATCGTCAACCACGACCACCTCGTAACTCCTCCCCGCCAAGGCCCGATCCAGGCGCTCCAGTAGCTCGGGCAGGTTCTCAGCCTCGTTGTATGTGGGCACCACTACGGAGATCATGCCGTTGCGTGCCGGCTGGGGGGAAGTTGAACTGCCCTCTTGGCGAGGCCCCAGAGCGCCGCGAGCGCCGGCGCCAACACTATGTGGGCCAGCGGCGAGAATTGGGCGGTGTAGAAGCTGTAGAGGGTGTGGTTGCCTGCTAGATACACCAGCCAGTAGCCGCCGTATGTTGAGAGGAGCAGGACGGACGCGTCGTCCCTCTTGTACAGGGCGTATATCAGCGCCAGGAGGTAGAGGGGGGTTCCAGAGGCGTACACGTCGGGGTTTATGTAAATCGCGAAGCTGTTCTGCATGAGCAACCAGTCCAGCGGCGTGGAGGCCACGGGGCCCGGCGGCCTGGAGGCGGTGTGCCACCTAAAGGCGCCGATGAGCTCGTTGACCCACTTGGCGAGGCCGAAGTGGGATATGAGGGGCAGGTTGGCCAGCAGAAAAACCGCAACCGCCATCGTCAAGACCGCAAAGAAGGCGGTGAGCTCCCGGCGCCGCGCGTAGAGGTACGCCAAGCCGAAGGCGGGGAATGCGCCGGAGTACTTCACCGATGCGGCGAGGCCCAGCGCGGCGCCTGTGCCGAGGAGCCGCCCCGAGAGGTGGAGGTAGGCGAGGAGGGCTGTGAAGAAGGCTAGGTATATGTCAAGCATGGCGATCCCCGACATGGCCCTAAACGTGCTGTCGAAGAGCATGAGCGCCGCCGCGGCGAGCGCCCACAGCTCCCCCGCCAGCTTTCTGGCAGTGAGGAAGACGAGGAGCAACGTGGCGGCGCCTAGAGCCATGGAGGGTAGCCTCCAGAAGATGGGCTCGTCCCTAACCGCCTCCACGGCGGCGATCACGTATTTAGCCAGCGGCGGGGGCTCCAGGTTGTAGTAGGTCAGGATCCCTTCGCTGTCTGGGTAGGGGAAGCCCCTCCTGAGGTAGCACGGGGGGAGGCCGACCACGGTGTATACGCCTGGCATCTTTTGATACGTCTTGACTATGAGGAGGCCGGGGGTCATGCAGTCCGGGCCCACCGTGTAGTAGTCGGACGCCGCGGGGATGCGGAAGAAGTCGTGGAGGATGTTGCGGGCGGACGAGACGTACCAAATCTCATCGCTTATGTAGCCTTGGCCGTTAGGCACGCCGCCTGCCCCCGGGAGCGAGGCCGCTGAATATGCCAGGTACAGGAACGCCGCCAGCACGGCCGCAAGCCCGATGCGCGTCCACGGAAGCCGCCTTACTGCGTAGATAAATGAGAGCCGCCTCAGCTCCGCGCCTGCGGCTACGCCGGCGAAGATGGCGAGGAGGAGCAGGTTGCGGCAGAAGGCGAAGGTCTGGGGCGGGCCTGCAACATGCGGATGTTCTGCGTAGTACCAGGTGGCCATTATTCCGAAGTTGGCGAGGTCTGCGAGCCAGAGCACCGCCAGCCCTGTCTTGCCCAGCGCCGTGAGGCCGAAGGGGAGGATGAAGAGGAACATCTGAGGCGGAAAGACGTAGCTGAAAACAGTAAGCGAAAGGGCCGCCCCCAGGAGGGCGCGTCTCTCCTCTATCCGCCTGCCCAAGACGGGGAACAGCGCGGCGATGAGGGCCGCAACGGCGATAAAGATGTACCTGTGCAGTGGCGAGTAGGGGCTGGCGACGGCGAAGAGGTAGAGGCAGTTTTCGCAGTACCACCCGGCGTGGTGGCTGATCATCTGCCAGAAGCCGCCCGGCGCGAGGAGGTAAAGCGCGGCCATGGGCGCCGCAGCGCCTAGGGCGGCGCCGGCGGCGTAGCGGCGCCACTCCCTCTGGCCCCAGAGCGCCACTGCGTAGTAATACGCTATGCCCGCCGCAATCCACTTCACGTTAAAGGCAAGGCCGTGCATCAGCCCCGCCAGAAGCGGCTTCTTCCTAACGTACACGGCGCCGGCCAAGGCCAGCGAGGCGGCGAGGAGGTCCCAGTTGTACACGGCGTAGAGGTAGAGGGAGGGGGAGGCCAGGAGGAGCCACAGCCTCCTTCTGGGCACGAACTTGGAGAGGGCCCAGAGGAGGACGGCGTACCCCGCGGCGGCGGCGCCCGCCTGGATGTACAGATGCAGGTCCAAGTCCCAGCCCGAGAGGCATGTGGAGAGGGCCCAGAGGAGGCCCACAAGCGGAGGGTACTCGAAGCGGTAGTCCACGTACGGCAGGTAGCACCCGCGGCGCGTTGCGAAGTACAGATATTTGCCGTGGTCGAACCACCTCCCGGGGTCTTGAACAACGCGGTATGCCACCCCCACTACGTCGCTGTATTTAAACCCCCAGTTGCCGAAGAGCGGCGGCAGAGACGGGATGTGGAGGATTAAGGAAACCACAAGCGGCGCCGCCAAGGCCAAATAAACCAGCCTCATGGAGGCGCTGAGGCGTAAGGTTAAAACTAACTGGACAAGCGCCTGCAGGGATTCACCTGCAGGGATTTCCTTACAGGGATAATAATCCCTGTGAACGAATCCCTGTGGGGGAATCCCTGTAAGGAAGTTCCTGCAGGCGAGGGGGCTGTGTATTGGGGCGTGTTGTTTTCCAAGCCGCAGTCCTTTTCCGCAAGCCGGAACAGCGCGTTGGGGCCTGGGGCTGGCTACAACTGGGTTAGGCGAAGGTGGCCGAGGCCCCGGCAGAAGTCTAGACATCTGCCCTCCGCCTCCTCCGCAGACACCGCCGCAACCAACGCCTGCAGGGATTTGTTTACAGGGATTTGCTTACAGGGATAATTATCCCTGTGAACGAATCCCTGTGGGGGAATACCTGCAGGGGGGTTGAAGGGGGTGGTGGAGGGGGGGTGGGGAGGCGTCTCTATTCGGCGCGCGGGGTTTGGCCGCTTTGTGTCTTTGTTGGTTTGTTCGGGTGCTTGGAGGGGTGGTTGGTGTGGTGGTTGTGTTGTGGTTGAAAAGTTGTTCTTGTTTTGGGGGGGTGGGGGTTGTTTGTCAGCGGATGTCTGCTATGAGGTATTGGAGTTTGGCGGCTATTTCGTCTATTATCTCTACGAATTTGGTGCGGGTGAGCCTTGCGGGGGTTTTGCCCTCCAGCACCGCGTTGTACACAGGCCCCTCCAGGGGGATGACGTAGGCGAAGGTGCCGTATTTGGTGGTGCCGATGCGCTGGATTTCGTTCTTCCCCGGGGCGCCGTCTAGGTACTTGTTCAGCACTGCGATTATTGGCTTGCCGTGTGGGAGTATGTCCTTAAGCCTCCACAGGAGGTGCACGGTGCCGGGCTCGGCCACGAGGAAGTATATGTCCGCTATTTGGATCGCGGCGCGGATGACGTCGCTGACGGCCTCGTCTGTGCCGGGGAGGTCGACGAAGATGAGGTTGTAGTCCTCCCTAAGCAGGTCCACGAGCTCCCTAAGCCTGCCGCCGCTTAGCTGGCCGTTCGGGGGGAGGGGGCCCGGCGGCACCGTGTCCACATATGCCCCGTCTTCCATGGTGCAGTACTGCACCTCGTCTAGGCCCGCCAGAAACGCATACGTGCCGTACTGCACCCTGCAGCCGGGCGCCAGGAGGCTTGAGCCCAAGCCGTCGGCCGTCACATCCACGTAGACCACCCGCCAGTGCGTCTCCCTGCGCACGGCATACGCAACGCTGCTGATGACTACGGACTTCCCCACGCCCCCCTTGTAGCTCAGCGCCACTACCGCCTTCGAAACCATAGCCTCAGCCTGTCCAGCACGGATTCCTTCTTTGGATATTGGCTCAGCACTTTGAGGGTGTATGACAGCCCCTTTTCGCGTATGGTCTTCTCCACCAGCCACGCCGGCTGGCCGTGCTTCTTGGCCAGTGTCTCGATGACGTCTTTAAACGCCTTCCTCGTCTTGGGGAACCTCTGCTTCTTCGCCTCCGGCCTCCTCCGCCTCAGCTCCTTGACCAGCTTGTCCGTCATACCTCCACGCAGATCTGCCCGATCTTTGCCCTGAGCTCCGCCGTGGCGAGGCCCGCCAGCTCGGCCTCCACCACGGACTTAAGCCGCTTCTTAATCGCGTCCACGGCCATCTGCCTCAACACGTCGCAGTTTTGGTAACCCCCCTCCACGCACCTCCTATACAGGGCAAGAATCAGCGAAACCTCCGCGGAGGGGCGCCCCTCCGGCGCGGCGGCCGCAGGCGGCGGGAGGCTTGGGGCGGCTTCTTCCCTGCCCTTCACCAGGGGTTTAGGCATGGGCGGCGTGGTGGGGAGAAAGAAATTGAATTAGTCGAACTTCCTCAGGTAGGAGACCCAGGCCTCGGGGCTGTGGAGGGTCTTTATGCCCGCCGCCTCGGCCAGCATCTGCTCCCACTCCGCCACCTGGGGGTCTCTAAGCGCCTCCTCCTTGGACACCGGCTTGTGGCCCTCCGGCGCCGGGGCGTATATCATGGCCACCCGCCTCGCGACGCCGTTCGGCGTCGTTATCTTCTCCATGACGGGTATGTAGAGCCGGGGCATGAGGGCGTGGAGCTCCGCCTGGGTGACGCCTAGGCGGAGGAGGCGGAGCACCACCTCCTCGGCGTTGGAGGCGTGTATGGTGGCCGCGGCGCCGAAGCCGGCGAAGGCCACCGTCACGAAGGCCCTCACGTCGCTTTCAGTGAGGAGTTCGTTGATGCCGACGTCTGAGTTGGCGCGTAGGCCGAACCTCTGCACCAGCTCCGCCATCAAGATGTCTGATATGCCGGCGCCGAAGCTCTGCCTCTCCACGGCTTGGTAGGCGGCTTGGGGGACGCGGAGCTCCGGCACCGACTGTATTATGGCCAGCCTGCGGGTGGTTTGGGTGCACGACAAGACGGCGTTTATGAGGGAGGTCTTGCCGGAGCCGGGGAGGCCGGCGGCGAGGATGTGCATCCCCCTGCGCCACTGGACGCAGAGGTACGCCATCTGCCACGGCTCCGCGCCGCCCATGGCCACGAAGAGTGGCGCTGTCCACACCGTCTTCATGATGCGGAAGGCGTAGGAGGGCATGGGCGAGGTATCGGGCACTATGGCCGTCACGCGTATGTTGAAGAAGTCGTCGAACCGGCTGGCGAAGGGCCGGGCGGCCGACAGGGGGACGACCCGCCTGGAAATGACGTCTTGGAGGTGGTCCCGCTCCCTCTTCCCCACCTCTATGTTGGTGGCCAGCCCCGCGCCCAGCCTGCTGCTGTCTACCTCCACGGCGTCTCTGCTTATGGGCAGGAGGACGTCGGTTATCCCCAGGCTCTCCGAGAGGAAGAGCGGCGTGATGGTTCCGTATGCGTAGAACCACCGCCATATGAGCCTGGCCAGGGCCGGGGCGTGGCCCCTCCACCTCCTCGGCACCTTTTTCTCGATCACCTCCACGGCCCTCTTCAGCTCGGCCCTAGACGTCGAGTACGGATCCACCTCTCTCTTCACCATCTCCTTCTCCGCCTCCGAAAGCATCTTGGCGATGGTCTTGTCGTCTGGCAACCGCTCGGGCAACTCCACCTCGTCGTAGACGTAGACCGTCCTCATCTCCGTGACGTAGATGGTGGAGACGAGGCCGAGGAGCTCCACCCTCTCCTCAGCCACGTACCCCGCCGCCGGCATCCCCGTGGAGACGAAGAGGGAGCTTTTGGCTATGGCCTGCCCCTCCTGCCGCCGCTGTGGCGTAAACACGGCCTTAAGCGCCTTGAGCGTAGACATGGCGGAGGCGGCGCCTCGGTAGAAATTGAATCAGCCGACGGGGCGCACCGCCGCCACCGTGTAGTTCTTGACGACCGCCGCGTAGCGCCCCCTCAGCATGTAGGCGACGCGGTCGCCAACCTTGTACGCGCCTAGGTACCACGCGCAGAAGAGGCCGCCGCCCTGCGCGCACGACCCGCCGCTTATGTAGCAGTTGCGGTCGGCCTGCACCCAGCCGCCGCCTGCCCATTTCGACACGGAGGCGGGGAGCGTCGAGTTTATGCAGAGGTGCACTGTCTCGTTGTCGCTGGCTAGTACCAGGGTGGGCGGCACGGCGCGGAGCGCGGCGTATTCCGCCTCCTGCTCCGCTGCGCCGGCTACGGCCGGGATTACGTACTGGCTAACGGCTAGGATCAGCGAGGCGGCTACGGCGGCAGACAGAACGAAGACTACGACCTCGTCCATTGCACCACCACCGTGATGCTGCTGTCGACGTAGCAGCCGAGCCCGGTGTAGTTGGCGTACTCCCGGCCCCCCACCACCACCGTCCCGCCGGCGGTGGCCACGGCGCCGAGGCACCTGGCCTGTTCCTCGGCTATCTTCGCATTGAGGAGGGCCGCCGCCTCGGCCGCCTTCTGCTGGGCGTAGAACCACTGGTAGGACAAGAAGGCCGCGGCGACTCCAAACACCACTATGGCGAGGACGATGGGCGCTGTGGAGATCCCCCGCATGGATGTAGCCGGGGGCGGGGGGAAAAACGAATCAGCTGGGGGAGAGGTAGAAGATGTAGGTGCCGTTGTAGACGCAGGGGCCCGTTCTGCCCACCGCGGCCGCGTTCCCGGCGCCGGCCACGGCACACAGCAGGGACTGCTCCTGAGGCCCGTAGGAGGCGGCTTGGACAACCAAGGCGAAGTAGTAAAAGGCCAGGAATACGGCGAAGAGGGATACCAAGAAGGCCAGTGCAACGGCGTTCATGCCGCCGCCGCGGCGGAGCCAACGGAGCCGGACGCCGACGCGGCCGTAGAGTTGCGCCGATTAGTTCCGCTGGGCGGCGCGGCCGGCCGTTGCGGGCTGTGGGGGGCTGTCATGTAGGTCTGCGGGGTGGGGCGTTTTTATGAATTAGACGAGGAGGGTGGTGAGGACTAGGGGGGAGTAGAGGGGGGCGGCGGCGTAGGACTCGGTCATGCGGCCTGCGACTACGGCCGACACGAGGGAGAGGAGCCACATCATGGGCCTCGGCGAGGTTACGTGGAGCTTGAGGGGGGTGCCCTCCAGCTGTTGGGCCATGGCGGCGAGCTGGGGGTAGATCCAGGCGGCGACGAGCGCCGTCACGATTAGGAGGGAGACGACGGCGAGGGCGCGCGCGAGGCCCTCCCTCCTGAGGGCGCGGTAGTGGTGCTCCGCCAGGCGCATCATGTACTCCGCCGCGGCTTGGAGGTCGAAGGAGCCTGAGTACCGCACCGCCCTCATGATCTCCGCCGCCTGCCTCCCCAAGGTGGTCGAGGCGTAGGCCAGCCTCCCGCGGGTTGCCATGCGGAGCTCCTCGCCGGCCTCCCTGTAGCGGGGTATGTAGTACGCGGCGGCGTATAAAACGGCGGCGGGGACAGAGGCGAGGGCGGCCTGCGGGGCGATGATGGCCGCTACTGCGGGCGCCATGAAGGCGGCGGAGACCCAGTAGTCCCACATGCGGACGGGGGGCATGAGGCCCTCCAGGGCCATAAGCGGCGCCGCCACCATGGGGATGACCAAGGCCGCCGCCGCCGCGCCCAGCGGCGAGACGACGCCCAGAACCACGCCCAACACGATGGCCGTGAAGATGACCATGGAGGCCGCATACACCACGAAGTTGAAGACGCCCTTAGCCCTAGCCAGCTCGTCCTCAAGCCTAAACCTAAACTCCGAGGCCAGCTGCTCCACGGCGCTCCTCCGGTCAACCCCCATCCGCTCCATATACAACGCCCTCTCGGCGACTTCGAAGAGCATGCTCCGCCGCCTCCTCCTAAGCCTCAACGCAATAGCCGTCCTCCTAGCCTCCGCCGACTTGACGGACTTAAGCGCCGCCTCAGCCGAAGCCGTCCTGAAGTACACGATTAACTGCACAACGTCCAAGATCATGAGAAAAAGGTCGGAAAAGGAAAAAAAGAATTGTTATCCTCCAACCACCCAACGCAGGCGGATCACGGCATGATTGCCGCCGTGTGCCGAATTTCCGATCACCACATTCATCACGGGATACCAATGCTTACCACTATATAGCCTACAGGAAAAGACGTATTCATAGCCTGCCGAAACCATTATGTTTTGAGGATCGCAATTAGGGGTTAAAAAGTCATCGAGTGTAGTGCCTTCTATCCAAACACCCACCACGTACATCGACCTTCCGAACTTCAACGCCACTACGGCCTGGTCGCCAGCGATGTAGCTGTGGTAGGTATCCAGCTGGACGTCGGGGACTGGCGTTGCCTGCAACATGTCCATCATTATGAAGTACAGCGTCAGCGCAACCGCCACGCCCAGCACGAGCAGCAACGCCGCCTGCGCCACCTCCAAACCCCTAAACCTCCTCCTTTCGGTTTTGGGCTTGTTGGTGTTGGGGCTCATTGCGCCTCCGTACAGAAGGCCTTAAGATGAATTGGAAAAAGGGGGATCCTCCCGCCCAGGGGGCCACCTTGGGCGGGTCGTCGGCCTGCCGCCTCCACCCTCGCCGACTCGCGGCGTTGCTTGTCTAGCGGCAGACCGGCCAGCCGCCGCGGGGAGCCCCGGCGACCGGGTTCGGGGATGTGTAGTTGCTGGCATCTACCTGGGGGGTCGCGTCCAGTCGAGCAAAAGCTTCAGAGTTTACCCCGCCGTGAAGGGCGGGACTTGTCTGTGGGTGGGGGAAAAGGTGGGTGGGGGTTGGGTGGGAGGAAAAGGGGTTTATCCGGTTACCCAGCGTACGTAGGCGACGGAGTTGTCGGCGAATACCACCTTTGCTATCATGTTGGTCTGCCAGGTCTTGCCTGCAACTAGCGTGCAGTCGAAGACGTATTCCTGGCCTGCGTTGACTGCTATGTCTTTGGGACTGCACTCACCGGTTATCGCGTTGCCGTCGTTGCCGAGTATGGTCACGTTGTGCACCACTCCCGACTTTCCGAACTTGAGGACTACCTTGCCTGTGTTGCCGGTGAGTATGCTGTTGAAGCTGTCCACCTCGATGTTGGGGGCTGGGGTGGACGCCACGACGCCTATTGCCACGAAGTACAGCACCAGCGCGATCACCACGCCTATTACCAGTATCAGCGCCGCCTGCGCCGCCTCGATGCCTCTGAGCCTCCTCCTTTCGGTTTTTGTTTGGGGTTTGTTTGTTTTGGGCATGGAAACGCCGTATGGAAGGCCTTAAAAGGATTTGGAAAAGGGGGTGGGTGGGTGGGGTGTTGTTATCTGCGTTTGTAGGCGACAGCGGCTGCGGCGGCGGCGAGGAGGAGGATGGCGGCGGCGGGTGGGTCTATTTGGTATGTGGCTTTGTAGGTGCCGGGGGCGTTTATGACGGGGCTTGGCTCCCAGCGGGCGACCCACAGGATGTACCTCCTCTCCGCGGGTAGTTCATAGCCGCGGGGGTACCAGCCTGACTTCTCCTCGCCCCAGTCCACCACGGTGGCGAAGTACTCCACCCGCTCCACGGCGGTGAAGTTGGCGGGGGCGTTGGCCACGTAGGGGAACTTGGCCTGCGTCCCGTCCGGCGCCTTCCAGCCGGCTATGAGGATCCTCTCTGCGCCGTTGTCAAACGCCTTGTGGACGTCGGGCGGGTTGACCTTGGCGCCGCGGGGCACCCACTGGACGTGGGTGTAGTTGGTGGCTTTGAAGGACACGAGGTAGTACGCCGAGTAGTTGGCCGCGTAGGTGCCGGGGCCCGCCGTTATGGTCGGCGACTTCTCCCCGTTAGACCAGCTCTGGAAGACCAGCCTGGTGCCGTTGCCCAGCTCCACGGACTGCGGCGCCGTGAGGACGGCGGCGGCTCCCCGCCTCAGCCACGCCGTGGAGGAGTTGCCCGGCAGGCTCCACGCCAGGAGGAAGTACTCCTCGTGCTGGACCTTGGCGTAGGCCGGCATGGAGGGGAGGGTGCTCCCGTTGGCGAAGTGGATGGGCAGGCCGGATGCGTCGAACAGCGTCACCGACGTCACTACATATTTTACATTTCCCCGCACCACCTCCCGGGGGTAGAGGAGGTAGTAGGCAGGAGCCGCGGAGGTGGGGCCGCCGATGTGCAGAGTTATGGACTCGGCCGGGATGGCCCTCGCCGTCCCGTTCACGATCCACCCAGCCAGCACTAGGCGCACCTCGCCCAGCGGCTGGTCGGCGGGGATCTTTATCTGGGACGGCGCGTAGTAGGCGGCTGGGCCGGACGCCCAGGCGGGGCCCTGCGCCGGCGGGCCTAGCCTCACCGCGTACAGCAGGCGGTACTGCACGACCGTGTGGGGGAGGAGGGGGGTGGAGTTGGCGAGGGGCATACACAGCAGGTCGCCGCTCTGGGCGGGGAGCGGGGTGACGGCCGCCGCGTCCGCGGGGACGTACGCAGCGGCGGGGAGGGCGTATGTGTAGTTGCCCACCTGCGCCTGGACGGGGAGGGGGCACCCGGAGGCTGTCATGTGGATCAGCTTGAACCTCTGGACGCCCATGGCTGAGTCGGCGGCGTACGCCATGGAGAGGCCGTCCCAGCTCAGCGCTATGGAGCGGACTGCGGCGATGTGCAAGGCCGCGGCTGTGGAGCCGTTCCTAATGATGTAGAGGGTGTCCGCCGTGGCGGCCGCCACTGTCCTCCCGTCGCCCGACACGGCCAGGGAGATGACGGGCCCCGGTAGCTTGATGAGGGGCGACGCGCCGTTGTAGATCGTGTCGTAGACTGCGTAGACGAAGGTGCGGCAGTCCTGCGAAGCCGCGGCGGGGGGCCTCAGCATGGGGGCGAGGCCGCCTCTGTGCCTCAGCTGGCCGAACCTGGGCGAGTTGACCACGAGGTACGGCGCGTCTGTCTTGACGGCTGTGATGGAGTTGCCGCACCTATCCACATAGGCGGTGAAGCCGTTGACCGGGTCGCCGGTGCCCACAGCCAGCGTCCCGTCGGGCCTGTACGCCAGCGCGTAGATGGGGCTGCCGTGCCTCTGGACGCCGGCCACCCCGCCGTCTCTAAGCGTGTAGAGGGAGCCGTCGATGCCGCCTACGGCCACCTCCACGCAGTTGGTGGCGAGGGCAGTGGCGGCGACGCTGACCGTCGCGTTCCAGAGAGGCCTGCCGTCTGGCGTATACAACGCGACGGAGGTGCCGAGAAACACCGTCCCGTTGCGCAGGGCCGAGGCCACGGCGAGGCATGAGCCCATGGGGTCGGACGCGATGAGCTCCCCCCGCACGGACCACAGCACCTGGCCGAAGGCGTTGACCGCCCCAGCCTGTCCCCCGGAGGCGAAGTAGAACACGTCGCCGGCCTCGGTGGGCAAGACAAGCCTCTGGACGTAGGCGTTTACAGCGCCGGAGGCAGACGAGCCGCCGCCCTCGGTGGACAGAGCCGCCGCAACCACCAGCGCCGCCCACAGGATCAGTACGACTCCCCTAGGCATGGCGGCATATATAGAACCAACGATAAAGAACCACACCGCCGCCTGCAGGGATTTCCTTGCAGGGATTTGTTCACAGGGATAGACTTACAGGGATAATTATCCCTGTAAGGAAATTCCTGTTAGGAGAGTTGAAAGTGGGAAACCTGGTTTCGGCGGCCGTTGACGCCTCCTCGGCGGGGCTTCTACTTGCGCCGCTGCTGGGATGGGCGCCGGTCTGCGGGCTCGAGGCGCGCTGGGCCGCCGCCTGCGCGGTGTGGCTGGCGCGCCGTCATGTACATGTGGTCTTGAGGCAGAGTGGGGTGTAGGAGGTGGCCCTTGCGGCTGTGCCGTGCCGCGTCACGACGGTGACGTTGGCGGAGCACGGCACCGCCGCCGGCCTCCCGTCTGTCGTGTTGAGCCACACCGCCCTGTCTGCGGTAAATTTGGCGATGGGGACGTCTACCCAACTCCCCATGTACTGGTACTTCACCTCCACCACCTCCACCTTATCATAGGGCTTTAGGCCGAGCCAGACGTGCGTCGCGTTGAGGGGCTTGACCAGGGGGTAGAAGGCGGCCTTGGCGTAGTCGAGCGGCTGCTGGGGGTTGAAGTAGTAAAGGAAGACCGCCGCCACGCCGACTATCTCAGCCGCCAGCGCCACCGAAACCACAAACACAGCCACCTCCTCCAGCACCTGCATAGGAGCTGGGGTGGGAAGAAAAACGTTGAATCAACAGCCCGAGGCCGCCCCGGCGCGGGGAAGCCCCGGAGAAGTCGCTGAGGCGCCGAGCCCAAGGGCCCCCTCGTCTCGCGGCCCCCTTGCAGGGGTCGTGGATGACCGCGGCTTACGGCGGAGACGTGGCTTTTGCCAGCCTCTGGTGGCGAGAGGCGGGGTGGGTGGGGGTTCTCCGCGTCTTCGCCTGTGGGGTCTAGGTGAGGCACTTCTTTATGGGTTTGGTGCAGATTATGCGTCCGTCTATCTTCTTGATGCCGCTGTGGTATTTGACTAAGGCGGCTACCTCGTCGCCGCATTTCGCCGTGGCGCTGGTGCCGGGGCCTCCCAACGCGGCGAGCTGGCCGTTGACGTAGAGCTCGACCTGGTCGTAACGCAGGCCGCCGAAGTCCTCCACCCAGAACCTCACGGCATTTGCCTGCCGGTCGAAGACGACCTTGAGGTAAGGCAGGGCGCTACCGTAGGCCAGCTGGTCTGGATTCGGCCACACGTAGAGCACCACCCCCACCAGCCACGCAGCCACCGCCATAGACAACACAAGCATCAACGCCACCTTACCCACCTCATACATGACGAAAAGGGGGGAGAAGAAAAACGATGAATCAACATCAAAAACCCGAAGCCAGCCCATCCAGCGCCGAACAGGCCGCCAGAACCAACGCCTGCAGGGATTCCCCTACAGGGATAGACTGACAGGGATAATTATCCCTGTGAGTCTGTCCCTGCAAGGAAGTACCTGCAAGCTAGTAGAGGAAACGAAATGGCGTGCTCTGTCGGTTTTTCTACGTTCTTGGGCGGCCCTAGGGCGCCGTGTCGTTCGGGTTGAAGCTGAGAGGGGAAAAAGGGGGAGGTTAGAGTTTCAGCCTTTGCCGCAGGACATTAAGCAGAGTCTCGTCGTCCTTCTCGTCTTTGGGGTATATAAAGACCTCCTCCTCCGGCGTCACAGCGCCGTCTCTCTCCACGAAATATATCAAACGCAGGTGGTAGTCGTAGCCAGCTTTTCTGTACAGCATCCGCATTATCTTGGCAGCGAGGGACCACTCGGCCTTGGTCTTCCACTCCTCCTTTCTGAGGATGTGGCTCTTCAGCTCCACCAGCTCCTTCTTGCCGTCGGCGTACTTCACCACGAAATCTGCTTGCGCTGTTACTGTTATCCCGTCGATTTGGAAGACGACAGGCGGCGCAGGTTCGGCCTCCGCGACTTTCTTGGCCCACGGCGTTAGCTTCATAAGCTTCGCGAAGGCTCCCGTGTGAGGCTCGCCGTAGTGCTCAATAAAGGTGCGCATAGCGGCAACGTTGTCCCTGGCCCTCAGCAAAACAAGCACCGCCTTCTCAAAGGCTTTACCATAGCGCGAGCTCAAGGCATCGGGCTTCTCAAGTCTAACTATGTCGCTTATACGCACCCTCAGCCTCTTAGCAAAGCCCATATACGCCGCGGGGTCTATGTTTATATACTTTACTTACTATAAGTAAGTGTATAACATGAATGTGGTCGATGTTTTCTCTGGCGGAGGAGGCTTCGGGCTTGGGTTTGCCATGGCGGGGTTTAAAATAAGAGTAGCCGTGGAAATCGACAGAGACGCCGCCCGCACCTACAGCGCCAACCACGGGGACACCGTAGTGCTTCAAGAAGACGTGAGGAATGTAGACTACACAGACTTGAGGAAATACGCGGGGGATATCCAAGTCGTCATCGGGAGCCCTCCCTGCGAGCCGTTTACCGCCGCAAACCCCAACAGGATGGAGGACCCGGCGGATAGGCTGTATGTAGATCCAGCGGGCCAACTTACCCTGGAGTTCATAAGGCTGGTGGGGGAGCTGGGACCTGAGGTTTTTGTCATGGAAAACGTGGCGGCGCTGGCGGAGGAGCCTCTAAGGACGTACCTAGAGAGGGAGTTTAGAAGGATAGGCTACGAGGTCTACTTCAACGTCCTACACGCGGAGGATTACGGGGTCCCCAGCAGACGCCGCCGCGTTTTTATATCCAACATGGAGATCAAGCCGCCTAAGAGCCGCCGCGTCACTGTTAGGGAGGCGCTGGCGGACCTCCCCCCTCCAGACAGCGGCAACCCGCCCAACCACGAAACCGCAACCCTCAGCCCCAAGAAGCTCGAGAGGATATCTAGGCTGAGGCCTGGGGAGGCGTTGATGAGATACAGAGGCGCTGGCGGGTTTTACGAAAACTACATAAGGCTTACGTGGGACGACGTGGCGCCTACTGTGATGGGATCGAGACGGTTTGTGCACCCGGAGGAACACAGGGTTCTGACAGTGAGAGAACAGGCGCGCCTCATGGGGTACCCCGACCACTACGTCTTCTACGGCTCGAAGGACTCACAATACAACCAGGTAGGCGAAAGCGTGCCGCCGCCTCTGGCGTATGCAATAGCGGCTCAGGTGAAAAAGTATTTAGAGAGGCCCAGGTAGAGCTGTGGCGAAGACGCCCTGCCCCTACTGCGGTCGACTAGTCGATAGGCTTATAGAGGGTATGTGTGAAGACTGCTACGTAGAGAGACATCCCCTGGTTGCGTTGAAGGAAAGAAAAGTGCTGAGGTGTAAATACTGTGGCGCTTGGTTCCTAAGAGGGAAATGGATGAAGAGTAAAAACCCCGCGGAGCTTTTTGTTAAGTTTCTGATGGAAAAGGGGTCCGTAAATGGGGTTATTGAAAAGGTCGAACTGGACGAGAGGGAAGAGGGCGCGGTTGCTCAAGTCACCGTGAGAGGGTCGCCGCATCAGTTAATAGCGCCGAGGAGCATTGCATACGAGGTGGCTGTAGAGTACATATATGACGTGTGTACATCTTGTAGAGAGTTGCTAAGCAGGAGGGAGGTTGCTTTGGTTCAGATTAGGTCTACCCCCAGGGCGTTGGACGATTTAACCAAGAAAAAGATTCTAAATATTATAGAACAAGAAATATTTAAACTGAAGGACAAAAAAGTAGGATTTATAAGTAATGTTAAACCATTGAAAAGCGGGTTCGACATATACACAACTTCGGCGAGCCTGGCGCGGCATCTGGCGTATGCCGTACACAGCCAGCTCCCCAGCCACATAATTGAGACGGCAAAAGTCGCGGGGATCAAAGACGGTAGAAAAATTTACCACATGACTTACTCTGTGCGCGTCATTACGTACAAATCTGGAGACTTGATAAAAACCAAGGAGGGTGAGATGATAGTTATAAGTATCAATAATAAATTTATTAACATACAAGATATAAATTCTAAAAAATACAAACAATTAACTATTTCTGAGTTGTTAAATAACAATCCAATACTTATCGAACAGTAATATCTTCATGATATATAATTTCGAACTAATCTCTATTAGTCTTTATCTTATTTAGCCGTAGACTTCTACTTACTACAATTAATAATATTAAGCATTTTTTCTCTTTTTTAGTTTTGTCAATATTTAAAAATATGTTATTCCATTTAGCTTATGTATCCAAGTATTGTAATCAGTCCGGCGACGAAGGAGGACCTTGACGCCGCTACGCAGTTGGTCATAAGACTTAAGCGCCTAAATGCCGAGTTCGATCCACTGCTTGAAGTAGCTCCTGACATCGAACAAGCGGCTAGGAAGTATCTCGAAACTGCGATCTCCAGCCCCACCTCGATTCGCCTGGTGGCGGTGGAGGGGACCAAGGTGGTTGGTCTTTTGAAAGGCGATGTTGAAGATAGAATATTCTACAGGCCTAAGTACGCAGGCGTGATAAGAGAGTTTTACATATTGCCGGAGTACCGGCGGAAGGGCATTGGAAAGAGGCTAATTATTGAGGAGGTTGAAATGTTGCAGAAGAAGGGCGCAGAGGTCATAATGGCGTCTTTCCCCGCCTTGAACGAGATAGCTATAAGCTTCTATAAAAAGATGGGATTTAGGCCGGTGGAGTATCTATTCGCAAAAGAGGTTTAATTTAAAGCTTTTTTATAATTTCCACAACCTTATCTGCAAATTCTTGTGTGCCTAGCACCTCTTTTACTCTCTGTCTCCGCTCCTCCTCGTCCATCTGCCTCGCCAGGTCTCCGGTGAAGTAGCCCTCTCTATACGCCGTCTCTACTCCCTTCATTATTAAATTCGCCGCCTCCCTCCAGCCGAGGAACCTGAAGAGGAGCTCCAGGGCGAGTATCGTGGCCGTGGGGTTGACATAGTTTTTACCTCTGTATTTTGGCGCTGTGCCGTGTACGGGCTCGGCCATCATGCCCCAGTCTCCTACGTCGAGGCCGGGCGCCACGCCGAGTCCTCCCACCAGCCCGGCGGCCTCGTCTGAGACGTAGTCCCCGTTTAAGTTCGGCGCCAGGATTACGTCGTATTCGCCGGTGCGGGTGAGTAGTTGCTGGAGCATATTGTCGGCGATTCTGTCGTTGACCAGCACCTTGCCCTCCGGCGCCTTGCCGCCGTATTGCCCCAGTTCGTCCTCAAACACCACATGGTCTCTGAACTCGTTCCTCGCCACTTCGAAGGCCCAGTCCTTAAAGGCGCCTTCTGTGTACTTCTGGATGTTGCCCTTATGCATCACCGTCACGACACGTCTTTTGTTCTCCACGGCGAATTTAAGCGCTAGGCGTGCAATCCTCTGTGTCCCGAATTTGCTTATCGGCTTTATCCCTATGCCGGCGTCGTCCCTTAAGTTGACGCCGAACTCCTTCCTTAGAATCTCCCTCAGCTTCGCCGCTTCTGCGCTGTTGTACGGCCACTCGATGCCGGCGTAGACATCCTCCGTGTTTTCTCTGAAGATGACCAGATCCACCACCTCCGGCCTCTTCAGGGGGGAGGGCAGGCCGGGGAAGTACTTCACAGGCCTGATGTTGGCATATAGGTCAAATAGCTGGCGCAGAGTCACGTTGATGCTTCTAAAGCCCCCGCCCACGGGGGTCTCCAGAGGGGCCTTGAGAAAGACCCTTACTTTCTTCAACACCTCTACGCTTTGGTCGGGGAGTCTGTTGCCGAACATCTTCTCGGCCTTCTCGCCCACCACCACCTCGTACCAGATCACCTTCCTCGACCTGCCGTATGCCTTCTCCACGGCGGCGTTTGCCACCTTTATCGCAGCGTATGCCACCTCGGGTCCGATGCCGTCACCCTCAATGTAGCCAATCACGACCTTGTCCGGCACCTGAAGCTGTCCAGGCCCTGTGTATTTAACGTAGTTGCCCTCAGGCGGATCGACGTATTTCCCGGCGTATGGCACCAGGTTCGGAATGCCTTGTTTAATCTTTTCTATGTCTACCGACATGGCCGATGCGGGCGCATAGTTTAATATGTCTTTATTAGACTATACCATGATAAGAATTGAGACGTTTGGCGAATACAATAGAGTTGTGCTCCTAGGGGAGAGGAGAAACGCGTTTTCTCGTCAATTAATAGAGCGCCTCTCCGAAGTGGATTGCGACAAGGACCTGGTGATCACCAACGAGGGGCCGGTATTCTCCGCTGGTTTAGACCTGTCTGTTTTTCTACAGAGCAAAGACGCGGTGCTGGAGTACCTATTCAGCGTGCACAGACTCGTGAAGAGGTTTATCAGCTGTGGGGGCCGCGTCGTGGTTCACGTGTCGGGGGACGTGTATGGCTTCGGCGTGGAGTTTCTGTACTTCGCCGACTATGTCGTGGCGCAGAGGGAAAACATAAAATTCTCGTTGCAGGGGGTCAACTTCGGGGTGTTTCCGCCGTACACTATTGCCATTGGGAGACGTCTCTTCAGCCACGGGCATCTGAGGGTTATGCTGAGCAGAGAGTTCGACGCCAAAGAGGCATCTCATTTCGGCATCGTCTCGCAGATAGGGCAGCTGGAGCTGGAAAAGCTCTTCAAACCTCCGCCGTATCTGCTGGGTTTCGTCAGACCAAGGCATTGGCTTGGCGCCGTGGTGGACGACGCCGTTCCGTATCTCTACAAGCTGGCTGAGGTAGGCACCAGAGAGGAGACCCGGGGCCGCATTAGGAAGTTCCTTGGCAGGTAGCGCGAAAACTAAAAAATCTCTTGGCGGCTGTTTCTTGTGCCTGCTAAGTCGACGTACTTGCCGCCGTATGGCACTAGATTTGGGATGTCTCGCTTGAGCTTCGTATTTAGCCTCCAGGAGGCGGCCCCGCCGATACCCCTCGGGGTCTCTCCAAGGCTTCTCCAGCTCTATCACGACAGAGTCTCATCCATATTTAAAAAAGCTATAGGTGCCTTTTTAAGGCCGTTAATGGTTATGGTGGGCTATAAATAAAGAATTTGTAGTCTAAGACGGCGGAAAGAGGGGGTTGGCGGTTGGTTTAGAGGTTGTATTTACTCTGTCTCACCTAGAGGATCTTCACGTATTCCCTAGCCGTTGCGGCGAATGCTAATAGCCCCTTGGGGCGGTACACCTCTCTTGTCTTATCCTCGTATGTCTCGTACCGGCTGAACTCCAGTTCCAGCCGCACTTCCTTCGCCGCGCCGTTCTGGCCACAGTACGCTTTCGACTGGCTAAGCGAAATACATGCCTCCGACCCGTCCTTTGTCACATACACCTCCACCATGTAAGGGTGGAGGATGCCCATCGGTCTCCGCCTCACCACCTCCACCATCCACGGAAATCTACGCATAACCTTGGCGATTTCGACTAGCCTATCCCTGAGATCCAGCCACTTCCTCACCCACTCCGTGCCAAACGCCCCCAGCTCAGGCCACTCCCGCAGAAGCTCCTCCACGGGGTCAATCTTGATAACTAAGGCCGGCTGAGGCGGCTCTTTCAGCCTCTCCAGCTCCCGCCTGTAGTCTCTTAGCATCTCCTCAACACACTCCTCCACCGCACGGCAGTAAGGCTGATCCAGCCTTACGCCGTCCACGACAACGCCACAGAAGACATCAAACTGGTGCGACCACGCACCCACCCTTACATACTCATACCACAGCCCCACCTCAAACCGCCCGCTCAGCTCCCACAGAGCATCAGTCTGAACGTGTTTTCAGCGGCGATGATCCCTATGTATACTGCCTCGTCAGGGACTGCGCTAGGGATGCAGTGGTGAGGAAGTTCGTAGCCCCCGCTCTGGAGTTAATCATGCTGGACAAGGCGCTTAATGGAAAATTCGACAGAGAGAGGGCGTTACTAATCTTCGGCGAGATGTACGCAACTGCGTTGGCGGGAGACGGCCACGTGGGACCGGGTGAGGTCATGCTGGCCGTCGGTGGGGAGCTTGGCGGAGGCGCCGCGCTCCTACGCCTAGCCACCTTGCATCTACTCAACCAGCTTCTGCCCGACGAGCTGAAGTTTGGCGTACGGACGTACGTGGAGAGGGTCAGATATTACTACATAGCCGCAAGCGGCAAGAACGCGGCAAGGTTTATGCGCTTTCTCGCAATGACAGCGCCCTCAGCCGGCGGAGAGTATTTAAGCGAAAAGTTCGAGGAGTTCATGGAAGCGGCGCGGGTGGAGGTGCGGCTCGACAAGGACAGCATAAGGCTGACCAAGAGCGGCGTCGCCGCCGATTTGACCATTTCGGAGGCCGGCGTCGCCGTGAAGTACAACGTATATCTGCGCAAGAACGCGATTAAGCTCCAATTTGCCTCGACGGATCGGAGCCGCGTCGAGCTCGCGGCCCGCCTTCTGAGGCTAGCCGGAGTCAGC
>Ga0080005_148080_pt1 | contig 19682 bp, 15 predicted proteins | sample JossMetagenome_2_FD_69208 | JGI IMG/M metagenome (GOLD analysis project Ga0080005, IMG submission 69208) | Hot spring sediment microbial communities from Joseph's Coat, Yellowstone National Park, USA - JC3_ASED (SPADES assembly) (version 2) | ecosystem: Environmental > Aquatic > Thermal springs >... | reverse complement strand
GCACGATTATTCTTAGCATCACTAGGTTGTTTCTAGATGCGTAGAGAGTGAGAGAGAGAGGATAAGCAAGAAGACAAACAGTCTGAGAAGCTCCACCATTATCGAATATGCCTTGATACATTCCTAAGGCTGTGAGCTGTATATCGGATGTTGGATTGATTATTCCTGTTAGAATGATTCCTCTTAAAGCTCTTGATCCTAGATAATCAGTATAGTATGTTGATATTGAAAATGCATTAGGAAGAGCATAAGCATCTGGAGACCATGTGAATGGATCTCTAGAGCCTACTAGATATACAGATCCAGCGTTTACGTCTCCAGATGTTCTTGCTACAAAGCTTGTCCCGTCTATACGTGTCATAGGAACATCTGCATCTCTGAGAAGACCATAGACAAGTGATGTCATTCCTTGAACCCAAGGGCTTAGAAACTCTATGTAGTAGTTTACTCCAGAGCCTGATGCCCATGAGCCTGTTTTTCTTGCTAATAGATAATCACGGGTGTAACCAGAAGTGCCATAAAGAGGCTGAACTATTCCTAGCTCTGAAGCTGATCCTGGGAGCGTTCCTGACAATGTTATTCTTCCTCTATCGTTTAGTAATGCCATTGTTATCGTGGTGGTTATAGATCCTGCTCGTGAAGCTAGTGCACTCTCTGTGAAGTATTCCGGTGTAGTTCCTGTGCCATAGTCTATTCTAGCTTGACTTCTGTTTGGATCGGCTACTGTAATTATTGTATCTGTTCTTCCGTCAGTAGAAACCATATCACCTACATTAGTATCTCTTAGTGTTCCTAGAATATATCCCCAGAAGTATGACGTTAAAACGTTCTTTTTGCCATTGACTATTCCTAGTATCGAGTCTATCACATCTACTATGTAGATTCCTCTATCGTATTCATACGGCTCAAAGAAGACGTATTTGTTTCTCTTTCTAGATGTCAGAGGCTTTATCTTGATGACTTCTCTAGCTATTTCATCTATAATGTTTCTAGTCTTCTTATTCAGTCGAGTCCACGATATTTGATATTGTGTCTTCAAAGCTTATCCCCAGGCTCCAGCTTTTTGATGTGAATGTGAATGTGTATGTTGATTCAACTACTTTTATGTCTGATCTATATACTTCACTCACATGTATCACCATGAATATGATTGTTTACAGGACTAATAACTCTATGTATATCTCATTTACTGGAGAAGTTAGATAGTGTGTCTGTATGAATCCTTTTGTCTCTGGAGGATACTCGAATACAAATGATCCTACTTGAGGACTGTCAGGCGTTAATGTGTATGAGTATGCTACTCCTAGTCCTCCGAATACAGCATATTGAGATAGCATATTCACCAATGCCCTGAGCCTCTTTATCTCTTCATACGGCGACTCTATCGCTGGACGAAAAAACGGTGGCGGTGATGTTTCGCCTGTTTCGAAAACGTATGTTCTCACAGCATTGATTTTATCTAGAGCTGTCATTATTCTAGGTGTGTAGTCTTTAAACGTTATTGATGATAGTAGCTTTACGTATTCATTGATTATCTTCTGAATCAATGTGTCGTAGATAGTAGTAGCTATTATGCTGTCTATCGTTTTAGCATTCGATATTTCATCCTCGATCAAAGATATGAAATAGTCGAAGCTTTGCTTCGTTGAATCAAGCAGTAGCGTGTTCTCTATCACAACAGCATTAAACGTTTCCTGAGGAATAACCTGATTATCTAACAATATCTTGTGTGATTGAACTTCTGCATCTAGCTCATTGATCCTAGATATGAATCTCTCTAAGAGAGAGTCAGCAAATGATATTAGTCTGTCAAAGTATTCCTCGATAATCCTCATTGATCTAGCTAAGATCCTTTCGGCTTCCGACCTAATCGTTTCGTTCCACGAGAATGATACTCTATTTATGTAGTCTATTATCGAGAGTATCTGGCTCATTTGAAACTCTTTATCACTCTCATACTTTTGCTGAAGACCATATAATACCTCGAATAGTAGCGTTATAACGTGTTCTCCAGAGCTTAATAAGAGCCACACGAATATGTCATCATCAATATTGTCTAGAACTTGAAGAACATTGTATGACTGTCCTGTTTGCACACCATAAGATCCTCTCCAATAAGATAGAATGTTTTGAAACGCTCCACCAATGCTAAACTGTATAGCATTCGAGAAGCCTTCTTGAATTATCTCTAGAAACAGCTCATTCGTTACCTCTGGGTCGAATATGAGAGACATTTTTGCAACTGTCTCTAAGCCTATCAACACCATCTCTGTCAATCCTTCTGGATCGATTCCTGAGGATACGTGAGGTTTTGCTAGTAGTGATTGATAGAACTCTAGAGTCCACGTCTTGAAGTAGTCTCTAAACGTCTTATATTTCACATAGTCTATCGCTCCTTTCTGTGTGTTTCCAATGATATCTTTTATCAAGTCGGTTACAATGTCTTTCGCTAGAGATCCTAGAAACGCTCCACCTATTACGCCTGCGATTAGAGGTATTGGCATATGATCACCCGAAACATAGTGATTGTCCTAATACTGTTGAGCCTACAGCTATTATTATCCATCCTCTCCAGATTTGTGTCTCTGTTAGATACGATCCTCTACATGACAAGCTCATAAGTCTTATTCCTTGAAACGCTTCTCTATAATATGCGTCATAGATGTTTATCGTGAACCATATCATTGTGATAGGCATCTTCACATTTTGAAAACTGAGCGTCCCAGTAGGCTGTAACACTTCTTTTTCTGCATCAACATCACCAGCGAGTATTCTAACATATGCATCCATCACTACATTGTTAGCTGAATTTCTGATTGATCTTATCGATAAAAGATATGTGTTCACATAGAAGTTAGCACCAGCTGATATCTTCACTACTGAATCACTCAGCAAGATTTTAGCATCAACTGGGAACATCCACGACTGCATATATGGATTAGCTGGTGTGAGCGTTCCAATACTCAAATACTTGAAGTATGCATTCTCAAAATCGACTTCAGCTATATCATAGTCCTTGTTGAATTGTAGATATATCACATGTCCTAATGCTGTCAATGAAACAGTCTCTAGATCTATCTGAGGCGGAGTGAATCTAAAGATAGGCATCAGCGGAACATCTTTATCTTGGATGCTAGTTTTCGGCCCTCTATAATTAAAGACAGGCATAGGCGGAGCTACATCACTAAGCTGTATATAGTTCTTGAAATAGCTGACGTCTTTGATTATAGTCTTCTGATCTACATACATCTCTCTTATCTTATCAGTCATCTTTGTTAGCAAAGCAGTTGCTATATCTTTGTATTTCTCTCTCAATGTCCTTATCTTTGTAAATGCATCTTTTATATATGATGTCTTTTTCGAAATGAATTCTTGATATGGATCTGTAGTCATCACTTTATACCTCTCATTTTAATTCTTTGTCTGTAGATTATAAAGTCGTAATATCTAGTCTTGTCTAGGTCTAGATAGTGTTTTCTTCTCGAAATCTCTGTGATATGGGCATACAATGAACAGTGATGTGAATCAGCTGAAAACTCTGACAATCCTAGTTTTGTAGCGAATACTCTAGCGATAAAAGACGGATGTCTAAGCAAGAACCCTAGAGAGTATGTTCTTTTCGTATCTGTTATATCGCTTCTCATGATATCCACCTTATCGTTCATATCAAGTCTCGACTCAGGATTAGCTAGTGTCTCAGAGTTATAATCTTCATCTTCAGGCTTCTCTCTAGATCTTAATAACAGCTGTATCACGAATGTTATAGCGTTAAGTATCCTGTCTCTAAGCTTTTTATTGTTTATCCAATTCCTCACATAGATCACGAATCTATCGTAGTGTTGTTTCAATGCCTGAATGCTTTGATATGTTATCTTCACATAGTATTTCATTGATCCACACGGAGGATTCATAAATCTTGCCACATATCTTGTTAATGCATAGAGATTATTGTAATCAACCTCTCTTATTCTCGATAATCCATGTTTCACAGCGTTCAAAACGTTCTCAAATCGTATAATATTGTTCTTCACGATAACATCTGATATGTAGCTCTTTAATGTCTCGATTTTGAAGAATATGTCTTCAATCTTATATCTGAATCTTTGCCTAATATATGATAAATGATTAAACGTTTTAGCTCTCTCTGTATCTCTAGCGATTCTCTCATTCTGTCTTCTCCTTATATCATCCGTTCTTTTTCTAAATCTCTCTTTAAACTTCTCTCTAATCTGTTTAAACGATTCTCTAAGCCTCTCTATGATATCGTGAATCTTATGTTCATGTCTAAATCTTGCCAATTCTCTCACCATAGAAAAGTCTCATGTATATCGACATTCTTCTGTAAAGCTCTGGGAGATCCTCGATTCTGTAGCGTCCTTTGAAGCTCTTTTTAAGTTCTTCACTTGTTTTCAGATACCTGATTTGTTCTATTACTGTCTTCAAGCTTCTTAACCTCCTCCTCATACTCTTTAAGCTCCTTCTTTAACCATTGAACTATTATGTATTCTCTCTCTATGAGCTCTATGATGATTGTTATAAGAAGCGTTATTCTCTCAGGTCTCTTTAGATTCTTTAACGTTTCATAGATCTCTCTTATCTTTTCATCACTCATTCTATCACCTCTAGATATTGTGATTTCTTCTCATAATCCTTCAAGATTAAAAATCTAACGTATTCAGATATGTCATCATTCGTGTAGAATTTTGCCATAAGCTTTAGATATGAATAGATGTTCTCAGGAACTCTTATTGTAATGCTTCTCCATCTCTTTACATTCTTATCACCATTGTTAGACATATGTATTCACCATCTATATATATCTCTAGAAAGCTATATATAATTGATGGTGAAAAGATGAGTCAACCGTTAGCAAATTTCAGATATGTAGGACCAGTAACAAAGAAGACGCTACCTAGTAGAATAGTAGACGAATGGGAGACAAATCTAAAGAACGCTAGAGCAAGAATATTAGCATCTCTAAGTAGATTTCTAGATCCTAACACGGGACCAGCGAAATTCTTAGACCAAATAGCTGATGCATCTAGCGACAACTGGGAGCTTTTCGTTAATCCCAGCTATCCTAATGCTGACTTGATCAAGATGAAACAGAGAGTGAAACTTGCAAAAGCATATCCACAGTATAAGAGTGGAGTAGAGGATGCATTCAAGCCTGGAGGAATATTCGAGACTAGAGTGAGCGAGAGAAAAGGAGTGTTCTCAGAGAACGTTAAATACACGATCGGGAGTGTAGGATTTAAGCCTGAGCTTAGCTGGGGACCAGCATCAAAAGTGGCATTAATTGTTACAGGCGACACTAGAGTAGTGAGATATATAGTGTCTCCAGAGGAATTCTCTGGGTCTCCAGCTAACATGTTTCCTACTATGGGACAATACGTTAGACCTATGATAATATCAACATTGACATTCGGTAGCGTTCTAGGACTATATGCATTAGAACAGGGATTAACTGATCTTCTCAGTAGCATTATTCAAGATGTGAATAATAAGCTTAGTGAGATAAAGAAACTTGCTAAGACATGTGCACAAGGAGGATCCTTCACGTTAGAGCTTAGATACGACCCTGCAAAAGGACTCTATGCATTTACAGAGGCTGTCAACTGCTAATGATCCACATTGAGAGACGAAACATTGATAGTGATAATAGGTATAGTAGCTATATCGATTCTAGAGATAATTAATTTGCTAACGTTAGGATATGACGGAAACATATTGTCAGCTGTCGTAGGATCGATAGTGTATCTGGTGACTAGAACATACTACAGAACAAGAAGAACAGGATCTATCAAGTAGCAACAGATGTAATACACTTCAGCATAGGATTTGTAGCATCATATATTTTAAAACATTCTCTTTTTTTATCTCTCTCATTCTTTATCTCTCTACTTATAGCAACCATATTCATTGTCTATCAATCTATTGAGAGAGAGTGTGATTCTGAGAAAGTAAAAGATTTTCTAGAATTCATTCTAGGACTAATCATAGGAGAAAGAGTCTGAAGAAAGTCGAGGGTTTTTAAACCCCGATCAACACGAGGACGTTAAGCTTAAATACCCCCTTTGCCTATACCCTAAATGGGCACCAAAATGCCCAAAACCACACCCAAAAAGGACTCCTCGGGAGAGCCCTCCGCCCGAGGAGAATCGAGAGAGGTCGAGAGGAGATTTTTAGAGGAGGCTGTTGCCTCCTCCTCCTCTCAGACCTCTCAGGAGGGCACTCTAAGACAAGTGAATAGACTAGCGGAGCTAGAGAAAGGAACATATCTAGTGAAAAGACTAGAAAAGCCTAGAGGATGGATGCTGATGGTGACAAGATTCAGAGACGGAAACGTGAAGATAAGAGTGTCAGCATTAGCTCAAGGAAAATTGATACAAATAGCTAACGTGAATGCATATAGAGTTGAAGAACTAATACAGCTACTACAAAAAGTATACGAAAAACTTCCAGAGGACGTGAAAAAGCAAATAGAGGAAATGAAAAAGAGAGAGCAAGGTGAAGAACTATGAGCGAAGTAAAACTTGTATCACTCGACTACAGAGGAAACAATATCTATTCAGCATCTCTATTGATACCTAGCGAATCAAGAAGATACCTCGATCATCACGTGACAATTTACGTTGAAGTCGGCTATATGCCAACTTTTTCAGAAGATGATGTTGAAGTAGTAGTGATGTTGAGAAAATACACTTGCACATGTGAAGATTTCGTTATAAGAGGTCGAGAATGTAAACACGTGAGAAAAGCATATAGATATGTCACTTCAATTCTTCAAGATAAGCTTAGAAAAGAGTGGCTGAAGAAACATGACTCTTAGAGTATATGTGTCTGATAATCGTAAATATGCCTTTCTAGAGATAGAATCAATGATGTATTACAGATTCATAGAGGTTGAAATAAGAAGGAAATGCATCATAAGAGACTATCACTCTATGACATACAAAGGTGTCGAAATGTATGAGACTGACATATCGATATGCTACAAGCTTATTACTGATCTCTTAACGAAAAACATAAATCAGTTTATGGAGTTGCTATCACAATTCAAGAAGACTAAGAAGGTGAATTAAATGCCCATGAAAAAACGCTTCATAAAGAGGATCAAATTTAGCGTAGATGATGAAACACTAAAGATGATCGAGGAAACAGCAAACAGATTATCAATGTCTAGATCATCAACAATCAGGCTGTTGATTAAACAAGGATACTGGAGACTAGTAGCAAGAAACTTTAAGATATCTATCGATAGACTGGAGGATGAAATATGAAAGAGAGAGACAGGAAAAACGTTTCATTAGCTATTCACAAAGCATTGATAGAGCTAGGCATACAATCAGACACAGAGTTTCCTCAGATACAAGTGAGAGCTTATCACTTTATCAATGTTGATGATTTCGACAAGAAGTATCAGCTGTGTATTCCTCTAGAGCCATCAAAGAGATTATGCTTCGAGACACGAGACCATATAGCATACACATTTGCCTTAAAATATCTTAATCTTGCTAACAATCTAGCGAGAAAATCAAAAATAAATGAGGCTACAAGGAATTTCGTGAGAGGACTAAACTACTTTATGAAAAGAGCATCAAAAAGATTCTATGAGGTTAGAGTTTCACAATACACGTTCAAAATTATAAAAGAGACTAACAAAGATAATGTGGAGGTCGAATTTAATGCTTAAACATTGGAGAGAGATAATATTCGAATGTTATAATCCTCTGGGTCTCAAGTTTCAGAACTTGCTACATTGTGTATCATACGTTATTAGGCTACCAAAATCATTGGCAAAAGAAATTGTTTATGAAATGTTCGAAGCGGATCTATTAGATGTAGAGTTGAAGGAATTGAGAGAATTCGGATGTGACGGATGTAGCAAAGACATAACGAAGTTCTCAAAAAAGTCGTGTAGACCTAGAGAATGCTTAATCATTGTAAAGTTTAAGGATAGGGCATTGAGAGAAGCGATACATGATGAGCTGAAGAAATGTCTATACATTGGAGAACGTTTCGAGACATGTATATATTCTATAATTGCAAGACTGAACATATTCAACATAGATAAGAAACTTGTCTCAGACATACTGTCAGAATTCAACTATGAACACTACGTGAGAGAGCTACATGAGAGAAGAACAATTATTGATCAAATGATATCACTAGCACTAGAGAGGATCAACACTACACAAGAAGAACTGAGAGATGCTGAAAAAGTGAACATAGAGAACATAGTCATAGAGAAACTTAAAAACATAGATACTGATAACGACACATTCATCAAAGAGAGGCTCACACCAAAAGAATACTCAATATTCAAAAAGCTTAAACACGAAGGGAGAATAGTATTCGACTACATAGAACAGAGGTGGAAAAGCATTGAATCTATACAATCCAATTGATATTCTAGTGTTCACTCTATTAATTCTTCTCATTGTCTATATAGTGATCATTACGGTGACATTCTATGAAATCAGAAAGCTATTCGATAGAGATAAAGATTAGACGATCAAAGATAAGAACAAATGATGATAACTATAATAAAAACATCATGTATAACATTTCGAGAGAATACTTCAACGAAAAGACAATAATCATAACGATTAGAATGCCCAAATCGTTATATGAAAAGCTAGAGAAAATCCGAAAACAATATAACGTATCAAGATCACACATAATCAGAAAAGCATTAAAACATCTTATAAAGATGATCAAAAATGATCTATAAGGTCTTTAGACACGGAGCAAAAAGCTACGAAATAATGAAATGGATTTTCAACACCTTGTTCCCAGCGAGAAACGACCTAATTGTCTTAGATCTCACATATGGCAAAGGAAGATTCTATAGACTCGTGAGAAATAGAATCAAAACACTCATTGGAGTAGACATCATCAAGCATAACTGGGAGACAAAACCAGATGTATTCTACAATATGCCGTGTGAGAAATTCGTGAGAGACGTGATAGAAAACAAGATAAAACTAGAGAAGCTAGACATTATAGTAGTCGATCCACCTTGGAGCTTTGAGAAAAGAAGATCAATCAAAGACTATGTGTTCTACTCTAAGCTACCTTATCACATGAACATTTCATCTATGCCAATCATCTATTTCTCAATGAAACTCTCAAAACATCTATCAACTCCACTACTATACAGATACAAAGAACATCTAACATGTAAACATGTGTTAAAAGCTGATGCAATAGTGAACTTATATAGACATATAGGAAAAGTCTATTATGGCGTATGTTCTAATTTCTAGCTCTCTCTTTGTTTCTCAGACTGTTTGTCTTCTTGCTTATCCTCTCTCTCTCACTCTCTACGCATCTAGAAACAACCTAGTGATGCTAAGAATAATCGTGATGTAGACACACACACTCACACACAAAACAATATATTACAGTATCGATACAATCAATAATATTAATTACATCATAATCCAGAATAATAATTCTTTTTCTTTATCCATAATTATTAATAAAGATTCTTCTTTAACATCAAAGAATATTAATTCTTATTCTTTATCAACAATTCACAATCCAGACTCTTATTTATTATCACACACACACCTTCACTTTTTATTATAGAGTGAGTGAGTGAGTGTAGAAGAAAAACGCCTTGCATAGAATGTTCTGGACCGCCACTTATTATTGTAGCTACTTATTCATTCTCAATCATTCAAAGCCCCACGAAAAAGACTAGGTGCATTAGAGAAATAAATAGAGACAGAAAGAAATAGAAATACAGAGAAAGAAAAAGAATAATACAGAGAGAATAATAATGAATATGCTTAACATACATTTAACAGAGAAAGAATAATATTTATGGCTCGAGCCATAAATATTATTCTTTCTCTGTTAAATGTATGTTAAGCATATTCATTATTATTCTCTCTGTATTATTCTTTTTCTTTCTCTGTATTTCTATTTCTTTCTGTCTCTATTTATTTCTCTAATGCACCTAGTCTTTTTCGTGGGGCTTTGAATGATTGAGAATGAATAAGTAGCTACAATAATAAGTGGCGGTCCAGAACATTCTATGCAAGGCGTTTTTCTTCTACACTCACTCACTCACTCTATAATAAAAAGTGAAGGTGTGTGTGTGATAATAAATAAGAGTCTGGATTGTGAATTGTTGATAAAGAATAAGAATTAATATTCTTTGATGTTAAAGAAGAATCTTTATTAATAATTATGGATAAAGAAAAAGAATTATTATTCTGGATTATGATGTAATTAATATTATTGATTGTATCGATACTGTAATATATTGTTTTGTGTGTGAGTGTGTGTGTCTACATCACGATTATTCTTAGCATCACTAGGTTGTTTCTAGATGCGTAGAGAGTGAGAGAGAGAGGATAAGCAAGAAGACAAACAGTCTGAGAAACAAAGAGAGAGCTAGAAATTAGAACATACGCCATAATAGACTTTTCCTATATGTCTATATAAGTTCACTATTGCATCAGCTTTTAACACATGTTTACATGTTAGATGTTCTTTGTATCTGTATAGTAGTGGAGTTGATAGATGTTTTGAGAGTTTCATTGAGAAATAGATGATTGGCATAGATGAAATGTTCATGTGATAAGGTAGCTTAGAGTAGAACACATAGTCTTTGATTGATCTTCTTTTCTCAAAGCTCCAAGGTGGATCGACTACTATAATGTCTAGCTTCTCTAGTTTTATCTTGTTTTCTATCACGTCTCTCACGAATTTCTCACACGGCATATTGTAGAATACATCTGGTTTTGTCTCCCAGTTATGCTTGATGATGTCTACTCCAATGAGTGTTTTGATTCTATTTCTCACGAGTCTATAGAATCTTCCTTTGCCATATGTGAGATCTAAGACAATTAGGTCGTTTCTCGCTGGGAACAAGGTGTTGAAAATCCATTTCATTATTTCGTAGCTTTTTGCTCCGTGTCTAAAGACCTTATAGATCATTTTTGATCATCTTTATAAGATGTTTTAATGCTTTTCTGATTATGTGTGATCTTGATACGTTATATTGTTTTCGGATTTTCTCTAGCTTTTCATATAACGATTTGGGCATTCTAATCGTTATGATTATTGTCTTTTCGTTGAAGTATTCTCTCGAAATGTTATACATGATGTTTTTATTATAGTTATCATCATTTGTTCTTATCTTTGATCGTCTAATCTTTATCTCTATCGAATAGCTTTCTGATTTCATAGAATGTCACCGTAATGATCACTATATAGACAATGAGAAGAATTAATAGAGTGAACACTAGAATATCAATTGGATTGTATAGATTCAATGCTTTTCCACCTCTGTTCTATGTAGTCGAATACTATTCTCCCTTCGTGTTTAAGCTTTTTGAATATTGAGTATTCTTTTGGTGTGAGCCTCTCTTTGATGAATGTGTCGTTATCAGTATCTATGTTTTTAAGTTTCTCTATGACTATGTTCTCTATGTTCACTTTTTCAGCATCTCTCAGTTCTTCTTGTGTAGTGTTGATCCTCTCTAGTGCTAGTGATATCATTTGATCAATAATTGTTCTTCTCTCATGTAGCTCTCTCACGTAGTGTTCATAGTTGAATTCTGACAGTATGTCTGAGACAAGTTTCTTATCTATGTTGAATATGTTCAGTCTTGCAATTATAGAATATATACATGTCTCGAAACGTTCTCCAATGTATAGACATTTCTTCAGCTCATCATGTATCGCTTCTCTCAATGCCCTATCCTTAAACTTTACAATGATTAAGCATTCTCTAGGTCTACACGACTTTTTTGAGAACTTCGTTATGTCTTTGCTACATCCGTCACATCCGAATTCTCTCAATTCCTTCAACTCTACATCTAATAGATCCGCTTCGAACATTTCATAAACAATTTCTTTTGCCAATGATTTTGGTAGCCTAATAACGTATGATACACAATGTAGCAAGTTCTGAAACTTGAGACCCAGAGGATTATAACATTCGAATATTATCTCTCTCCAATGTTTAAGCATTAAATTCGACCTCCACATTATCTTTGTTAGTCTCTTTTATAATTTTGAACGTGTATTGTGAAACTCTAACCTCATAGAATCTTTTTGATGCTCTTTTCATAAAGTAGTTTAGTCCTCTCACGAAATTCCTTGTAGCCTCATTTATTTTTGATTTTCTCGCTAGATTGTTAGCAAGATTAAGATATTTTAAGGCAAATGTGTATGCTATATGGTCTCGTGTCTCGAAGCATAATCTCTTTGATGGCTCTAGAGGAATACACAGCTGATACTTCTTGTCGAAATCATCAACATTGATAAAGTGATAAGCTCTCACTTGTATCTGAGGAAACTCTGTGTCTGATTGTATGCCTAGCTCTATCAATGCTTTGTGAATAGCTAATGAAACGTTTTTCCTGTCTCTCTCTTTCATATTTCATCCTCCAGTCTATCGATAGATATCTTAAAGTTTCTTGCTACTAGTCTCCAGTATCCTTGTTTAATCAACAGCCTGATTGTTGATGATCTAGACATTGATAATCTGTTTGCTGTTTCCTCGATCATCTTTAGTGTTTCATCATCTACGCTAAATTTGATCCTCTTTATGAAGCGTTTTTTCATGGGCATTTAATTCACCTTCTTAGTCTTCTTGAATTGTGATAGCAACTCCATAAACTGATTTATGTTTTTCGTTAAGAGATCAGTAATAAGCTTGTAGCATATCGATATGTCAGTCTCATACATTTCGACACCTTTGTATGTCATAGAGTGATAGTCTCTTATGATGCATTTCCTTCTTATTTCAACCTCTATGAATCTGTAATACATCATTGATTCTATCTCTAGAAAGGCATATTTACGATTATCAGACACATATACTCTAAGAGTCATGTTTCTTCAGCCACTCTTTTCTAAGCTTATCTTGAAGAATTGAAGTGACATATCTATATGCTTTTCTCACGTGTTTACATTCTCGACCTCTTATAACGAAATCTTCACATGTGCAAGTGTATTTTCTCAACATCACTACTACTTCAACATCATCTTCTGAAAAAGTTGGCATATAGCCGACTTCAACGTAAATTGTCACGTGATGATCGAGGTATCTTCTTGATTCGCTAGGTATCAATAGAGATGCTGAATAGATATTGTTTCCTCTGTAGTCGAGTGATACAAGTTTTACTTCGCTCATAGTTCTTCACCTTGCTCTCTCTTTTTCATTTCCTCTATTTGCTTTTTCACGTCCTCTGGAAGTTTTTCGTATACTTTTTGTAGTAGCTGTATTAGTTCTTCAACTCTATATGCATTCACGTTAGCTATTTGTATCAATTTTCCTTGAGCTAATGCTGACACTCTTATCTTCACGTTTCCGTCTCTGAATCTTGTCACCATCAGCATCCATCCTCTAGGCTTTTCTAGTCTTTTCACTAGATATGTTCCTTTCTCTAGCTCCGCTAGTCTATTCACTTGTCTTAGAGTGCCCTCCTGAGAGGTCTGAGAGGAGGAGGAGGCAACAGCCTCCTCTAAAAATCTCCTCTCGACCTCTCTCGATTCTCCTCGGGCGGAGGGCTCTCCCGAGGAGTCCTTTTTGGGTGTGGTTTTGGGCATTTTGGTGCCCATTTAGGGTATAGGCAAAGGGGGTATTTAAGCTTAACGTCCTCGTGTTGATCGGGGTTTAAAAACCCTCGACTTTCTTCAGACTCTTTCTCCTATGATTAGTCCTAGAATGAATTCTAGAAAATCTTTTACTTTCTCAGAATCACACTCTCTCTCAATAGATTGATAGACAATGAATATGGTTGCTATAAGTAGAGAGATAAAGAATGAGAGAGATAAAAAAAGAGAATGTTTTAAAATATATGATGCTACAAATCCTATGCTGAAGTGTATTACATCTGTTGCTACTTGATAGATCCTGTTCTTCTTGTTCTGTAGTATGTTCTAGTCACCAGATACACTATCGATCCTACGACAGCTGACAATATGTTTCCGTCATATCCTAACGTTAGCAAATTAATTATCTCTAGAATCGATATAGCTACTATACCTATTATCACTATCAATGTTTCGTCTCTCAATGTGGATCATTAGCAGTTGACAGCCTCTGTAAATGCATAGAGTCCTTTTGCAGGGTCGTATCTAAGCTCTAACGTGAAGGATCCTCCTTGTGCACATGTCTTAGCAAGTTTCTTTATCTCACTAAGCTTATTATTCACATCTTGAATAATGCTACTGAGAAGATCAGTTAATCCCTGTTCTAATGCATATAGTCCTAGAACGCTACCGAATGTCAATGTTGATATTATCATAGGTCTAACGTATTGTCCCATAGTAGGAAACATGTTAGCTGGAGACCCAGAGAATTCCTCTGGAGACACTATATATCTCACTACTCTAGTGTCGCCTGTAACAATTAATGCCACTTTTGATGCTGGTCCCCAGCTAAGCTCAGGCTTAAATCCTACACTCCCGATCGTGTATTTAACGTTCTCTGAGAACACTCCTTTTCTCTCGCTCACTCTAGTCTCGAATATTCCTCCAGGCTTGAATGCATCCTCTACTCCACTCTTATACTGTGGATATGCTTTTGCAAGTTTCACTCTCTGTTTCATCTTGATCAAGTCAGCATTAGGATAGCTGGGATTAACGAAAAGCTCCCAGTTGTCGCTAGATGCATCAGCTATTTGGTCTAAGAATTTCGCTGGTCCCGTGTTAGGATCTAGAAATCTACTTAGAGATGCTAATATTCTTGCTCTAGCGTTCTTTAGATTTGTCTCCCATTCGTCTACTATTCTACTAGGTAGCGTCTTCTTTGTTACTGGTCCTACATATCTGAAATTTGCTAACGGTTGACTCATCTTTTCACCATCAATTATATATAGCTTTCTAGAGATATATATAGATGGTGAATACATATGTCTAACAATGGTGATAAGAATGTAAAGAGATGGAGAAGCATTACAATAAGAGTTCCTGAGAACATCTATTCATATCTAAAGCTTATGGCAAAATTCTACACGAATGATGACATATCTGAATACGTTAGATTTTTAATCTTGAAGGATTATGAGAAGAAATCACAATATCTAGAGGTGATAGAATGAGTGATGAAAAGATAAGAGAGATCTATGAAACGTTAAAGAATCTAAAGAGACCTGAGAGAATAACGCTTCTTATAACAATCATCATAGAGCTCATAGAGAGAGAATACATAATAGTTCAATGGTTAAAGAAGGAGCTTAAAGAGTATGAGGAGGAGGTTAAGAAGCTTGAAGACAGTAATAGAACAAATCAGGTATCTGAAAACAAGTGAAGAACTTAAAAAGAGCTTCAAAGGACGCTACAGAATCGAGGATCTCCCAGAGCTTTACAGAAGAATGTCGATATACATGAGACTTTTCTATGGTGAGAGAATTGGCAAGATTTAGACATGAACATAAGATTCACGATATCATAGAGAGGCTTAGAGAATCGTTTAAACAGATTAGAGAGAAGTTTAAAGAGAGATTTAGAAAAAGAACGGATGATATAAGGAGAAGACAGAATGAGAGAATCGCTAGAGATACAGAGAGAGCTAAAACGTTTAATCATTTATCATATATTAGGCAAAGATTCAGATATAAGATTGAAGACATATTCTTCAAAATCGAGACATTAAAGAGCTACATATCAGATGTTATCGTGAAGAACAATATTATACGATTTGAGAACGTTTTGAACGCTGTGAAACATGGATTATCGAGAATAAGAGAGGTTGATTACAATAATCTCTATGCATTAACAAGATATGTGGCAAGATTTATGAATCCTCCGTGTGGATCAATGAAATACTATGTGAAGATAACATATCAAAGCATTCAGGCATTGAAACAACACTACGATAGATTCGTGATCTATGTGAGGAATTGGATAAACAATAAAAAGCTTAGAGACAGGATACTTAACGCTATAACATTCGTGATACAGCTGTTATTAAGATCTAGAGAGAAGCCTGAAGATGAAGATTATAACTCTGAGACACTAGCTAATCCTGAGTCGAGACTTGATATGAACGATAAGGTGGATATCATGAGAAGCGATATAACAGATACGAAAAGAACATACTCTCTAGGGTTCTTGCTTAGACATCCGTCTTTTATCGCTAGAGTATTCGCTACAAAACTAGGATTGTCAGAGTTTTCAGCTGATTCACATCACTGTTCATTGTATGCCCATATCACAGAGATTTCGAGAAGAAAACACTATCTAGACCTAGACAAGACTAGATATTACGACTTTATAATCTACAGACAAAGAATTAAAATGAGAGGTATAAAGTGATGACTACAGATCCATATCAAGAATTCATTTCGAAAAAGACATCATATATAAAAGATGCATTTACAAAGATAAGGACATTGAGAGAGAAATACAAAGATATAGCAACTGCTTTGCTAACAAAGATGACTGATAAGATAAGAGAGATGTATGTAGATCAGAAGACTATAATCAAAGACGTCAGCTATTTCAAGAACTATATACAGCTTAGTGATGTAGCTCCGCCTATGCCTGTCTTTAATTATAGAGGGCCGAAAACTAGCATCCAAGATAAAGATGTTCCGCTGATGCCTATCTTTAGATTCACTCCGCCTCAGATAGATCTAGAGACTGTTTCATTGACAGCATTAGGACATGTGATATATCTACAATTCAACAAGGACTATGATATAGCTGAAGTCGATTTTGAGAATGCATACTTCAAGTATTTGAGTATTGGAACGCTCACACCAGCTAATCCATATATGCAGTCGTGGATGTTCCCAGTTGATGCTAAAATCTTGCTGAGTGATTCAGTAGTGAAGATATCAGCTGGTGCTAACTTCTATGTGAACACATATCTTTTATCGATAAGATCAATCAGAAATTCAGCTAACAATGTAGTGATGGATGCATATGTTAGAATACTCGCTGGTGATGTTGATGCAGAAAAAGAAGTGTTACAGCCTACTGGGACGCTCAGTTTTCAAAATGTGAAGATGCCTATCACAATGATATGGTTCACGATAAACATCTATGACGCATATTATAGAGAAGCGTTTCAAGGAATAAGACTTATGAGCTTGTCATGTAGAGGATCGTATCTAACAGAGACACAAATCTGGAGAGGATGGATAATAATAGCTGTAGGCTCAACAGTATTAGGACAATCACTATGTTTCGGGTGATCATATGCCAATACCTCTAATCGCAGGCGTAATAGGTGGAGCGTTTCTAGGATCTCTAGCGAAAGACATTGTAACCGACTTGATAAAAGATATCATTGGAAACACACAGAAAGGAGCGATAGACTATGTGAAATATAAGACGTTTAGAGACTACTTCAAGACGTGGACTCTAGAGTTCTATCAATCACTACTAGCAAAACCTCACGTATCCTCAGGAATCGATCCAGAAGGATTGACAGAGATGGTGTTGATAGGCTTAGAGACAGTTGCAAAAATGTCTCTCATATTCGACCCAGAGGTAACGAATGAGCTGTTTCTAGAGATAATTCAAGAAGGCTTCTCGAATGCTATACAGTTTAGCATTGGTGGAGCGTTTCAAAACATTCTATCTTATTGGAGAGGATCTTATGGTGTGCAAACAGGACAGTCATACAATGTTCTTCAAGTTCTAGACAATATTGATGATGACATATTCGTGTGGCTCTTATTAAGCTCTGGAGAACACGTTATAACGCTACTATTCGAGGTATTATATGGTCTTCAGCAAAAGTATGAGAGTGATAAAGAGTTTCAAATGAGCCAGATACTCTCGATAATAGACTACATAAATAGAGTATCATTCTCGTGGAACGAAACGATTAGGTCGGAAGCCGAAAGGATCTTAGCTAGATCAATGAGGATTATCGAGGAATACTTTGACAGACTAATATCATTTGCTGACTCTCTCTTAGAGAGATTCATATCTAGGATCAATGAGCTAGATGCAGAAGTTCAATCACACAAGATATTGTTAGATAATCAGGTTATTCCTCAGGAAACGTTTAATGCTGTTGTGATAGAGAACACGCTACTGCTTGATTCAACGAAGCAAAGCTTCGACTATTTCATATCTTTGATCGAGGATGAAATATCGAATGCTAAAACGATAGACAGCATAATAGCTACTACTATCTACGACACATTGATTCAGAAGATAATCAATGAATACGTAAAGCTACTATCATCAATAACGTTTAAAGACTACACACCTAGAATAATGACAGCTCTAGATAAAATCAATGCTGTGAGAACATACGTTTTCGAAACAGGCGAAACATCACCGCCACCGTTTTTTCGTCCAGCGATAGAGTCGCCGTATGAAGAGATAAAGAGGCTCAGGGCATTGGTGAATATGCTATCTCAATATGCTGTATTCGGAGGACTAGGAGTAGCATACTCATACACATTAACGCCTGACAGTCCTCAAGTAGGATCATTTGTATTCGAGTATCCTCCAGAGACAAAAGGATTCATACAGACACACTATCTAACTTCTCCAGTAAATGAGATATACATAGAGTTATTAGTCCTGTAAACAATCATATTCATGGTGATACATGTGAGTGAAGTATATAGATCAGACATAAAAGTAGTTGAATCAACATACACATTCACATTCACATCAAAAAGCTGGAGCCTGGGGATAAGCTTTGAAGACACAATATCAAATATCGTGGACTCGACTGAATAAGAAGACTAGAAACATTATAGATGAAATAGCTAGAGAAGTCATCAAGATAAAGCCTCTGACATCTAGAAAGAGAAACAAATACGTCTTCTTTGAGCCGTATGAATACGATAGAGGAATCTACATAGTAGATGTGATAGACTCGATACTAGGAATAGTCAATGGCAAAAAGAACGTTTTAACGTCATACTTCTGGGGATATATTCTAGGAACACTAAGAGATACTAATGTAGGTGATATGGTTTCTACTGACGGAAGAACAGATACAATAATTACAGTAGCCGATCCAAACAGAAGTCAAGCTAGAATAGACTATGGCACAGGAACTACACCGGAATACTTCACAGAGAGTGCACTAGCTTCACGAGCAGGATCTATAACCACCACGATAACAATGGCATTACTAAACGATAGAGGAAGAATAACATTGTCAGGAACGCTCCCAGGATCAGCTTCAGAGCTAGGAATAGTTCAGCCTCTTTATGGCACTTCTGGTTACACCCGTGATTATCTATTAGCAAGAAAAACAGGCTCATGGGCATCAGGCTCTGGAGTAAACTACTACATAGAGTTTCTAAGCCCTTGGGTTCAAGGAATGACATCACTTGTCTATGGTCTTCTCAGAGATGCAGATGTTCCTATGACACGTATAGACGGGACAAGCTTTGTAGCAAGAACATCTGGAGACGTAAACGCTGGATCTGTATATCTAGTAGGCTCTAGAGATCCATTCACATGGTCTCCAGATGCTTATGCTCTTCCTAATGCATTTTCAATATCAACATACTATACTGATTATCTAGGATCAAGAGCTTTAAGAGGAATCATTCTAACAGGAATAATCAATCCAACATCCGATATACAGCTCACAGCCTTAGGAATGTATCAAGGCATATTCGATAATGGTGGAGCTTCTCAGACTGTTTGTCTTCTTGCTTATCCTCTCTCTCTCACTCTCTACGCATCTAGAAACAACCTAGTGATGCTAAGAATAATCGTGA
>Ga0080005_127788_pt1 | contig 19688 bp, 20 predicted proteins | sample JossMetagenome_2_FD_69208 | JGI IMG/M metagenome (GOLD analysis project Ga0080005, IMG submission 69208) | Hot spring sediment microbial communities from Joseph's Coat, Yellowstone National Park, USA - JC3_ASED (SPADES assembly) (version 2) | ecosystem: Environmental > Aquatic > Thermal springs >... | reverse complement strand
TTAACCTTCAGAGTGGTGTTTGGGGTATTGGCGGCCGTAGCCATAATAACATGGTTTTTAAGAAGGGGACTCATTGAATCACCCAGATGGGCGTTAGTGTCAGGTAGGGCTCAGGTTATTGAGAATGCTCTAAAGCAGCTTGGCGAACAGGCGCCACAGTCAGCTAGCCAGAGCCAACAGACTCAGGAATCATATAAGTGGAGTGACATTTTTAAGTATAAGAAGGGGCTAGCCTTCATAATACCTATCTACATATTCTGGGGTGTGCCAGCCGGTACCTTTGGCTTCTTCCTGCCTTACTTCTTTAAGGATATAGGCTTCACAACAACCACAATGGCTTATGTTGGGCAAATACTGTGGTTTATAACAGCCATAATAGGCGTTGTAGCGGTTTACATGCCGTTTTCCGATAGGTTAAATAGAAATGTTATGTACGCCATATCTTCAGCCATATGCGGTCTTGCCTTTGCACTACCCATATTCCTACCCTTCAGTATACTTTGGGTTGCACTATTTAACGTGATTGGCTTCGGCTTTGGACATGGGATGTGGCTCTGGCCTCAGACCAGGGTTTGGTCCACTGAGTTATTTCCAACTAGAGTTAGGAACAGTGCCCAGGGCTTCGCATGGTCATGGATGAGGTTTGCACTGGGTGTATGGAGCTTATTTGTCCCAACTATAATAGCTATAATCGGCTACAGGGCTATAGCTGCCGTGGCCACGACATTCTTCATACTGAACATAATATTGGGTTATCTGTTTGGACCAAGGTCGCAGGGTAAAAGCCTTGAAGAGGTCTTGAAGGAATTCTACGGTGGATCAGTACCGGTTTAAGCTAAAGTCAAGTCATGCTACTATTCACTTAAAAACTTAGAATTTTTAACTTCCTCATTAGTTCACTCTTAAGTTAAGAGCCCTACTGCACGACAAATTAATGAATAATTTAAGTACTAAGTAGAGGATTGCAAAGGGTATGTACTGTGCTTAGTATTACTTGTAACCGTATGGGTTAATCTTTAAGTGTCCAGGTCGCCGCCTTACTCATGGACCTTGGTTTAAGGGGTAAGGTGACTGTGGTTACTGCTTCAAGTAGGGGTATTGGTAAAGGTATTGCGAGGGTTATGCTTCAGGAGGGTGCCAGGGTTATGCTTTTCGCCAGGAACGCTGATGAACTTAAGGCTGCGGCCAGTGAGCTTAGTAGGGAGACTGGGGGTGATGTGGCTTATGTTCAAGGTGACTTAACCAATAGGGATGACGTGATGAGGCTTATTGACGAGACTAGGAGGGTTATGGGCCCCATAGATATACTAATCTACAACACTGGCCCACCTAAACCTGGCCTCTTCAGTGACCTAACCTTTGAGGACTGGGATTACGCGGTTAAGCTGCTCCTCCTCTCGGCTGTTTGGTTAACTAAGGGTGTGGTTGGTGACATGGTTAAGAGGGGTTGGGGTAGGTTAATCTACGTGACCTCACTAACCTTAAGGCAACCCATCAGTAACCTGGTTTTATCCAACACCATTAGGCTATCCCTAGCTGGGTTAGTCAAATCCCTGGCCGGTGAGTATGGGCCCAGGGGTATAACGGCCAACGGCGTAATGCAAGGGTTCATAATGACCGATAGGACCCGTGCCTTGGCTGAGGATGAGTCTAGGAGGAGGGGGGTGCCTGTTGAGGCCGTCTTAAGGGACATGGCAAGGGACATACCGGTTGGTAGGTACGGCAACCCGGAGGAAGTTGGCTACCTAGTAGCCTTCCTAGCTAGTGATAAGGCATCCTACATAAACGGCTCAATGATACTGATAGACGGTGGCCTGGTTAGGTGCCTACCTTAACCCCGGTGGCTCCCAATTAAACTAAGCAGTAGCCTTGCCATTACCCTCAGCATTGGGTTAACCGAGGCCAGCATTGCCTCGTTGATAACCCACCTGAGGGTTTCCCTAGGCATCAATCTAGTTAACCTAACCAACATACCCTCATCCTCAAGTATCGGATCAGCCAGGGTCCTAAGCCTCTTGGCCTCGCTGAGGAATGCGCCCAAAACCCGCCGAACCTCAGCGGTGTAGGTTAACCCATCCCTAAGGGCCTTGGCTAAAATTAACCCACTAACCATGGCCGTGTTTATCCCTGCACCATTAGTTGATACCACTGTGCCGGCTGCATCGCCAAGCAGGAATGCGCCACCACCCTCAACGCTAATGCCCAATTCACCAACGGGTATGGTCTTCATGAGTATTGACCTTTGGGTTGGGGTTAGGTTAAACGCCTTGAGGAACTTGAGGTGTAGGTTAACTGGGTTAATGCCCCTAACCCATGCGTCATAACCCCTGACCCCTAGGCCAATGTTACTTGACCCATCACCCCTGGGGAAGATCCACGCATAGCCACCTGGCGCCAAGGCTGGGTCCATGATTACCACAGCCTCGTCCTGATCCCCAACCCAACCTGTGGCCCTTTGGCTTGTGGCTATTGCAGTGTCCATTGGGTCCAGTGGTTGGTTACCGACCAGGTCATTGACTATTGATGGGTAGCCGTCCGCCCCAGCCAGTAGCCTAGTCTCAACGAACTCCTCACCGGACTTACTGATCAGCCTGCATTTAAACCCACCACCATGTCTAATGCACCCCGTCACCGTTGATGAGAACTTCACCTTAACCCCCCTGCTGTCCACCTCCTCAATAATCCTCCTAATCATCAACCCCTTATCCACTATGTAGGCGGGGAAGTTGACTGAACCCAGGTCTATAACCTCCCCGTTAACCCTAATCATTATCCTCATCCTCCTGATATCGTTAACCACAACCTCCTTCCTAATGGACCTGTGAAGCGTGTACTCGATTAAGTCCATTAACTCGTCTGGTATGTGCCCCCTCAATAACTCGGCCTTGGGCATCATTTCGCCGCATATGACTGGCCCATAGTTGACCCTCTTCTTATCCACAAGTGTAACCTCGCTTAAGGTAACCTCCCTGGATAGGAATGAGCCAGCAGGCCCCCCACCAACTATGAGTAGTTCCACGTTAACCAAGGGCCCCACCCCCTGCACCCTTACTAACGCAGTTGACGCTTAGCTCAATCATTAGTCTCCTGTAGGCCTGCACCTTATCCTGCATCCTCAACACCCCCCTCGGTAATTTACGCAGAGCCTCCTCCACATTGAAGCCGCTGTATATTAATGCGCCGCCTAGGACCCATAGTAGCGCGTCTAGGTTAACCTGCGGTATGCCCGATAGCCTAGACACCCAGCCCCAGGCCTCCTGGACTAGGCTCTGCCTACTCATCAATACCCTTGGATCCGCCTTAATTAGGCCACTGCAGTGGGTTAGGGTGGCTATCCTGTAGTCCACCGGTATCGGTAGGTCCACTGGTGGCTTGCTGTTAACGCCGCAGGCCCTGTGGACGTAGTAAAGCATCTTAACTGCGAAGACAATGGTCTTGTTGTTCATGGGTGACCCAAGGCCATTGGCCAGTAACCTCCATGCCTCACCCAGGTCCATTAATCCATTAAGCTTAACGTGTAGGTTAGCCCTACAGAACCTCTCAACCCTACTAACCTTAGCCCCCCTACCCCTGGCCAGGTATGGGCTATTCATAACGTACCTCTTGAAGTCGCTGCAGACGTCATTAGGCTTATTCCTGGAGAAGTAGCTGCTGAAGTAGCTCCAGTGCCTTTCACCCCTACCGGTGAGCATGTAGCTGACTATGGAGTTCATGGCCACGAGCACTGACACTAACCCAGGGTCACCAAGTGCATTGCACAATTCCTTAACCACCAGGAATTGGGGATCAGACCCCTCAAAGGCTAAAACATCACCTATGCTTAATCCCCTTAGGGCATTCACTATACCTAGAACCCTCTCCTCACTTACCTCCACGCCTAACCTTAATCAACCCGTTTTTAAAAGCCCTCCAGAGGGCGTAGATTAGGGCCACCTGCCCCATGTCAATGAAGGTCAGGGGTTTGCCTATTGTGTAGAGGACGTAGATGAGGGGGTACATCACCACCCTGGCTCCTATGGAGTACAGGTAGACGTAGTTCGACGCCGCAAACATCACGGCCAGTATGATTGAAAGTAGGTCTGCCGTCCTGAACGGCTTAATGACGTAAATCACCAACACTGCTATCCAGAGTAGGAACATTATTGAGGCGAATCTCCAGGCGTATATGTAAAATGGTGTGTAGGGAACCCAGTATATTGAACCATCAACCTCAACGAAGCCACCGTAGAGGATGAAGAGTGATAGGAATGCCCCACCTGACTTAATCCTACCACCATACCTCAATGCAACTATGCCGTGGGAGACTTCGTGAATGAGTATGCTTATGCCTATAGCTATAAGTATTATTAGAAAGATGTTAACGCTGATGGTTACGCCAGGTATTAGGGGGGTGGCTGGGGTGAACCTATTCTCCACTAGCTGCGTTGCCGCCTGCTGGGTGGTTATTGTGTGGAGGCTCATTAGGACGCTCACCGTTGCGGCTAGGTTAATACCAAGCATCCTGATGAATGATGGGACAAGCCCAACTAGGTAGCCCAATACCTGGAAGGGCATGGGTATGAGGACTGGTATTGCGTAAACCATGGCCACCACGAAGAAGGCAACCACCACTATGAATATCAGCACTGACGGTACACCACTTATTAAGTTAGCCAGTGGCCTGAGGAACCCCTCAACACCACTACTCCTGACCATCATTGCCACGTAGTAGTAGACCTTGACCTTATCCCTAAAAGCCAGTTTAACCAGCCCCACGAATATGAACCAAGCCACCACGAACCAGATCAGCGGTGAAATGCTCATTGAGGGTGCCTTTACCTTAAGCTTAATATTTTTTATTCTAAAGAATCCTGGCGTTTAAGCTTTAATAGGGTTAAGGCTAATGGGCCCTATGGGCTACTGCATATATGTGACTAGGTCAACTTTCCCAAGGATACTCTACGACATGCTTAGGGATGCTGGGTTTAGGCTTGAGGTTTGGGATAACAGTGGCCGTGGGATGTGGGATAGGGCAGCTGCACCACCCAGGGATGTGCTTAGGGATGCCGCCTCAAGGTGCGATGCACTCGTGGTGACCATCGGGGATAGGGTTGATGAGTACGTGCTCAGTAATGCAAGGGTTAAGGTGATTGCAACCTACAGCGTGGGGTACGACCACATTGACCTTGAGGCGGCCACTAAAAGGGGTATACCAGTTGGCTACACGCCTGAGGTTCTTGTTGAGGCAGTCGCCGACTTCGCCATGGGCCTGCTTATAGCGTTGGCCAGGAGGATAGTTGAGGGGGATAAGTTGGTTAGGGGTGGGGAGGCGTATAGGGTTTGGGGTGAGTACCTTGGAACAGAGGTTTGGGGTAAGACACTGGGCATACTGGGGCTGGGTAACATTGGAGTTGCCATTGCCAGGAGGGCTAAGGCATTCAACATGAACATCATATACTGGTCTAGGACAAGGAAGCCCTGGGTTGAGGTGGCCCTGGGGATAAGGTACGTTAATCTCGACGACCTCTTCAGACAGAGCGATTACCTGGTCGTCTCAGTGGCCCTTAGCAACGAAACCTACCACATAGTTAACGAGGATAGGCTAAGGTTAATGAAGAAGGGCTCGTATTTAATAAACATAGCCAGGGGAGCCATCGTTGACACTAACGCCTTAGTTAAGGCACTTAAGGAGGGTTGGATAGCTGGCGCGGCCCTAGACGTGTATGAGGAGGAGCCCCTACCAGCAACCCATGAACTAGTTAAGTTGGGTAACGTAGTCCTCACCCCACACATAGCCTCAGCCACCGTTGAAACCAGGAATAAGATGGCTGAGGTGGTTGCCCAAAGCGTCATAAATGTACTACTGAGGGGTGGGAAACCCATTTACCAGGCCAATAAGGTTTAAGCAAAGGCAACACTAGAAACAGAACCCTAGCAATCCAAACGCAGTCACCCTATGGAAGAACCGTGGGCTCATTTAAAATCACGCTTCAATACACCATGGCAGGTAACTTTTTAAAAAGGTAAGAACAGATGTGGATTAACATGAAGGGCATGCCTAACCAAGGACTAACCATAGGTCTATACTTATTGTTGACCACTCTACTCTTCCTGTCGGTGAATGGTCACGTTGTACTTGGCGAAATAAACACCAACATGCCCTTAAATATGCCGACCTGTCCGCTTAACTCCAGTATTGTATTAATGCTTACCCCGGAGCCTATCTTACCGTCAAAGAACATGATAGTCACCTACGGTCCACCTGGCCCGTGGACTATTGTTGAGTATAATGGTGCTGAGTACCTTCTTCAAATAAACATGTGGAACCTAGCCTCTGTTGGCTATGGAAATGAAACGTTAACATTCAACAACGCAACGGGGGAGGTATGCTTCAGCGCCTATATAAGTAACGTTACGTTGATAAGCCCAAGTGGTGGTGTGTGGGGTTACCCGGGGCTTTACCTGGTTGGCATATTCCCTGGTGGTCAGGTTAATGTGAGGAACCCAATGCTCCCATTACCATTAACGGTGAGTGACTTGGTTAATGGGACATACTCAAACAGGCTCCTCGTCCTCAACTACACCATGTGGGTTCCTGATGATGAACCCATGGATTGGTCATACGACATATGGTTAACCACCACCCCAGCCCCCTCAGCCAGTTTAAACCACGGTGCCGAGTTGATGATATGGCTGTACACAACTACCCCGGTTTTCCCCTGGGCTGACACTGGGATTAAGGTTAACGTACCCATCATTGTTAACGGCACCATGGTTAACGAAACCTTTGATATACATGTGGATTGTTACCATGGCTATGACAATACGTACTGGACCTACATAGCCTTCGTACCGCTTAATGGTGGATTCAGCAATGCGCTGGTTAGCATTTCACTTAAACCATTCCTCCAGTACATGGTTAACGTGTTCCCAAGGGTATGTCCAAGTCTCTGGAACTCACCAAACCAAGTGGCTGGCCTTTACATGGATACCATAACGCTGGGTAGTGAATTCGGCAGCACGCAATGGGCCACTGAGCCAGGTTGGGGTGCTATAGCCTGGAAGCTGTATGAGGCATCGGTAGTGGTGCCAGGTGTAGCATACACCACCAGTACTGTCACGGTAACTGCCACAGCCACAATGGTCAAGTACACCACAATCACTGAATTAACCACGGTTACTGAGACCAGCCCGGTGACCGTAACCACGACCACGTCACTGGTTAGGTACGTAACATCAACCGTGGCCACCACTGTATTAAGCACAGTCACGTTGACTAAGTCTGTGGTAAGCACGACTGTAATGGCCATAATAGCCGTTATTGTGATAGTAATAGTGGCGGCGGTGTTAGTGGCCTTAAGGAGGAGGTAATACTTTAAGTGGTAAAAGTGGTAAAATTATAAGAATTAAAAATTTAATTTTAATATTGCTTAATTAATCTATCTATGGATTAATGCTAGTACTACTGCTATTATTATTATCACTATTATTAATGCACCTAATGCGTAGTTTTCATTAATAGCTTGTTTAATTATCGTCACGGTTGATATTGATGTTACCGGTATCGTGGTAGTCGTTGTAGTGGTTACAGTTGAGGTAATGGTGGATGCCACAGTGGATATTGAGGTAACAGTGGTAGTGGTTGTTGTATTGGTAACGGTGATGATAGGTACTAGTGATGTTGTTAAAACGAAGTAGTACTTAAGATCTATATTATTTAAAATTTTAAACTTTACTCCTCATCACTCAGTTATTCTTTCCTCAACCTTATCCAACTCAACTCCGGTATTATCCCTAGTTACCGCAACACCGATTAACCCTATTAGGTAACCTACTATAAGCAGTAGCACGTAGCCATTTATTGGGCCGAAGGCCTTTAACCAGAATACCGAGGTTAATAGTGCCCCAGTGGCGCCGATGCTTGCCATGTTCCATAGGAAGCCAACGGCACTACCCCTGAACCTAGTTGGAAACAACTCAGCTAGGTAGGCTAGCATTACACCGCCAGTGCCCATTACGCTAGTTAATACGCCTGCTGAGACTATTAACGTGGTATAGCTTGACTTAAGGCCTAATGTTAGTGGGTAAGATAACGCTATGCCTATTAATATTAATATTAGGAATGCCATTCTCCTGCCCGTGTAGTTACTCACAGCACCACCAATTATGGTAACCACCCCGCCTAGTAGTGATGCATATGCCAATCCCCAGAAAACCTCATTGAGCGGTAGGTTAAGTACCTTGTTTAGGTATGTGGGTAAGAAGCCCAATGTGGCGTACGCCACCCAGAATATACCAGCCAGGAGTAGTAGTGCAATTAGGGCGTTTCTGGCACTTACCCTGAATAACTCAACTATCGGCACCTTAGCTATGTTACCCGTTGCCTTAGCCCTCTTATAAATCTCCGGGTCATCCACCGTTAGCCTAAGGACAACCCCAACCAGGGCGACGGCTAGGCCAACTAGGAATGCGTACCTCCAGCCATAGGACACGAATCTACTTAAACCGAAGTAATCCCTCAGCAGTGCGTATGTTAAGGCAGCTAAGGCGTAGCCCCAGTAGTAGCCGCTCTCAATAATGCCGCTAACAAGCCCCCTGAATGATGGTGAGGAACTCTCAATGGCTATTAAATGGGAACCGGACACCTCGCCTCCCACGAAGATACCTACAACCAGCCTTAAGAGCACAAATAAGGCCGTGGCTGCTATGCCTAATTGCGCATATGTCGGTAAAGCACCCGTTAATGCTGATGAAACCCCCAGGCCTACTAACGTAACAAGCATCGTTAACCTCCTGCCTATCCTATCCGCAACGTGCCCAAATACCAAACCACCTAGTGGCCTGGCCAGTAGTGTTAGTGAGTAGGTTGCGAAGACGTACAGTAACTGGGCTGTTGGGTTTGTTTTAGGGAAGAAGGCTGACCCAATTATCGCCGCTATGAAGAGTATCAGTGTTAGGTCGAAGACGTCAACCATCCAGCCTATTGTACCACCCAGTAACGCCCTAACGTTTAACCTAGACTCACTACCCATGGTAAATAAGCCCTAGGTCTATATTAAAGTTTTACCTTCCAATATATAGGTTATGGCCTTAGGTATTTAAGCATGTGTTGACTTAACTCACATAGGCGATCCACCTCCCCAACCTTACCCCTAATTAACTCCTATATACTAGGAAAGTTTTGTTAAGCTTGTAAGGGTCCAGTGAAAAACGCTTTTAAAATCACCATACAACCTCTGTTATCATGCTAGCCCTCTTATTCCACGGTAAGGGTTCAAGCCCTGAGAAGATAAACTGGTTAACTAGGCCATTTAAGGAAATGGGGTTCAGGGTGGAGGCGCCTAGGATAATTGAGGTGGCTGATGGAGTCGCCGCAGGCTCCAGGATAATTGAGGATGAGGGAGATGGTGTCATTGTCGGCGGACACTCCATGGGTGGGTCAGTCGCGTTGATACTGGCAGCCAAGTACCCTAGTAAAGTTAAGTGCAGTGTGGTTGTGGCTGCTCCAGTGGATAGGGTTCTTCAGTTAAAGTGGCTTGAGAGGGGTGAGGAGGGGTCAGTGAGGAGGGCCCTCTACAATGACATAGTTTCGAGGTTGACCATGAGGGAGGTTGAGGAGACCTCACCCATAAGGTACATTAGCGGCAACTACCCGCCTGTGATTTACATAAGGGGGAGCGCAGATGATATAGTGCCCATTGATCACCTTGAACTGCTCAGGAGGAAGTCAAGCGAACTCGGCTTTAGGTTGATTGAATTAACCATAGAGGGCATGGGCCATACACCGAGATCACAACACGTTAGAGTTATTGAGGATTTCATAAAGGACAATGTTAAGCGGTGCATAGGCTCTTAAACAGCGTCGATGTCAACCCCGTACAGCGCGGCGTAGACGAAGTCGGAGACCCCCCTGAACTTCAGGGGCACCTTATGGTACTCTATGACGACCGGGAACTGGGCCTTATCGATACTACATGGAGCAACCATGTACTGGGCCCCAGTGCGGTAAGCGTCGTAGACCGATGGCCAACCGGCCCAAACCCTAAGTGGCATTAACTCATCAAGTAATAGTCCACCACCCGCACCACAACACAGTGTCCTCTCCCTATTATGCTCCCTCTCCCTAAACTCCTTAACAGTCGACTTAAGTATTAACCTAGGCTCCTCCACCAGATCCCCGGCCCTTGCCAGGTTGCATGGGTCGTGGTAGGTCACCACCGCGTCAACCTTCTTACTGAACCTTAACTTACCTTTCCTTATAGCCCATGCCGTTAATTGGGTTATCGAGATCCCCTCAATGCCATGCTCAGCTAGTCTAGGCACTACGTAGTTCTTAAATGCCCTCCAGCCGTGCCCACACTCACCGAACACCACGACCTTAGCCTTCCTCCTTAAGGCGGCGTTAACTATGTTATCGCCGAACCTCCTTAGGTGGTACTCATCCTCGAATAGGCCGAAGTTACCGACCTCAAGGGATTGGGAGTCCATGGTCCAGTTAAGCCCAAGCTCAGTCATAATGGCTATAGCCCCCTTCAAGGTGCCTATGTTTGTGAAGAAGTCCGTTGACGAAGGTATGTAGAGTACGTCGGCCTTATCCTTATCAACAACACCCTCCATCCTTTTACCAGTTTGCTCACTGATTTCATTAACCATGAAGTCTATGACGTTTAAAGCCGCATCCCTCGTTATGCACATGTTGTTCCCCGTCTTGTAGACGCACTCCATGGTTTTCGCTATGAAGGGTGGCATCATGCCCATTTCAACGAATATCTGCCTAATGGACCTGGTTACCTCAGCCTGGTCAATGCCGAAGGGGCAGAAGTAGGCACACCTCCTGCATTCAGTGCACTGGTAGTAGTATGTCCATATCTTGTCCAGGTCCACGCTGTCTATTATCGACTCAAGCTCCTTCTCGTCACTAAGCTTATCTATTAGGCCATAGGTCAACCTACGCATCCTCCTGTATATGTTCCTAACAAGGTCAGCCCTACCCACAGGGCTGTTATTGGGGTCCCTAGTGGCCAACCACATCTGGCATTTGTCTATGCAGAAACCGCAGTGGGTGCATGACTCCATGTAGTTCCTGAAGGCCCTACTACTCCTAGCTAATTCACCTATCCTCCTAACGAAGTACAGCTTCCTCTCGCGTTCAGTGGCGTTCGGATTAATCCTCATTAATTTACTCATCTCTATGGTGCTCAAGGTCTTCTCATCCCTCTCAACCCTGGCCTTAACATGCCCACTACCACCGCTGAACTCCTTAACCCACTCACTGTAGCGTGGGCTGGCCTCAAGTATATCCTTACCCTCACCCCTATACCTAACCTTAACGTTAACCATGGCTACCACCCCAGCTTATCCATAACCCTCCTACGCACCTCCTCAATATCCTCAAACCTGCCGTATAGGGCCGGGTTAACGGGCATTGAGAACGGGTGAATCATCTTCGCGAAGGGTATGTAAACCATGAACAATTCCACCGCCAACACGTGTGCATAGAAGAGTGGGTTACTTGGCGGTGGTACATATTTAAATGATGTTAAGCCTAGGGCCCACTTAACAGCCTCATTAAACAGTAAGGAGGGTGCAGTTAACCTAAGCGCTAACCCAAGGGTAACTATCAGTATGACCCATGATACCGCCACGTAGTCATCAAGGTAATTAATGATGACTGAGTAAACCCTCTGAATGTTAACCCTCCTAACGAGTAGGTAAACACCGGCGGCTAGGGTAACTGAACCAACGGTAGTCCCCATTATGAACATTAAAGATTCGGGCACGGTCAATTGGGGTAACCAGAGGTGCAGGTGGAAGGCTATTAGCAGAAAGATGCCCCAGTGGAATAACGCAACTCCAAGCCACGTTGCGTAGTCCCTTCGGTAACTGGTCTTAAGAATCGTGTAGTAGGTGAACATCCTGGCCAGTATGTGGCCAACTGCGCTTAGGTAGCCCTCCTGCCTTGACTTAACCACAAGCCTATGTAAGCCGAGGTATAGGCCAAGCGGCCCCTTACCAGCCGCTAACCATAACCCAATCCTGTAAAGCACACCAATAACAAGCACTACCAGTGATATGTAGGGTAATATGAAGTACAGCACATAGATTAACCCAGTGGGCATTTTAAATCACTGCCAAGTCTCCATGGCCTTCCTAAGGTCCTCTAGGTACTTTTGCTTCTGCTCCTCGCTCATGTTGAAGAATGTTATACCGTAGCTGTAGTATGGTTCAGTTGGCGTTGCCTTAGTTATCTTAGCCGCTAAGTCGGGGTCAAACTTGGCGAAGTCGCGTAGGAAGCGCTGCCAAGTAACCCTAATCAACGTGTCACCAACCCTCTCCCTCCTCCACCCCTCCTCATCCCACTTGGGCACTATCCTATCCCTAACCACTTGGAACACGGTCATTAACGCCTCCTCGAGTTTATCCGGGCTTGGAAGCGGTATGAAGGGTATTAGGACCTTGGCCAGCTTAGGCCCGCTCCTACTCTTTATGGTACCACCGATGAGCACCGTTAACCCCCTCTCCTTGCCGGGCTTAATGGCTGGGTATGCCCTCCTAATGCACTCCATGCACTTAACGCACTTTGAACCATCAATGCTTAGCCTAGAGCCATCCCAGGTTATTGCGCGGGTTGGGCATGACCTAACCAACTCCTCAACATCCCCACCCTCCTCAATCCACTGTCTAAGCTTCTCATCATCAACGTCAGGGGCCCCTCTCCACGTCCCGATGATCACGTAGTCAGCCCTGGCCTGGGCCTTTAGGCAGTCTATTGGGCAGCCGGAGTACTTGAACTTTATCTTGTAGGGGAACTGGGGGTAGGTTGCCCAGTCTATTAGACAGCTGTATGTGAAGTCCCTGGCCTTAAGTGTGTCGTATATTGCGTAGGGGCATAGTAGGGGTCCTGGGCATGAGACTGTATTCCTCATTACATCCCCTGACCCTCCAATGTCTAGGCCTATCCTCCTTAGGAATATATCCAGGTCTATAAGTCTCTCCCTAACCACATTAATGACAACATCCCCTGTGCCGCCTATGAACTGAAGTAAACCCCAGCCATACCTCCTTGAAGCCTCTATTAGGAACCTGAGTAATGTTGTTGTGAAGACCTGGGCTGATGGAATTAGGACACGGGCATGGTCCTCAAAGACGGGGGGTGTTATCCTAGTCCATGGGTGGCTCATCCTAGAGAGGACACCAGAGTATATACCCGGCGCCTTAGCAGCGCTGGTGGCCCATGGTGTAGCACCGGCCACCAACCCCATGCCGTATATGTAGACGGGGTACTTGGTCTTCTTAAGCTCGGTGACGTGACTTGGCCATGGCCCCTTCTCCAACTCGGCTAGGTACTCCTCAACCTTCTCCTTGGGCGGTGGCTCAGGCCATAGCGATGGGGTTATTGGTAATTCCTCGCTAGCCATATGGAGGGCTTTAACTATATTTAAAAACCCTTATTCCTCATTAAAAGTGAAATAATTCTAATATTTAAGCTAGTTTAATGCCTAAATCATGGCTGGCGCCATGGATCAGGGACAAAGAGCAAGGATCAGGGTAGTGGAGCATAAGATAGCATTTAGGAGCGGTGACTTAACCCCAGTTAACCACCCTGAGAAACTAGCCCCCGTACCATACACAAATTACGTCCCAGACGTACTACTTAGGAACATGGGTAAGTGGGTTAGGACTGAATTAGTTACCCCAGCCATAGTTAGGCATGTCTCGGAGACAGGTGAGGAGATATACTCAGTTAAGGTTATTGGGCCACCTAACGCCAGGTTTAGCGCCGATACCCTTGAGAAGCTTTGTGACTTAGCGGACACGTACGGTATAGGCGTGGTTAGGCCCACACCCCAGGGTAACGTGGAGATACTGACTGATGGCGAGGAGAGGGCTAGGAGGCTTGAGGAGGAGCTTAGGAGGAGTGGCTTCCTGGTTGGGGGTTGGGGTAATCACCTCTGGAATATTCAACCATGCACAGCTTACCTGACCTGTACCACGGCTGTGGTTGACGCGCCTAGCATAGCTAAGGCACTTGGTGACGCACTTGTTGAGTATGTTTACGATAAGGAAACCCCAGCCCACTTGTCAATAAAGGTGTCGGGTTGCCCCAACGCCTGCGGCGGCGCCATTGATGTAGCTGACATCGCTGTTGTTGGTTACCCAGCTCAAACACCCATGGTTGATGATAAGTGGTTTTCAAGCATCGGCTCACCCCTAGACGTCACTGCAGCATGCCCAGTGGGTGCGATAACGCCGAAGAGGGATCCAAGCACGGGTAAGGCCTACGGTATAGTGATTAGGTCTGAGTTATGCATAGCCTGCGGTAGATGCCGTGACACGGTGGATGCGATAGTGTATGACCCTAAGAAGATAGGTGTAATGGTGCTTGTGGGTGGTAAGGCATCAAACACAGGCCCCAATGGGCAGTTAATGAGTAAGGTGGTTGTCCCATACCTACCCAATGAACCACCCAGGTGGCCGACCCTAGTTAAGGTGGTTAAGAGGATTGTTGATGTTTGGGTGGCTAATGCTAATAAGGGTGAGCGCATCGGTGACTGGATAGTGAGGATTGGGTGGGATAAGTTCTTTGAATTAACGGGTCTACCTGACGTTAGGAAGTACCTGAGGTTCTCGGAAAAGCCTGGGCCGCTGTACCAACCGCTCTACAGGAGGAGGCTAACCGAGACATATGCATACATCTTCAGGGAGTACGCCAATAAGATTTAGGAACCATTAATTCAAAGGCTTAGCACTAACATTAACGTTTAATTCACCATTCTTAACCATGTTGTATAGCTTGCAAAGTATCCTCCTAGTCATGCCCCAGATGGCCATGTCACCCACCACTATGGCTCTCTTGGCGTTACCCTTAACCATGGTGACCCTATCTAGGTTAGGTATATCGCTCAGCCTAATCCACTTAACATATTCAAATTCTCCGCTTAGGCTTACGGCATCAACATCACAATCCACGATGAAGACTATAGGCAATACATTAAGCTCCGGCGCATTCCTAGGGTGCTCAATGCCAAGCACGGCGGCAACCTTACCTACCTTACTTAGGTCAATCCCAGTCTCCTCCCTAGTCTCCCTTATTGCAGTGTCCAATAGCGAACCATCATTAGTTTCGTAGTGACCCCCAGGAAACGCCGCATCACCACCCCATGGATCACTTGGGTTTGCAGCCCTCTTACCAACCAGGACCATGGGTTCCTGGCACCTCTTCAATATCACAGCCACAGCTGCCCAAGCCTCATTGCCACTGGGTTTAGGTATGTTAAGACCAGCCACGTTTACCTCTAGTAATTTACCTACTTAAAAACACTTCACCACAATCTTAACCGTCCTGCAGTAAACCATGTGGGAATGCTTATATATCCTCACACTACTCAACTGGCGATGTCCAGCAATTTAACTAAGTTCTACGAGGTGATGAAGAAGCTTGACGATGCAATAACCGACGTGGAGAAGGTTAAGGAGCAGGTTAAGGGTGAACTAGACTCTTACCTTGCACGTGTGGAGGAGGAGCTACGTAGTAGGCTTGATGGTGAGATTAAGAGGATTATTGATGAGTATAGGTCAAGCGCTGAGTTAAGCGTTAAGAGGGAGGTTGATGAGTATCTAAGTAGGAATAGGAGCCTAATGGAGAGTATTAAGGCCAATAAAGATAAGGTAATTAACGAAGCAGTGAATAGGATACTGAGGGAACTTGGGTTCCAATAAGCCTTAAAATTAACTTTTAATGAACCCAAGCCCCCTTAAAGGGTAAAGCTAGAATCTAACCATGCCACTAGTGGTGAAGCTAAAATATTTAAGCGCCAGTGGTGGGTTGATGTCTTGGTGATGAGACTTCAGCGATTGAGATGAGTGATGTGGGGGTCAGGGACTGAATGCTTTTAAAATACAGTGCCGCCACAGAGCGTAAGATGCTTAAGGTTGAGTACTATAAGAGTAAGGATGAGGCCCTAGCGAGACTCAATAAACTGCTAGATGAGGCCGTTAACATGATCACAAGGGTGAACACAACCATGGAGCGTATTAAGGCTGGTGAGGCAAAGACGATTAGCCAAGGCGTCTTGAATTTAAAGTCATACAGTGTGCTCGACCAGAAGGGTAGGGAGATATATAGGTTGGTTTACCTGGGCCTTATTGGGGACATTGATGAGGAGTCTCTGAATCAATTAAAGCAATACTACATGTCGCTGAGAAAAATCTTAAACTCACTAATAAACTCCCTAAGCAGGATGAGCATCAGTGAACCCTTAGCCATAGTTTACCTGGATGAGGCACCAATAATGCTGATACACAACATAGATGAGAAATCGCAATTAGGTTCACTGATCAGTGAATTAGCCAACTTAACCAGTGCCGGCTAATCTCCTATTCCTAATTATAATCGCCTCCTGGTAGCCCTTAACTATGCTGTATACGCCTAAGGCGCCAACGACCACGACCACCAGGAGGAAGCCCACGTCAACGGCATCTAAGTTTGGTATGGGTATACCTGTGGATATTGCCCATGAGTCTATTGATGGTAAGAGTATTATTAGTAAGCCGGCTAACGTGAATATCCAGCCACCGTAATAAAGCACCCTACCAGCCGCCCTCCTACCGATAATCTTAACCTCATCTTCATTCAACCTCTTAGCCCTCAGGATACTGCCGAAGACGGCTCCGAACACTATCTGCATTACCATGGTTCCAAGGCCAAACATTACGCCAGGTAAGGGTGCATAAACCAGGCCTGGCACCTGTGGTGCAAGTATGAACGTTATTATGCTTGCGTACGCCCCAAACCCAAAGCCTGCTATTAAACCGTGGACTATCGTCATCTTTAACGGCACATCCCTATCATGAACCTCATGCAGCGGTAGCCTACTTGCAGCGGTGGTGTGGTGTGCCTTACCACCTAGGAGAACGTCTATTGGTAGGTGGAGGTACCTACCCTTGAGTATGTATGAGCCTGCTATGGCCATCACTATACCGACAACCATGTAGACTGGCCCATCCAAGTTATACCTCTGGTAGAAGTAGGCTAAGCCAAGGTAACCTATTGTTGTCAGTAACGCCCTCTGCACTGTGAAGCCCAGTGAGAAGAGGAAGCCAGCCGCCATACCACCCCTGGTGCTGTACTTGCCTATGGCGTAGCTGAAGGTTATTGGCCAGGTGTGTTCATCCGGCGTCGCACCGTGCATTACGCCTAGTAGGAAGCTTATGAATAGTATTTCCGAAAGCCCTAACCCAGCGGGTGGGTTTAGGAGTAGTTGGAGTAGATTCATATCTTTCGGGTTGGCCGAATCTGTTTATAAAACTTTCGGATTAACCGAATGGAATGGAACAGCCACGCGTCAATATTAACATTAACCCTTCTTAATCCTTATAACCCAGTATCCATCAGCCTGAACAACATCAATGACACTGCACCCCAACCTTGAGGCTAAAGCTGGTACAGTCTGACAGGACTGGGGGTAATCGACCAAAACCTCCACCATTGCACCATTCTCCACGGACTTTATCACCTTAGCCGTGTACAACTGGGGGTATGGGCATATTAACCCCCTCAAATCCACCACGTACTTGCCATCCACCCTAACCACCTTACCATCAACGGCGCCTATGCTCATGACTACCGCTAAGCCTAACTCAAGTAAGGCTTATTATTCACGATGGACCATGCATATTCTGCATACTTGAAATACCATTGAACGAGCATATTGGCGGCTCATTCGGCATGTCACTCATCAACCATCAGATACCCCAGGACTGAATCACAGCCAATTAGTCTAGGAGCTGGGAGGTAATTAACCTTAACTTATCATCTTAATCAAACACTTATGACCATTACTAAGGCTGCTCACTGCTTCTTGGGAAGCCAAGTTTAAGTAATGACCACCTACACGCTTAGGTGGTATATTATTAACCCTAGTATTGACTTATTCACACTGCTTGAATTTTTAATAGCCAGGTAAAGTAGGTCGCTTGGGTTCCTTATACCTGACACATCCCTGATGGTTGCTGATGAAGCCGCTGCCTTAAGCACCTTAATTAACTCATTAATGTCGCCAACTCCCGACGCCGACATTACCTTAAGTAACTTGAAGGCGACATACTCCTTATCTAAGCAAGACTTAGCTAGGCATATTATTAGGCCAAGTACTGTTGCACTGTAACTGTTGCATTTACCATTCTTAGAAATCACTATGATACCTCTGCTGCTCAGTTTCCTAGTCTTCTTAAAAACTGTGCTAAACGCTAACCCAGTTATCCTAGATAACCTATAGAGGGTTAACCCATTATTCTCAATAACAGCCCTCAGTATGCTCATTTCCTGCTCATCCAGGTAGGGGACCACCCCAGCCCACAGCTCGGCCACGTTGTTTAACTCACTCCTGTAATCCTCAATAATCTTAGTGCCGTTACTCATAGGTACCTAAGTAGTCAACTGGGCTTAAGTTTAATTCACGTCAACTTTCACATCCTATGTGATATTTTAAGTATTTATAAATCATGGTTTAAAAGCATCCCCCTTGTAAAAAACACATGAGTGTTTACAATAGGTAAGGATTAATTAATAGACATGCTAAGTGGCGTATGTCCCTCAAATACCTAGAGGTTGGAGGCAAGAAGATAGAGCTAGATGAGGATGGGTTCCTAAAGGACCCAATGGCATGGAATGAGGAGGTGGCTAAGATACTTTGCAGAGAGGAGTGCCGTGACCCAGAAACCGGGGAGTTGGGTGTTATGAAGGAGGAGCATTGGAAGGTTGTTAAGTACCTTAGGCAGTACTGGGAGAGGTTCGGCATGTGCCCACCAATAAGGATGCTTGTTAAGGAGACAGGGATACCACTCCAAAGGATATATCAACTATTCCCAAACGGCCCAGCCAAGGGCGCATGCAGGGTCGCTGGTGCACCTAAACCAACTGGCTGTGTTTAAATAAGACGCTTAACATTAAATTAAGCTTAAAATGTGATTAAACAAACTATTGTATTTTATGATTAAAAACATGCAAGTCGTTTAACCGCCTCAGAGCTCAGCTGCATTTAACTTAACTTAAAGTGAACCGGTCCGGCCTCATTCACCTTGGCCCATGTTCTTCAGAATCGCCTTTAGACTTAACCATCAGCAGCGTAATAACCCGTACCAGTACTGCCTCTGACTGATTAAGAATAAAGAATTAATACCCCACCTTAGTGAGTATACGTGTCCTCAGCGGTGCTGGGTATTGACATTAGGCCTGATGGTGGCTTCTCCTACGTAGTCATGGGTAGTGATGGGTCTATTATTGATGGTGGTAATGTAGATGCAGGTGAGCTGATTAGGGTTATTAAGAGGTTTAAGCCCTCTGTGCTGGCTGTTGATAACATTAGGGAATTGCTTGAGCTGGGTGGGCGTTTCCTGAAGAGGATGGGTAAGTTACCCACCATCCCCCAGATAATCCAAGTGACCAGGCTGTCCGATGGGTCGGAGGTTAGGATGGAGGATTTGGTTAAGAGGTACCTAGGCGTCAATGTTAGTGTATTGATGCCTGAGCAGACGGCTAAGTACGCCGCCGAGTTGGCCTTGAGGAACGTTGGATCCATTGTTAAGCTCTTTGAGAACGAGACTAAGATAGTGGTTAAGGCGCTAATATCGACGAAGCAGGGTGGGCAGAGTAGGAGAAGGTTTGAGAGGAATATGGCGATTAGGATTAGGCACATTGTTAAGGATGT
>Ga0080005_140887_pt1 | contig 19695 bp, 32 predicted proteins | sample JossMetagenome_2_FD_69208 | JGI IMG/M metagenome (GOLD analysis project Ga0080005, IMG submission 69208) | Hot spring sediment microbial communities from Joseph's Coat, Yellowstone National Park, USA - JC3_ASED (SPADES assembly) (version 2) | ecosystem: Environmental > Aquatic > Thermal springs >... | reverse complement strand
GAAAAAATGCTACTCTCGACCATACTAGAACAAGAGGGGGTGGACAAGCTGGAGCAACTATTCGGCCCATACCTTGATGAGGTCGCTGAGGATCTCTACCTGCGCATAAAGGACGTGCCGGTCGTGCTGGCCGCCATGATAATGACCAGGTTCATAGGCAAGCTGTCCTCCAACATAGGGCCAGAGGTCGGGGAGCTGTTCGTTAGGATTATGTGTTCGGTGTTCGTGGCCATGGCAGTGAAGCGGAATATGAAGCTCAGCTCGCTGGGGGCATTCGGCAGGTTCTGCATATCGACCATGAGGTGAGCCGCAGATGATACCGTATCATCTGCTCGATCAGTGCTCAGAGGAGTTCTTGGCTACGGTGGGCCCCTCGCTAGGCATAAGAACCCGCATGGGCGACAAGTGCAGGAGGGCGGATCTGTACCTCCTCGATCCGTTCAGCCCAATCTGCTTGGAGCTGGCCGAGGGCGAGAGGCCGCGGTGGCTGTGCGACGGGGAGCCCTGCGAGGCATACGTCATGGATTCGGCCGAGGGGTGGCGCGTCCCTAAGATGATCACTGCCAGGTACAAGGACTACATATCGGTCGATTGGATGCCCGGCTCCCCCTACCTGTCTAAGAGGTTGATCAAGGCCTTGATCAAGTGGGACGGCTGGAAGGCCGCCGCCGACTTGGCCGTGTTCAAGGAGAGGAGCAAGGTGCTCTCGTTCGAGGCCAGATGTCCGCTCCTCAAGGCGCTGGCCGGCAGGCAGATGATATGGCGGGCGTAGACGGGGCCGACTGCTCCTTTCTGAGGGAGGGGGAGGAGGCGGTCGTAGTATGCGGCGGCAAGGAGATCTGCAGAGGCAAGGTCGAGCCTTGCATCAAGAGCTACGCTAAGGCGGCCCTTCCTCCGGGCGCGCATATTGCGGTAGAGCTCAAGCCGTTCATGGGCGACTCGATGGTCGGGCTCATCGAGCCAGGCCTGACCGTGGTCTGCTCGCCGCTGAAGCCCGCGGGCAGGTACTCCGTGGAGGTGGTTCAGGTGGTCGGCGATGTGGTCGTAGGGAGGATCGTGGGCCCCGCACCGCCGTCTAAGGCGGGGCCGTGCTATATATACGTGAACAAGGTGAGGAGGCGGGCGGTGGTCAAGTGCCCTGGCATAGGGAGCGTGGAGGTGGGGCTGGAGGAGGTCGACAAGGTGAAGAGGGAGCTCGCTAGGGGCAGGAGACCGAAACAGCTTTTGCGTAGAGCTCTCCGTACTCCTCGTAGACACAGCAGTAGATGACGAGGCAACCCTTTCTCACGAACGGCGGCGCCCCTTTTATGAAGATCGGCTCGCCGTCCACTATTATATACGGCAGGCCGTCCGCGGCGATACCCCTTATCACGGCCTTGCCTTCCTTAACTTTGGCCTTCACGGCTTAAAGAACTGCATTCGTTTTTATGTCTTTCTGCGGCCGGGGAAGCTAAAGCTTATATATTTAGATGTTCGAGGGATTGATGTTCAGCCCGCCAAGGGAGGTCAGCATAATGCTTCCCCTCATCACCGTCGGAGATTACGTCAAGATGATAGAGGACGGCGACATCCTCCTTCCGACAGACGCAGATGGATTCCAGCGCGGGGTGGTCTGGAACGATGACAAGCGCAGGAGCTACATCGCCGGACTGCTGAGCGGTCTCGGCAAGCTCTCCTTGATCGTCCTGGGCAGGGTCGAGAGCGATAAGCCGTACTTGGGCGATAAGCCGTACTTGGTGGTAGATGGGCTGAACAGAACAGATGCGATCCTGCGCTTCATACGCGGCGAGTTCACAGTGCCTTTCGGGGGAAGCGAGGTGACATTTAAGGACGTTGAGAACAAGTTCAAGTCGGCCCAGTTGCTGGTATCGCTGGTGTCCGTCCCTACAATGGATGACATTATGAAGATATTCTGGGTGATAAACGTCAATCAGACCAAGCTGAGGCTCACCGACGTCATATTCTCCAAACGCGTCTTGGATCGGCGCTACAAGATGATATATGAGCTGGCCAAGGGGCTCAACGTGGATCTCCCCCCGAGGACGGACAAGTTACTATATGCATTCGGCCTGGTCTACTACATAATTGAGGGGAAGCCTATCCCATACAGGAGGCTTTACAGGAGGATGGTGCTGATAGAGAAGTGGAGCGAGGAGGAGGTGGCCAAGGCCGTGGAGGCGGCGAAGACGCTTCCGCTACCGCGCAAGCCGGACGCACTGCCGCTGGTGGTTCTCCAAAAGGTGCACGGAATCCCTAGGGAGAAGCTGGAGGGGCTCCTTGAGAAGGCCCGCAGGAGCCACACGGAGTTCTCATTGGCGGGCTTCCAAGGGAACGTCATGGACAGGCTGGCGAAGATCATAGAGAGCATTTTCGAGGGTTGCAAGACCGAGAGGTGTAGCTTCAAGCCGAATAGGGTTGCGGCGTTCGCCAAGGAGGTGGACAGCGAGCTGGTCACCGCCATGCGCCAGATGGTTAGGCAGGCTGTAGCCAGGGGTATCTGTGAAAAGAAGCGCGGCCGGTACATATGCGAGAAGAAGGCCTTGATAGATATGGTCAAGAACAAGGACGTCCTCCTACTGTGATGAGGATCTACCAAATATTAAGCTTGGCCGTCTACGGCCTGCTGATGCTGGTGGCTGTGGGGAGCGCCTGGGCGCACATGCTCATCCACACCGTCATCGTTCTGGTATTGATGCTGTTGTTGGCGCTGACCATTTTCAAGCCAGTTTTCGTGTCCTCCGGCTTGGAGTGCCGCCACATAAGGAGCAGTCTGGATCTGCTCCAGACGCTGGACAAGCGCATAGATCCCGGCAACCCTGCCAAGGTCGCAATCGATGTGGCCGTGGACAGGCTTAAGGATCTTGAAGCAATGCTCTGCTAGACGGCTTTAGATCAGCAGAGCTCTAGCGTCCTTTCCTTATCGTCGAACAGCGTGGGGTTGAACTGCGCCAAGAGCATATCTCCCTCTCCAAAGTCGTAGTAGCAGACGTCGTTAAATGGGCAAGGGGGAGCAATCTCCTCCAAGAAAGATAATACCATCAACGACAATCCTTCTTTCAAAGAACCTCCTGGTCATCTCATCCTACGCCGCCAAGAACATGTCGAACAGCGCAACCTCCGATATATTGATCCAATCTGCAACTATCAGCAGACCATTAATCGCCTTACGCATGGGTAGAAGAAACGAGAAATATTTAAGCCTTACTGCGAATTAGTGGGCTCCGCGTGGCGAAAGGGGAGGCAGAACTAAGGGAGGCGTTGATTTTATATCTCGACCTCCAAGCCGCAGTGCGGGCAGTAGTACCTCTTGACTACCCTCTCACCTCTAACCGCGGAGTCCACCAAACGCATCCTTGAGAAGCACCTGGGGCATATTCCCTCCGGCGGCCTTATCAAGCCCCTCTCGGCCAGCGTCCTCCTCACCAGATAGGTGGATATCCCCAGCGCCGTCGATATGGCCTTTATGCCGTTGCCGGCCCTGTACATCTCCACTATCTTGTCCGCGGCGGCCTCGTCCACCTCCCGCCTCCACCTCCCCATGGCGCTCTTCGTCCTCTGCCTGATCAGCTCCCTCTCCATCTCCACGGCGAAGCCAAGCGCCGCCAGCACGAACCTCCTGACCGTTCTGTCCAAGGTGGAGAGGAACTGCTCCCTGGGGCTCACGGACACCACGGCGATCCCCAAGTCGCGCTCAAGCAGGTTGAGCACCGAGAATAGGTCGGGCAGGCTCCTGGCTATCCTCGACAGCTCGTAGACAAGTATCAGGTCGGGCTTCTCCCTCCTGGCGTCCTCGACCATCTGCTTGAAGCCGGGGCGCTCAGCCGCGGGGATCGAGCCGGATACGACGTCCGAGTAGTACTTGAGCACGGTCACGCCGTGCGCCGAAGCCCACCTCTCTATCTCCATCTTCTGCGCCTCGACGCTCTGCTCTTCGGTGGATACCCTGAGATAGGCCAGGGCCTTCACGGCAAGAATTGGGGAGAGACGTTGAAAAAGATGATGTGTTTATGAAGTAAAGTTTCCCGGCCTAAAGCCCCTATTGTCCTCTCCACTGCTATATCCAATGAAAAGTAGGAGGAGGATTCGATTTTATCGATCGACCATTCCTTATTTCCCTTCTCCTTCCCATCCATAATTTTCTTCCTCTCCTCTACTACCCCCAATTTGCTGGTCGGCGCTCCGTACTCCCTATGCGTGTCTGCGAAGATGAAGTAGGCATCAGCACCAAAGTTTGAGAGGAACACCATATGCACCATATTAGGCGAATAGACCACGCTTGGCGTATACATGGAGAGTCGTTGTTCGAACAAGCTAGAAGAGAAAGGCGAGTTGTAGTGACCTAACGTGATGCTGGGGTTTAGCTCTAAGGCCACGCCCTTCAGCTCATAACTCCTCTTGGAGAGCAAGCTGGGTGCGGAGAAGCGCATGTGTAACACCATACGGCGGATTAAAACGTTAAATTAGCGGATAGAACTGAACCGGCTTGAATATAAATCTGCCGCTGGGCCAGCCTTCATAGCTGAAGGTCATCTCAGTTAATATAGTGTACGCCGACTCATTAGGCATTGTGAGGATGGCCATTTCAGTCCGCACCTCCTTGTACAATTCCTCCATCGGAGGCGATTTTCTAATCTCTTCTATACTCAAGAGGTGTCCTGGGATAAGGGTATACGATCTCTCCAACCTTTTCCTTGTTTCCTCTTCGACGAAGTCGCTGAAGTCTAGACCGAAGACAGGAGGATACACGTGGTAGAACACAAAGCTGGTCATATCCTCAACGCTCCAGCTTTTCACCGAGGTAGAGACAGCAACGTCGGCGCCGAATGACTGTGCAACCGTGCCGAACGGCCGTTTGACGGCTTGTATCAATGTGTGATGGTGAACTTCATCTTGCTCAAAGGCTGTGCTTCTGCTGATCCGCATAGCAGTGAGCGCGATAAACCGCATATGGGTTGTCCGGTTTCAATTAAAAAATAACTAAAGCATAGGCGCTACGTACTGCTGAGCCAAGCTCAGCAACGAGATCGGCTTGCTTTTGAACCAACTCGGCGGTATATCCGCCCTAGCTAATAGCGTGGGCTCATATGCTGTGATGCAGGAGTACAAGCTGGTTTCGTCCCAAGCCTGTTCGACGCAGGACTGATCGTAGGGAGCCATGGTCTGCATAATATACCTTCTGTACATCGAGTATGAGCGTCTGACCTTCCTGCGCGGGAGCGGCTTCAGATCTGCCAGATACAGCTCTGGCTTTGAATCTATCAAGTTCAGCTCGATTTCCTCCCACTGGCTGTTCATCTGCTTGATGAGGTCTAAGCTCATATATAAGAACAGCCGGATGGCCTCTAGGCTGAGGTGGGGACGGAGATAGTTGTGCGATTCGTACACAAGGGGGAACGCCAAAGTGAGGGTGCTCCCGCCAAAGTCAAAGGCCACCTCGAAGACCCTCATGAGGGAAACGGGCAAGGCTTTTTTGTGCTTTAGCCTTGCGTTAAAGCATAGGTGCGGCGTACTGCAGGGACAAGCCCAGCGTAGTCCTGCTTTCGCGCCAGTTCCTGAGGTACATCTCGACCAAGTGCGCCGAGTCAAGCGTGTCGATGCAGGAGTTGTATTTGCCGTTCTTCTCGCACGTAGTGATGTGGGGCATTATGCCGAGATCGTATTCCTTGTACCTTGAGTACTCCAGCTCAGCTGGCGGCAACGGAAACGGCTCAGCGTCTGCTAGATCCGGAGCGCCTTCCTTTTCTTGGCCGATCCTCTGATCGACCAGAACGAACATTCTATTGTTCAGGAACATGAACAGCTCTATGCGCTCTACCTTTAGGTTGTGAAAGTCTGAGTAGGTCGCCCTAGGCGCCAATGGGAACTTCAGGAAGAGCGCCATCTCTGCATATCCAAAGCGCCAGAACGATTCCGGCGCTACAACAAAGACCCTCATGGGGGATTTTGATGGGGTATTTTTGAGTTTTAGCCCTGCGTTGGGGGCGGGCTTGTGGGAGAAAAAATATAAAGATAGATGATTTATCCCTCATGTCTGAACAAGGCACGTCCGATCAGCTCAAGAAGCAAGCCAAGCTGTCTGTGGCAATTCTGCTGGTCAAGGAGCTCTTTCAAGAGCGCTTCGAGCGCATACTTGAGCGGCGTTTAGGGAAGGTAAGCTACAGCATTACGTTCACCGGAAAAGAAGAGCGCGGGCGCTTGGTCGTAGAGATATACGTAGAGGGCGTACATGCACGCCTTGTGTCGCTCACGCTGTATCGCATCCTCAGGGCCATGATGTTCAACGGGGTGCGGCGAACAAGGGAGGAGAAGCGCTACAAGGTTTCTGCGGCTATCCCTAGTTGGTTCTAGCCTTTTATTCAGCGCGACCTATAATAGGGTCATACCCTCTTGGTAATCAGACGTCAGGAAGCCCTCGTACAGCTTCCCATTAAAGATGAATAGGGTGGCGCTGAAAGGGTTTATGACCACAGAGTCCAGACATGCCGATTTAGCACAAGAATAGACCTTGTTCTCTATTTCCTCGTCCGAGTAGCTTTTGCCCAAGAAGCGCAGACAACCGCTTGCTTCTCCAAGCTGGTAGTAGGAGCAGTCTTCGTCCTCCACCACCATCTTTATTATGGGTTTGAAATGGCGCAGGTATATGAGGCTGGTATTGCTTGAGGAATGGGAGAGGACGTCCAAGCTGAGCTTGAAGCCGATGAGCGTGAACCCAACCGGGCTGAAAAAGGCTAACGTCTTATATTTTTCCACCTCGCCAAGTTTTCTCCTAAATGCGCGAACGGTCAAGTCGAAGAACCTCCGCCCGATAATTTCGCCTTCAGCAACCACGTAGGGAAACCTTTCTGTATATATCTGTTGTCCGCCCTCTTCTCCCCAGCCCCAAATGAAGAGGGTTCAGAGGAGGAACGCGTCGAGCTGGAGGTCGAGGGAGAAGGAGCCCTCCAGCACCAAACCGTCCTCGTCCTTATATACTCCTGCGATGAATGAGAACCTGTCCAGCGAGTAGATGCACTTGATGGCGGAGCAGGAGAATACAGAGTTCGCTATAGGGTCGATCGAGTACTCCCTGCAGTGCTTGTGGGGGCAACAACGCTCTGCGTATTCCCCAGGCGGGCAGGACGGCGAACCATCGTCTTCTATCCTCAGCTCGGCGTCCTCCGATCTGCGGCGCCGCAGGACGGCGTATGTTATGCTCGCAATGGGGAAGAGGAAGTATTCGTCTATGCTTGAAGCGAAGGCGGCCGAGCCAGAAAGCACCAACCCCTCCTCATCCTCCCTGACCTTGGAGCGCCTAAGCGCCATGCTGAAGAGCCGGCCTGCCCCGGCGGCCGACAAGTAGTCCGGCACAGAGGGTGAGATCCCGTGATATAAATATCTGTGGCTTGGCTCCAAAAGGTCGGGGTAGTAGCTGAGCTTTTAAGCAGAGGGGTCAACCCAGATGTGAGAACCTTCGAGATGGACGTCGTGAGGAAGCGGTATACGCTGGCGTTCGAGATGGGGAAGATGACGGAGGTCTACGACATGTCTCGGATCGAGTACATGGTCTGGAACACACCTGGCGAAGCTACGACAGTGCTCTTGGCGAAGCAGGCGCTGGATGCCACCAGGTTAGACGGATGGTTCTACGGGAACGTTGAGGACAAGGTAGAGGAGGCTAAGGCCAGGCTACCCCCAGCGCCGGACAGCAGGTCGGCGGCGAGGAGGGAGGCCTTGAAAGAGATAAGGAGGCAGTCGGTGCAGGTACATATGGTTAAATATTTTCCAGCTGTCTCATATACAGCGGTGAGCAGGAACATCCAGAGCCCGATAGCCGTCGCTCTGCCGAAGGGTTGGGGATACGCTTTGGGCGTGCGGACGGTCTGGACTCCATTTGCCAACCTTTCATTCACATACATAAACGACAACGAGCTCGCCATCAAGGATGGCTGGATGAACACGGACAACCTCAAGATCATGCCGCTCCTTTAGTGGCGGCGGAAATAAGCAGGGGAACAGTTTTAAGCGCGGATGCAGACAGCCGGCGGTGAGGGTTTCGGAGCTGTCCCTAGTAATATGGAGGGAGGGCAGGACGAAGGACGCATATGTTAGGGTGCTTCCCCCGTTTTCGGCCGGCCATGATTTGCATGGGAGGATGCTAAACTATCTGCTCTTCTCCTCCGGAGAGGTGCTTTTGCTGTCGGCTATAGATGCGGCCAAAAGCGTGCGGGGGGTTCCGGCGCTCATATCGGACGCAAAAGGCAAGGTCGGTAAGGAGCACTCACTGTCGTCGTTCCAGCTCTCCACCTCGTTCTTTAGGGCCGGCCTCGCCGCAGACATGTCGATTTCGTTCATCAACCCATACCTGTTCGACCGCGTCTTGATCGAGGCAATGAGGAAGCGGCTGTATAGGCGCGGCGTCCTGGCCCTGGAGAGCGAAAGGCCGGTGCCGCTTCCTTGAGAGGGTCTTTAGAGCTGGGCCGGCTCCTTTGGGGCCGCCACCGAGATGATCTCCCCGCGCCAGGTCAGGTAGAACTCCGGCCCCACCGCGTGCTTGGCAGTCGCGGCCAGCACTGCAACGGGCTTCAAGCCGAGCTCGTACTCAAGCTTCTCCGCGAAGAAGATGTCCTCCCCCCTATCCTCGAACTTGAACCAAGGCCTGGACAGCGACTTGAACACCTCAGCGTCTATTAGGGCGAAGCCCAGCCCAGCGGCGTCGACCGCCCTCAGCCCGATGTTCAAGCTCAGCCACCTCTCCACGTCCTGCGGCTTGTAGTTGGGGTACTTCATGGGGCCGGCCTTGTAGTGCAGGTTGAGGCCGCGCATGTTCTTCTCGTAGTATATCCCCACCGCCACCGGCACCGACGCGTAGGCCAGCCTGCCTATGCTCTCTATGTTCTCCGGCACTATGTCGTCGTCCAAGAACAGTATGTGCGTGTGCTTGGCGGCTACGGCCGCCGCCACCGTCATCTCCCTGGCCTTGTCCACCCCGTAGTGCTTGCCGAAGTACACCTCGGCTCTGAACCCAAGCGCCGCCAGCACCTGCCTGACCACCCCGAGGGTCAAGGACAGGTCGTTGGTCAGCGGCCTGCCGGTGGTCGGGATGATTACGGCGACGCTCATCCCCAACCCCCTCTCAAAGCCCTTTCGTACAGCTTGATGTATGAGTCCGCCATGCGCGAGATGTCGAACCTCTCCCTGGCGTACTCCCTTATCTCTCTATAGCTCCACTTTGCCTCAAGGCCCTCCTCTATCTTCTGGGCCAGCTCCTCTACGTCTACTGCGTCGTCTATGTGCTTCTGCCATTCGTTCGCCTGCTGTAGGAGGTCGAGCTTGTTCCTAACCAAGAGGCCGACGCCGTCCTTGACCAGCTCAGGGCCGGAGCCGGCGGTGGAAAGCAGGATGGGAGTCCCAGTCGCCATGGCCTCGGCCGCGGTCAGCCCGAAGGCCTCAAGGTACACGGTCGGCTGGACGAACAGCCGCGCCCTAGACAAGACCGCCCTCTTGACCAGCTCGCCAGTCCACCCGCCGGGCAGTACGAATATGCGCACGTTCCCCAGCCCTTTGGCGGCTTTTAGGTACTTGGCGTGGTAGTCCATGTGGTCGTAGAACGTGGGCCTCCAGGCGAGCAGGAACTTCACGCCCCTCAGCTTTGCGGCGGCCTTCAAGATCAGATCCACCCCCTTTGATGGGTGGGGGCGGCCAAGGTAGAGCACGTATTTACCCTTGACCTCGGAGAACGGATAGTCATCTACCGGCACTCCGTAGGGAACCACCTCGTAGTGCACCCTCCTGCCGTATGCCAGCTCGTCCATCCGCTCGAAGTACGACCTAACAGCCTCTGAGATCACGACCACGTTCCTCCTGGTGGAGGCAGGCCTGGTGGTGTCGTACCCGTTCTTAGTAGTCACAACCGGCCTCCCTATAAGCCAGCCCCACTCAGCGGCGGTCGAGTTCGCCGACATGTCGTGCACCACGTCGCACTCCTTGAGGGCGTCCAAGCTCCTCCTAAGGCCGGCGAGCTCGGCTTGCGGATTGTTCAAGCCGTACGAGGAGGGTATATAGTGCATCTCGACCCCGTCGGGAGGAACCGAGGAGTAGGGGGCGAAGAGGGCTACTGAGTGCCCCCTCCTAGCCAGCTCGCGCGCGAGCCACCACCCCACTATCTCTGAGCCGTAGCCGGTCCACCGCCAAGTCGGCACCGGCACTGAAGAAGATGAGAAGATGCAGATCCTCATAGGCAGGAGGCGACCATCCTCAGCTCCTCCAAGGCCCACCTCCTGCTTCCGAACCGCTCAAGCGCATAGGACCTCATCTCGCTAGGAGTCATCTTGGGCCACAGATCCGCCTCGGCGATATCGACAAGCTTGTCGATGATCGGCGGATCCAGTAGCCATCCGTTCTCCCCCTGCATCACGTACTCCGGCATCGCCCCGTAGCGGGTGGTCACAACCGGCTTGCCCATGAGGAAGGCCTCAAGGGCCCAGAGGCCGAACACCTCGGCATAGGGGGGCACCGGGAGAACCACCACGGCCTTGGCGCGCCTCAGCAGGGAGATCTTCGCGTCCAAGGTCTGGAGGCCGAACCACTCGACGCCGGCCTTGCGGGCCTTCTCCCTGACCGCGGCCACCAAGCGCTGATCCGGGGCGAACTGCTCCGAGTCGTCCCCCACGACGGCGCATCTGTACCTCTTGATCCGCTCGCACGCCTTCACGAAGTACGTGATGCCCTTTCCGAAGTCTATCCTGCCCAGAAAGAGCAACAGGTCGCCGTCCTTGGCCGGGTCGAAGAGGAGGTACGGCTCCTCCACCATATGGTCGTAGACCACCTTGGCGTCCACGTCGTACAGCGCGGAGAGATATTCGGCGTGGAACTTGCTGACGCCGGCCACGCACGCTCCAGACCAGCCGAGCGGATAAGGCGAGAGGCCGTGCACCACCCAAAGGGTCGGCACGCCCAGCAAGGCGGAGCTGGGCTTGCCCCAAGAGTGGTCGATCGCTATATCGTATTCCTTGGCCAGCCTAGGCAACTGCTCCGGCATGCCCCTTGCCGGTTCGGCCACCTCCACGAACTCTATCCTCTCTATGTCGTCGATCAGATCGGGATAGAGAACCGCGGCGCTGGCCTTGCTGTGCTTCGAGGCCACAAGGGTCACCTCATGGCCGGCCTGCGCCAGCCTCAAGGCGTCGGCGAAGGCTACCGCCTCAAGCCCGCCGTAGTACGGAGGAGGGGTGGGGAGGGACTGTGAGCTCACCACAAGGATCTTCATTGAGCGGGGTAGATGGGATAGATTTAAACATTCTGTTCCCGCGTGGCGGCGAAGACAGCGCCGCTCACTGCGCGATCCTCTCGGCGAGATAGACCAAGAGGTGGCCGCGTAGCTCGACCTTCCCTTTGACTTTTATCAAACGACTTCCGCTTATAGCTATGCTCCTGCCGCCGATGTTGGCCTCCCCCCACCCGAAGACGTAGATGTACCTGTCCCCCAAGAAGTAGAGCGTGTCGGTGCCCCTCACCTCGCCGATGAACGTGACCGGCGCGAACTTTATGCCCGTCTGCGGAGGCACATGAACCCTATACGAGGCAGATAGGCGCCTGAGCGATATGCGCACCCCGCCTCCGACTATCAGCGCGTTTCTGCCTAACGGCAGAACTATCTTCACATGGAGCTGGGCCGAAAACAATTAAAAATATGACGCCATGAAGGCGTGATCGGATACATAGCGTACTATAAGCCCAAGTTCTCCTCGATAGCGGATCCCTTCTACTCCACGGGGTTGCCCGTCGAGAGGCTGGTCAGGGTGCCGGAGTATCCAGGAGCGCCCGGCGATGGGGACTTCGGGGATCCGCCGTTCATAGCCAGCGAGATGGGGGTGCAAGCCGTGGCTCCCCTTCCTCAAGCCAAGAGGAACTCGGTCATATTCCTTGAGTCCAAGCTCCCGAAGTACGTTATATTCAACCCCGACTGCTACAAGCGCGGCGGCTTCCACACCTTCCCGTTCAAGCTGTACTACATGATCGACACGGCGCTCAGCTGTGGTGCAACCAGCTCCGTTGTAGTCGGCGTGCTGAGGAAGACGGTGCTGTACTCGTCGCCAGGAGACCCTAAGTATGCGGCCTATCTGTTCGCCGATCTGCACAACTCAAAGCCGAAAAACTTGCCGCCATTCTTGAGGCCGTACGATATCGCCGTGGAGATGATGTTCTCCCTGGCGGACTCGTACGGGCTTGATAGGCTGACCTATGCGTGCTTCGCCATAAGGCTTTTCGAGCCCGAGAAGGCGGCGGCGCCTACCCCCGAGCTGGCCGCCTTGGCGCTCATGTGCGGAGCCAAGAAGGCCTGCGTCGAGGGAGCCGCCCCCAATTCTCCTCCGTACTCCCTGCTGAAGATAGATAGGTGCGGCGGAGGCGAGGAGGTAAAGGTGCAGGCCGACGGCATACCGGACTACGACGGCAGGGAGCTCCTTATATATCTAGGCAAGCTCGGCCCGTTTCTGGATCCAAACTACGAGAAGTACTACGGGCCCGGCGGCGTCACGCTCCTCCTCCACAGGCCTTCCGATGTGTATATACCCGACTGTAACTGCAAGAAGAAATGAGGGCGGTAGAATTAGCTATGGAGCTAGAAAGGCAGTGCTGTGAGGGAGGATGGACCGGCTTCATGGCGCACGAGGATTTCGTTTGGACGCTCAGACATTTTTTCTTGGCTGACGAACAAAGTACCCACAAATTCATAAAGGGAAAAGTAGGCGCGGTGGCGCTGTTGGGCATAGAAATAGTGAATACCTACGGCAACGAGGATCAAGGGATCGACGAGCAGAGAATAGTTGGCTCGCCGATATCGGACGAGCCCTACGACCTTTCGGTTAGGTACTGGCAGAGATCGGTTAGGTACTGGCAGAGCTACGCTGAAGGGAAGGCCGTAGTGAGAGATTGCACAATAGGAAGCCGGACGGCTCTGGAAATATCAAACGTTACCCTTAGGGCTAGAAGAAAGGAGGAGTTCCACGGCGGGTTGATAATTAATCCCGAGTTCGGCTTTGGGCTTATGGTTTGATGCAAGACGTGCAACGCATCTATTATGCGGCTGAGCCCCCGGATTGCCTTGTATCCCTAAAAGGAGAAGAGGATAGTGAAAAAAGAAAGAGGGAGTCTAAGAGGGAATTGCGGGCCTAGGTGAGGGGGTTGACCAACAGCGGCTTCACGTGCTTGCGGAACGACTCCACCACGTCCGCGATTCGGAGCATTTTGCCCGATGCGTCGCGCAATAAAAGCGAATAGTCATGACCATATACTTTCACATCATAGCCGCGGTTGGGACGGGGGCGCACATCCACGGCGAAGTCTTGATAGTGGATCGTGATGCTCCGCTCTACGTCGGCTATCCGCATGCACTCGATCGAGCCGCGGCAGGGAACCTGCGAAAACAAACCGCGCTCGAAGGCGATCAGCGCATCCGCTATGCTACCTATACTGACGTCCCGCTTGACCGACTCCGCAAACGCCGACAGCTCGGCCATGGCGGCCTTGATCGTTATCTCGGGCGCCTCTAAGGATATGGTAACCTCAACCGTCTCTGAGTCGCCGTCCACGTGGCGGCTCGCGGAAAACGAGAGCCGCAACCCGACGCGCGTGGGTAGGCCGTCCAGCACGCGGCCCAGGTCTGATACGGTCATGCCCAGCAGGACGTCGCGGGAGTCCGCAAGCACGGCCAAGGCCTCGTGGATCGCTCTGATCCGATCCATGGTCTTGATAAAAATGGTTATTTAAAAATCTTTCTGGCCAGAACCGAGCGCCCCGGATCAGCGCTTGGCAAACCCGACCCAGATAACACGGCGAAAAAAGGGAGGGCTAATCTACGGCGTACCAGTTCTGGGTGAAGCGGGATATCAGCTTCTGTAGCCTAGTCAACGCGCGCTTCACTGTGGTGATGAGCTCCATGACGCTGTAACGCTCGTTCTCGGTTCTGAGGTACTTGGCGCGTATGATCTGCGCTACTACGTTGCCTTCGTGCCTCTCGATATAGAATTCGTCACTGCGCAGATCCGCTATTATTACGTCGTTGTTGGCGGTGATCCGCAGTACATCGTCAGGAAGGACATCTATCTGGGCATGCGAGTCCGCGGATGCGTGCGCGATACTGACATGGTCGTTTGCAATTGTCAATGTGATGCCGCGAGCAGTCTTCCTGTAGTCGATCAATCTGTCCAGGAGCTCAACAAGCGCTGGAAACCGCTCTATACAAAACATTTCCCACTCTTCTTCCTTTTGTTCTTGGGGTTGGGGCATGTGTATAATGAAAACACTAGTATTTAAATGTTTCCTACTAAAAAGGAGGGCTGGCCAGGTGTGCTTCAAGCACAAAAACGCTATCGATCAAACCTCCGTTTTGATCGGGGAACGTTAGTGCAGATCTAGCGGGAAACGCTAAGCTAGAGGAGCCAGAAGTCGAACGGGCTGGGCGACGTCAGCTCTCCGATATGCTAGCGGCCAAGCTCAGCGCCTTTAGTCAAGCTCCTGTATACCTCGATAAGAAGGTCTACCCTAGCCGCCCTTTCTTCTCCATCTTCCCTGAGCGCCATGGACTCAGCTCCGACACGCCCCAGCATCTCCCCAGCGCTGGTGGACAAGGAACCTATGGCGGCATGCATTAGCCCTATTTCGCGGCTGAACTTCCGAACCTCCTCATATGGCGCCATCATGCAGGCCACGGAGCGGCTGGCGCGGTCTATGTAGCGGCAGAAGGGCGCGCTCTTCCGCACGTGCCTAGCCCTCATTAGGACTGCAGGCCAGAACACGTAGCTGAGCGGCGGCTCGTACTCCACCAAGGACGTGCCGTAGTCCGCGAACTCCGGGCTCTGCCTAAACGAGAGGCGGATCCTCTCCAGCTTCAGCAGGACGGTCTCGTTAGGCTCTTCGCCGGCCTGCCTCAGTAAGAGCTTCTCGAAAACCCTCACTTCCTAGCGGCTTGGGGAGTTTTAAACACATCCCATGCCGACATAAAAGGAAGCACTTAGGACGGAATGGGTTAAGGAGCCGGGTAGGACACTATCCTCCACTGGGGCTCCGTCCTGTATATCGCCAACCGCGTCTCTATGTGCTCCTCGAAGAACGGAGCCTTGTCGTACAGCTCGTACGCAACCCCTTTGGTCTTGCCCGGCCAAGGCCTCACAAGGCGTCCGACGCGTTGCGGGACGCGGGTCAAGCTCCTTCCTCCCATGACTATCGCCTCGCTCCTCAGCATCGGCAGATCCAGCCCCTCGTCCGCCAGCTGGGTGGCGACCAGCACCTCGATCTCCCCCTTCCCCACCCCTTCGTATATCTCCTGCCTGATCTTGCCCTTCACAGCCCCCGTCACGAGAGCGGTCTTAGGCACAACGCGCCTTATCATCTCGTAGAGCGCTTTAGCGTGCGAAACCAGCTGGGTTATGACCAGCATGGGCTTCTCCGCTTGTGCGGCCAGTCTGACTATCATCTCGTTCCTCTCCCTGCACTGGGCCAACTGCCTACGCACTTTTGCGTACCCTTCCACCCCTTCGGCGAACTTGTCCACCTCGCAACGCGGTGCTTCGATCACCCTTATCTCGACAGGCACGGCGAAGCCTTGCTCTATTAGGTACGAGGAGGGTATCGTAGGCTCCACTATGGCCCCTCCAAACGCGTATATCACCGGCGTCAGGTCGTCGTTCCTGTACGGCGTCGCGCTTAAGCCGACGCGGAGCGCCCAGCCGTCTCCGGCCCTCATCGCTATCTCCTTGACGGTGCGGGCGGGAAGGTGGTGAACCTCGTCAATTATGAGCGCCACCTTCCTCTCGTGGAGGAACAGGTCCAGCATCTGCTCCTCCATCGGCACCTCGTCGGCGTATGCGCTAAGCACGCTCCTCTCCTCGCTGTCCTCGACGTCGCCGGCGACGTCCCTCTTAGCGATCCTCTTGTAGAGGGTCTGGACGGTGACTGGATGAACCTTGTCCATCGGGGCGCCCCAGCTCGCGGCGAACTTCGCCAGCTGATACACCAAGTCCACCTGCAACGCCACTAGGAACACGTGGTAGCCTTCCTCGGCCAACAGCTTCGTCAGGTAGCCGGCCATGTAGCTCTTGCCGCCTCCTGTGGCTATCTGGATCGTGCCAGCTCCGACCTCCATCAGCCTCCTCCAAGTGTTCCTCAAGACCTCAACCTGGTACGGCCTCAGCCTCTCGTGCTCCTTGAATTGACCCAGTCTGGCAAAAAGGGGAGGCCTTATGCCGTCCAAGAGGGGCACCATGCCCCTGGGCACCATCACCCTCCCGCCGTCGAGAACCTTATGCAAGCATATCTCCTCCTCCACCCTCTTGTTGCGCCCGTTCTCCTTCCTCCAGCGCTGAATGACAAAACACGTTATCCTCCTTATCCTGCGCTCGTCTACGGTGTCCAGTATCAAGTAGGAGCGGTACCACCTCCCCTCGCCTCCTTGGAGCGCCTGCTCTACAGACGAGAGGTAGCCAACCCATGCTCTGTGCGTACTGCTGAACCTGAGCCCGAGCTTCCTCGATGTCTCGACGTATTTGGCGAACTCCTCGTCCGACACCCTGCCCGCCAGCTTGACTGAGACAAGGCCGCCGGAGACCGACACGAGCACTGGGACTTGGTACTTGCTCCTAAGGAGCTGTTCGATGCGCTCGACCTCTACGTTAGAGTTCATGGGGAAGATGAAAAACACTTATATTTAAATTTTTCTACAGAACGCCCCCCTCGTAGAACCTAAGGACGTACACCTTTTTCTTCCTCCTTCCCATGGAGGGGGCTGTACTTCCGGTTAAATCGTTTTCGCTCTTATCAAAATTAAAATACTGGCAGAATCAAACATGGGCTTCTGCATCAAGAAGAAGAAGGGGAAGCTCTTCTCCCTGGAGGACATACTCTGTCTGTACGAGCTGGACGGCGGCCTATCGCTCAGGAGGGAGGTCTGGGCGGGCTTCCGGAAGCCGGGGAGCTACCTATCCTCCGAGGTGGTGTATCTATCTTACTTGGGCAGGCTATATATCTACCGCTACAACGCGGCCAAGGATCGTATGGAGGAGTACGTCGAGGTGAAGTTCCTAGACGATCAAGCGATGGAGAAGCTGGCCGGCGACATAAAGGCCGTACGCGGGTTCGGGGACTTCAGCGTGCTTCTTCAGCAACTGTTCTCCAAGTTCTGCCGCCAAGGAGCCGCAGAGGGGTATGTGGTGGTTAAGGCCCAGTGCAAGAACAAGCCTTTGTAGCCGGCCAAGCATCAGAAAACGGGCTAGCCCGGCGGCCGCTGGATCTCTACGGGCTTGCGGCTTGGAAGCGGGCGACCGCCGGGCTCATTTTGAACAAAAGCATGAGTTAATAAACATTTCTCCCGATCTTTGAGGTGGGGCGAGTCGTTCACATCTCAACCCTCATTAAGGGGAGCACCGCATCTACGTCTGAGTCCCAGCTCTCGGCCTCCAAATCGATGGACCAAACGCCTTCGTCGTCCGCAAAGATCACGAAGCTTCCGCGGCCGACGACGACGTATTTAGGCTCGCCTTGCCTCATCGAGACGGACAGTACGTCAGCCCTCCTGTCGTAGTAGGCCAGCGCTTGGTAGGTGAAGCGCTCTGTATCCCCAACTATGTTCTTCCACTCGCCGTGACAGCAACAGCTTATGGAGTTGGTGGTCGTAGCGGCTACGTAGCTCATGGCGATATGTATTGGATATATATTTAAGCGTTGAGCGGTCTCCCTGTCCAAAATAGAGGAGAAAAAAGATTGGGACGAAGCCACCTATGAACGCATGCCGGTTAGCTTCTCCCTTATCGACACGAACAAAAGCACGCATATCGTTCTCTCTAGTTCTTCCCACGGTATGTATTCCTTATCCACGCCATCTATGTCTACTCCATTGTTGAGCAGGTCTGAATAATAATTAATAATACAATCAGTAAAGTCCTTACCTGGATCCTTACTTGAGTAATTAATACAAGGACAGTCTACCGCCTTCACGTTCCTTATCACCACATCGCCGTACGGCGTTTGGTATCTAGACGACTCATTTTCAGCCACGTAGCCGTATATCATAACTTTTCCAGTAAGCCCAATTGGCGTGTCAACCGGCACAAAGCCTACCACTATTGAGCCAGCCCTCGCGGCAATGGCGCCGTTATCGTCAAAGCGAACTTTTCTGTCAATCAGCTTTATACGTTTGAAACCACTACCTCCATTATCGGTAAGCACTATCTTCTCTACAATAAACAATTCAACGTAGTCATTGTAAGGACTCGCGTGTAAGGCAACTGGTATGTACTTTCCGCCAGCCTCCCACAGCACGACGTCCGTCATGGTGCCCCCAAGCTAGAATACACCTGCACCTCGCGCCAGAAGTACTCCGGCTTCAAGCTTTTAGCAACTGTTCCATCATCTGAGAAGACATAGTAGTTCGCCTTCATTACGGCGGTTCTGAGGACAAGCCCGCTGTGCGTCTCGCCGACAATCGCCGCGGTTCTTCCGTGCAATATGTCCACCAAGGAGCTGAGGTAGTCCACGAACAGCGGCGCCTCCAAGCCCTCTACAAATACTACAGGGATGGCCTCGCCTGCTATGTCCGCCATGACCTCCGCCAGCCTAACCGCGGTGAAGATGAGAGCCAAGCGCGACACACCCGCGGACGCTAGATCGGGCTTGAACACGTGCAAGCCGCGCTTGAGGTACACCCCGTCCCTGTACTCGATCTTGAAGTCCGTGACGCCCTCCAGCATCTCGTTTACGTCGTCCAGCAACTGCTCGTATAACTCCGCCACGTCGTTTGCGCCCAGCACGAATGAGCGGAAGACGGAAGGCCTCAGCAGATCCCCAAGCTTGTAGGGCCTCTCACGCGGAGCACCGAATCCGAACAGCTTGACCGAGTCGCCGCTTATCCAAGAAAACGTGATCGCGGGGTTCTCGATCAGCACGTCCAAGCGATCCTCTGCAAAGACTCTGAAAGATTCCTTGTTGATGCTCAGCTGAGCGCCAGCCTTATTTAGCTTGCACCTCAGCTCCTGTTTGGCTCCTCTCCCCTCATATACGATTGCGCCCTCCTTCTTCTCTTTATTTATTAGCTCAATGATGTCCATACCCCTAGCTTGGCTTTTGTTCAGCCTAGCGAGTAGCTTCAGAGCCCTTGCCACAGAGGTCTTCCCCGAGCCGTTTGCGCCGTAGAGCGCAGTGAACCCCCTGCCAAGCTCTATCGCCGCCTCTCTGATTGGGCCTATATTTGTCAGGGAGAGCTTGAGCAGTGGGGGCTCCCTTGCCGGGCTTCTGGCGGTTTCGCTTTCGGTGTTCCCGAGAGACATGGAGGAAATAAAACAGATAATATTTAAATGTTTCGCACATTAGGACTGGGAACAGGTCAGTAGAGTTTGGATGCAGTGGATCTGCCGGCCGCCAGCCTCAGCCTGACCTCAAGGTCCCTCTCGATCAGCTTGCGTAGCCCGGGGGGAAGGCTCAAGTAGCGCTCGACCGTTCTGAGGCTGAGCTTCCCCGCCTTGAAGGCGTCTATTATCTTGCCGGCGAGGTCGGGCAACTTCTCGCGGATTATTGCCTCCAAGGCCTCGTGATCATCCTGCTTCAGGGTAAGCTCCACCAAAACCACCCTGTCGAGCAAGGCCTCCCAGCTCTGCGACCGCTTGGCGAGGAAGTCGTAGTTCGCCGCGGCGAGGAGGGGCGCATCGACCCTCACCTCCATCCTGCCGA
>Ga0080005_129869_pt1 | contig 19735 bp, 43 predicted proteins | sample JossMetagenome_2_FD_69208 | JGI IMG/M metagenome (GOLD analysis project Ga0080005, IMG submission 69208) | Hot spring sediment microbial communities from Joseph's Coat, Yellowstone National Park, USA - JC3_ASED (SPADES assembly) (version 2) | ecosystem: Environmental > Aquatic > Thermal springs >... | reverse complement strand
TTACATCAACTACAAGCGGAAAAACCTTAACGTTTACACCATCACAACCAGGAATTTATGAAGTATACGATGATTTAGGTCATCAAATAACAACATTTGAAGTTAAAAAGGCAGGGTTTGAATTGTCCTTGCCAACTCTAGAGCTAAGCGATTATATACTAGTAGGGTTATTTGTCATTCTAGTCTTGTTATTAATTGTGTACTTTAAAAGTAAGAGAAGTGGGACAATTCATTTCCAAACAGAGCCAGTTTCAACTAAATTTGAATTGGAGGAGTGAGTATGTTTGAAGGAATAAAAAAGAAAATTGGTAAAATATTTGGAAAGAAAGAGTACACAATAAGACTAACTCCAGAGCTTTGGGAACAAATACCTAGATTAACTCAGCAACAAATAGCTGAATTGCTTGCAGAAAACAGAGAGTTAAAGCAACAGATAGAAAAACTCAAGCAAGAAATCAAAAAAGAAAAGCCAGAAGACATAAAAGTTCTTGAAACCGCTTTAACAAAAAAGAAGCAACTGGAAGGAGAAAAGTTAAGAAGGAGAGTTGTTTGGGTTCCATTTGCAGAAACTCCAGAAAAAACTCTCGTTCCTTTAAATGTTGTTTATGTTCCTTATGGAGGTGGAGTAATAGTAGGTAAATCTGGTAAATACAAGTATTTAGCTGGTTTTGAGCAGGAAGAAGACGAAAGAGGATTAACAAGTTCAGTTAATATTCTTTTGAAAACCCATCCGAAGGCGAAAAAATTTGCAAGAGTTAGTCCAAAGACCAGCTTATCTTTGGCTGATATATTAAACCAACCTTATTTTGTAAAGACTTTGCTTTCTGGAGTTTATAATTCTCCTGTAAATGAAAAAGGTGAAGTGGTTGGTGAGGTATATTCTGTTCAATCAGAGGTATCTAATTTAAATGTTCAAATTGAATATCTAAAACAAGAGATAGCAAGGTTGGAAGAAGAGAATGAAAGATTGAGAGGAGAAAACTATTCTATAAATAAAAAGTACCAGGACTTATTGGTAGAAAACCAAAGATTAAAGACTGAACTATCTTTAGCGAACTATAGAGCAGATACATCTCAGGCGTTGATGTTAGACCAAACACAAAAAGTTAAAGATTTGTTGAGAGATGTAGCTACAATACACAGCTCTGCACTAGAGAGTATGGTGAACTTAAACTTGGTAGAGAGGGCAAACTGGACTTTGAGTGAAGGATTGAAGAAAATGAGAGAAATGATAGAACAGGCTTATGGTAAACCAATAGATGAAGCAGTTTGGGAGAGAGTTAGGTCAGAATTTAGAGGAGTATTCTCTGATGTCCTTACAGCAGCTACAAAATTGAAAGAGGGTGCAAAGACTGAAATTGAAAAACCAAAGGAGGAGGCTAAAAAATGAGTATAGCAACATTAAAATCAGAAAAATTTTTGTCTGGTTTTGAATCTTTAATTGAAAAAATTGAAGAAGCAGAAGAAGCGTATAAAGCTTTGGAAGATGCAATAAAGTTTAATCTAAGCATAACCATTCCATACATGCATTTTAGAGAAAAAATAGTTGCTCTTGCATATGAGATAGTTGGTTTTTTGGAAAAAAATAAAAACTTGTTTGATGAAGAAAGGAGAAGAAATATAGAAGAAAGTATAAAGGCTTTTAAAGCGGATATAACAAACTTTCTCTCTTATATGTTTGCCGAGAAAACTATAGAATACACAATTCAAGCACAAACAGGTAAGACTTTCATAGAGCATATAAAAAACAGCCTCGAATATACTATCGAAGCTTTAAAAATTGAACAGAAAAAAATATTTATAAGAGAAGTTCTAAAAAGAGTGGAGATTTTCCCCAAGTTTACAGAAATGAGGGAACTAAAGAAAAAGAGGTTTGAAGAGGAGGCGTTGGAATGATATTTGGAAAGAAAATTGATTGGTTTAAATATAGAATGGAGTTACATAAGAAGATTGGGGTATTTGCAGTAGTAGACTGGACCGACTTTGATAAATTCTTAGGTACTGGGATGAAAAAAATTTATATATACAATGGAGAATATCTTGTTGATGAGAGACCGTATAATGAGGTAGAAGTAAAACATTTATCTAAACATATACCAGTGGTAGATTTGACAAGAGGAAGACCATATCCAGAAGATTTCGAAAATGTTCCGAAATTCTACAGCATATTTGGTAGGTTGAATTTATCTGATTTAGGTATATAGGTGGTATAATGAAGAGAAGATGGTGGGTTGATATAGTTCAGGTATTTTGCCCATTTTGTTTTAATCATTACTTTGGAAATGTGATGCTGAGCGGAAAAGACGTATTTGGTTCAAAGGTTACTATGTATGCAGTTGAAACTAATAGACCTCATGCAAGATTTATGGAAAAAACTTACGGTAGCGATTTAACTCCCTTTTCTTTGGTTTTTGAGGAGAAAGTTTTTATGAATAGAAGGGTGTGGAAGCCAATATTCCTTGCTGTTGGAACGTTTAATGAATATATGAATTATGTGTTTAAAAAAAGATTTTTAAATATAGAAATCTAATATAAGGAGGTGGGAAAGTGGTAAACGACGGTGCACCTTTGGAGAGAACACTTAGAGAAAAAATAGATGAGTTGGCTGATACGCTAGCAGTTAACAATAGAAACAGGGTTGAAGACACTTGTGTTAGAGACAGTGAAACAAATGCAATTATATGCGTCAGAAAGAAATACGTTGGTGATATGGTTCATCAAGTTCATGGATTTGCTAAGATTGGTGATAAACTCATTTTAACAAAAGGAAATTCAAAGGAAATTAGAGACTTGATGGATAAATATAGAGTGTGAGGTGGTAATAATGGAGAATGAACAGATTGAAAAAATAGCTGTGTGTAGGATTGAAAAAAATAGCAGTTCAGTAAAATGTGACATTTATGTTGGAGGAGAATTTGTAGAGACAAAAAGAGTTCCAAAAGATAGAGTAAAAGATATTTTCAGTGAGTGATATGGGAGTTCTTGATACAATAAAGAAAATTTTAGGTAGTGAAAGTGAGAATGAGCTAGACATAACTCTCCAAGCATCCGATGGATGTATTGGGGAAAAAATTATTGAAAAGTTGAGAAAGGTCTTCGAACCTTGTTAAGGTGATAAGTATGGAAAAAGAAGAAGAAAAGCTAAAAAGAGCAGAAGAAATGTTAGGAAGAATTAATTTAGCAGATGTTGATAGAGATGAAGATTTAATTTGGGCTCTAGCAGATTTATGGAATATAGAAAAACATTTGAACCAAGCAATTAACAATGTTGTTGAAAAGTTGAATGCGGGAGAAGATGTAGAATACAATGAAAAATTGCTACAGCTTCTTCAAGAAACTATGAAAATGATAAGAGAGGAAAGAGCAAAACATCTACCAAGAATTTACTATTTAAAAGAATTTGGTCTTTGGTGCAGCGTCAAGCATCTAGTTGGGGCAATGATGCAGTTTGGAGAAGTTGGTGCTAAAGATATTCATATGGCTTTAGAAGAAAAAGATGAACAGAGAAGAAAAGAATTGTTAGAATTAGCTAAAAAGGATTTTGAGACATCAAAAACATTACACGATATACTTTTGATGTTTAAAGTTTTTTCAAAAAACACTAAACCTCTTACTATCAAACCTATTGAGGAACATAAGCCCAAATGAAAATGCCTTTTTTATCTTTTTCTATTTTAACAACTTTTTTATTAACTTTATATACAACTCTTCCATTGATATTTTCTTTTATCAGAAGCCCTTTCTTATGTAATTGAAGAACATGGTATATTAATTTAGGGTATGGTATATTTAGTTCTTCTGCTATTTTGTACAGCGAGATTTCTTTATAATATAGCATGTATAAAAGCTTCACTTGAATTGGATGTAATACGGATACTTCCATAATAATCATTGTCTTGTTAATATAAAAATCTTAATATAAGATATTTTATTTTAGTTTTCTTTTACTTACATCTTTAAAAGGCTATTTTTTAACAATAAAATAGTGATAAGCCGATGAATTTGATGAGGCAAAAATAAAAAGGAGGTTGATTGAATGGTAAAGGTTAGATTGGGTGGAGAAGAGCTGTATCAATTAGCATCTAGTCCAGGACTTAGAGTAGCATCAACACCCTTTGCACCAGGAAAGATATATATAGGAAGACTTGCTTTTGGTAGAGGAGCAGTTCCTAAGCCCTTGGCAAGTTATGTTGGACAAGTTGGAAAAGTAGCAGCTGCTTGTAAAGGACAAAGAGGATATGCGTTTGTTGCATGTTTGAAATCTCAAGCAGAGAAGATGGGCATCAAAAAGAAGAAAGCCTAGAAGTACAAATAAAGTCCCTTTCTCCTTCCTTCCTTTTTAATTTTTAATATAATAAAAGCTTAAATAGTGAATTTTCAAAGTCTTATATATGTTGAGAGAAAACGAATTAGAATTTGAAAAACAGACAGATTTTTCTATTACTAGTTCTCAACCGCAGTTGCCGAAGGATCACCATTGGTTGTTAATTCTTGAAAACATGAAAATTAAAGGAATAGCAGACAGTTTCAAATTTGTTTACGGAAACGAAATCTCTGATAAAATTAAGAAATTCGCTTACGATGAAGAAAAAGGAGGAATAGGTGTAGTAAAACCAGATAAGGTTTTGTTGATAAAGAAGAAAAGAGAAGGTTATTTAATAGAAGATGAAGTTATTGGGGAAATTGATTTTAGAAGGCACGTTGACCCAGATTTTAATGAAAGTATGCTGATACTTGATGTGTTGAAGAGGATTGAGTAATATGTCTCTTGAATATCACTCTTTCGATAAAGGTGGAAGAAAGTTGAGAATAATTAAGAGTGATTCTCCAACAAGCGAAATAGTACTTATGGATATAGACCCTAAAGAAAAACTGGAAAGGGTAAAAGAATGGGTGGAGGAACAAAAACTTGAAGGAAGAGAGTGTATTGTAGATTTCAAAGATAGGATAATGGTTTGTGTTAGACGCTCGTTTCCAAGTTTAAAGACTGAAACCTTATAGCTCACTCAACTCTTTTATTTTATTTTTTAATTCTTCTAATGATGCAAATAAAGTTTCGAGATAGTCGATTATATACTTTCTTTCTTCTTCTGTTATATTTTCTTTTGATAGAATGTCCTTACACTTATTCAATTGGTAATCATCTTCTCTCTTCCATATTATTTTATCAAACATTTTATTCCAATGAACAACTCCCCTTTCAATTCTAAGAAGAGCAAGGTAGCTTCTCGTTTCATCATCTCCTAATAAATATTGTATCTTTGCTATGTCTTTAGGCTCTAATTGAACTTCTCCTTCTGCGTGAACCCAAATATGATATCCTCTTTTGCTTGGTGATTCTTTTATGATTATATCTGTTACATTTAGACCAAAACTTGAGAGTATTAATTTTGTTGTTTTAATCCAATCTTCTTTGAAAGCATCAAAAACAATTTTTCTATCTTTATCAATTTTAAACACATATTTCATGTAAACACCAGCTGTATGGCTGGGGGATTTGGTGAGAATCATCTGACAGTATTCGGCGGACTTTCCCCCAAGCTGCCTTAGAGTTCTTTCCATATTTTAGAAGTAGATACATTTACACCTCCCCCAGCCAGAATTTTGTCTAAAAATTTCTCTATGTTCATTCTATTCACCTAAATGAAATCAGTGATGCTTGTTTTTGTCTTAGTGGAACTATTGGTGATAGTGTTGGGTGTTCAGCATAGAATTTACTCCTAAGAACTGTTATTCTTCTCGGGGTCTCTTCTGCTCTTGTTAATAATCTTTCTCCTTCTGTTGTATAAGCATATCTCATATGGCTATATTCTATTTCGCATTTTGCTTCTTCCCACATTACTTTATCTATTTTAAATGATGTTTCTCCAATAGTTAGCTCAGTCTCACTACTCAAATATTCTAATCCAGCCTTTATTGTCTCTTGTTCTATTGGTATTCCAAAATATACACGCACAACATCTTTTGCGAACTTTGCTAAATTATCAACAACATAATCTATATTATTTGGGTGCATTCTTCTTACGAAACTCCAAGCACATATTTCGCAGACAAGTATTTGATGACCTTCTGTTTCTATACTGAAAGTTACAGCAAGACCCAAATCTTTAAATCTTGTAATCAAATTCCCTTCTAAATCTCTTAGCGTGTAGTCTTTCCTAAGGTAATTATAGAATATATCATAACCAGTAATGCTATCTGTTCCAATATAAATTTCTCTTCTAACACCTTTTCTTTCGATAAACCTTCTTATCCAAGCGGGTGCTTCAGAAAAATCCTCAGCTCTTAATCCTCTTCTTTCTATCTCTTTAGCTTTATCAGTTTTTTCAATGAATCCATATGGGGTTCTTAAAATATCAGAAAAATCTAATATTCTTATAGCCCTGTCTACTTGATATTTAGTCATTTTTGGAAAAATAGCATACACTTTTCTTCTTTCTATTCTGTCTGGTAAAGAGGTTAAAAACTCGTATAAAGCATCTAATTTTTCTTCTGGAGATAGTTCACTTAAAGTATACTCTCCCTCAAGAAACTCTCTCATTATTCAACTACCTCCACTATATAAAAATTTCCACAACTAGCTTTATATTTTAACCAATAACCCTTTTTATAAGCATCACTCATATTTTTAGCAAAAATTAAAATCCTCTTGTTCTTATCATCTATTTTAAACTTAAAGTTCGGATCTTTTCTAGCTATATCTTGACAGACTTTTAAAGAATTTTCTGTAAGTTTAATGATGATGCCTATTCCCATTTTTATCACTTCTTCTTTTTATTTATTTTCAAGACATCCCCAAGACAACTTCCTATAAGAAGAATCTCCATATTATCACTTCGTTTCAATATTTTAAACCCTCTTCAATTGCTTCCCTAACCCTCTTCAAGTAATATTCCTTGACAACATCTATCAAGTCTTGATAATCTTGGTTTGTCATTTTTTCTCTTTTTGTGAATTTAAATCTAAATTTAATCATTTCAAATATTAGCATATCCCATATGCGTATTTCATCTTTATTTACAAAGAAGCTTCTCGGCTTAAACCTTTTAGCTCTTTCTTCATCTTCAGTTTTTGGTATTAGCCTTATCTCTAACCCCAGCTTAGAGTTTTTTTCGCTATCTCCAAGTTTTATTATTACTTTTGCTACTTGGTATGCCTTTTCTAGACCGCCAGACGCTTGAAATTCTTGGCTTTCGATTCTATCTGTCATTTTCTTGTCCCCTCTATAACCTTCAGGTCAATTATATTCTTAAAATCTAAGAAGTGAGTGGCATCATACTCTTGGATTTCTATTCTCAAGTATCCCTTTATAAACTCAATCGACGCGAGTTTCCCCTCTATAGTCATACCATTTTCTAAAGTTGCTATTACATATTTACCAAGTTTGTTAAAGAGATGTCTTAACCAAGGGTCTTTTTCAAGTTGGTTTTTTAGTTCAATATCATAAGAGTTTGAATCTTTTAATTCATTATTAGACTTATCGCTAACTTCAGTATTCTTTTTTGACATAGAATCACCTATATTTATTTTTTGATTTAGAAAGATTAAACTAAAGAATGGAAAAAATCAATTCAAAGAGATTTGATGATTGTTTATTCTTCTATTTCTGCTTCTGGTGAAAATATGTATGATGTTCCTTCAGCATTAACGAATAGTGCTTTTTGCTTTCCTTCTAAACCTACTTCTTTTAATGTTTTGAAGAATTCTTGAGGAGCTTTGCTATCTGTGAAACAATCGTGAGCAGAATAGAATATTCTTACTGGCTCACAAATTGGTTCGTTTTTTCCTTCTTCAACCCAACATCCCCAGCCTTCCCATTCTGTTGTTCCTCCAAAAGCTCTTGACATAACCATACTTATTTTTTTTAGTTGTTCCTCCATTCTTCTTCCAGTTTCTGGATGCTTTGTTGGGAATGAAACCATCACGTTTCCTCTTAAACAAAAAGCTCCTTTTATTTTCTTTGCTATTTTTTCTACTTGTGACTCAATATGTTCATTTCCTTCCATGTTCTTTTTTATTTTTATGTCTTTTAAGATTGTATGTAAAGATTTCTTATATTAACCAATGTAACTAATTTTGCTTCTTTCTTCTGGTTTTTGCTTGTTTTGTTGTTTATTATTTACTATCTCAACTTGAAAATTCTTTTTGTGTAAATAATTTAGAAACTCTTCTTGTGCCTTTTCATACTCTTTTGTAACCTTTTGAAACTCTTTCATAGCTGTTAACATTCTCTTTAAAGCTAAGTTATACTTATAAACTTTTATACTAAACTCTATTTTTTGCCATATTCTTCTAAGGATGTTCATACTATCACTCTTTTTTCTCCTCTACTATCGCTTGGGTGATATGTTTTTTATTCTTGTTTATGAAATACAGATATTCAACAACAATTCCAGTTATTACTCCAAACACGAAAGAGATAATTTCTTCTATCATAAAGTCACCTATTTTTAATTGTTTTTGAAATTTAAAGCATTACCTTAATTGCTTCAACTAGTAGTTTTTTGAAGCAATCTTCACAAAGAAAAAATCTGTGTCTGTTTGGGAATCTTATCTCATATACATATGTCTTCTTTCCAGACTTTAATGCTCTTATGCCTAATATTTTAATATCCTTTCCACAATTATAGCAACTGTAGTTATCAAAAGTTTTTTCATCCCAGCCTAATGGTAGCTCGTGTCTTATAATTTCCATACTCTCACCTCAAGAGGCTTCATTTACGATATTTTGTGCTAAAAATTGATTTGTAATGAGATTAATTAAGTTTAGATAAAAACTGAACAATACTTCTTCTTTTTCCTCATTAGTTAATCCTTCTATCTCTTTTTCGATATACTCGACTATCTCTTTCTCTTCATCTAAATGTGGCTCTGGATTCAAACCTTTTAATCTCAATCTTTCATATTCGATGGCATTTATTACCTTGAGAATCGATTTGTTTTTAAGCTCATTTACTAATTTTTGAAAAACTTTATAACTTCTCATGTTTTTTTAACCTCTCTACCTTGATGGGAATACATTTAACTGTTTCTCCATCGTCGTGAATTATAATATATCTATATGTTGTGATGTATCTTTCTGGGTCGAAAAGGTCTAGCACATAGTTTAGAGTTTGCTTTAGTTTTCTAAACACAAATTACCACCCTCTTGGATATAGAGTGTATTGTCTCTTTTATTTAAATTTTTATAATTTTTATTAGGAAGTAAAGAATAAGAATAGTTACTGCCGTTGCCGTCCCAAATGTAATCCATAAAAGCCTTCTAAATATTTTTTTCTCTTCCATCTTCCTTGCTCTGTATAATTTCATATAGCAAGAATCACAAGTGTTTTTATATCTCAATGGCTTTATTTTTCCACAATACTGGCATTTTCCAAGCTTTCTTTTTATTTTATCTTTTTCTTTCATATTTATTGCCCTTTAGTCATATTCTTCTGGACGAGTTGCAACATACTCATACATAAAGTTAAAGTATTCGAAAACTTCTTTTTTCTCTTCTTCTGTCAATTCTTCATCACTCTCTATTTCATCTGCTATGTCTCTTAATTCATCTAATGCTATATTTATCTTCCAAGTATGTGCTTCATCAATTCTTTTTATCCAGTAATCGACTCTTTCTCTACTCATTTATATCACCTCTTCTAAATTTTTAATCTCCTTTATAGTTGATAGCATAGGCTTTTCCTACTGTTTTTATTTCTACTTTTTTCTGCTCATACAGGATTCCTAAGATGAAGTATAGTTTGCTCCTTTCTATTTGGGTCGTTAAGAAAAGGTCTCTTATTGTTGTCGTTCCTTTGGATTTTAATGTTTCAACAACTTTTTTTATTTCTTCTTCATTAGCAATCATAAGCTCACCCCACTATTTTTAATCTAATTTAATTTTCCTTTCCCATTCTTTTAGAAATTTTACATAGATATTTCATTTAATTACCAGTTGTGAAGCAAAATAGCTTACTACTGCTGATAGAATTAGCGTCAGTAATAGTATTAGAATTATGAACAAGATTTCTTTCATCTCACTCATTTTTATCGCCTTTTGTTAAGATACGTAATCCACATCAAGCTCAACGCCAGAAGGAATAGGACAAAAGAAAATAAAACCTCTGAAATTCCGAGAGATTGTAGTTCTGACATAGTTGATGGTTTATTCTGAAATATTAATCTATCATAAAATTCAACTCCAGTCTCCATTTTTACGATACAGATATTTAGTGCTGTATCCATATCTCTAATTCCTTTTGAAATTAATAGAGTTCCAACTATTGTCAGCAATATTGAAAGAAAAAATATTGTATCATAGCTGAATTCCCTTTTCATACTACCACCTTATTTAAATTTAAATCTCTTCAATTATAATTCCCTCTTTTAAAAGTCTCTTAACTTGTTCTTCTGAAACTCTCTGAACCATTTTCTCAACGAGGTGCTTCTTCTTAACTTTTGTTTTTACTACGCTTACTATCCTTCCATATTTATCAACTAATGCGTAATACATTTTAATCACTCCACATCAATTACATTAGCCATTTCATAGTTTTTATTCATTAATCTTCTTGAACAACCTCTACTTTTTCTCCATTTAAGAAAGCTCGTGCATCCTCTTCATCAAAGAATAATGCCCTTTGGCATCTCGGACAATAAAATATCGTATCTGCATCTCCTTCTACTTCATCCTTCCATTCTCCATTCTTGTCAAAAATGTAGTATGTTTTGCTTATCACTTCAAGCCCCAGATAGTCGATTTCATTTCCACATTTAGGACATATAACCATCTCACCACCTCCTCAATCAATTTTTTAAGATACCCTAATTGGTTCTCCATTTTTCAAACCTTATACCACAAAGGCTCATATCCGAGCATTCTACACTGTTTTCTACATATTTCTGCTCCTACCTCTGTGGAATACCAAAAAATCACCTCCTATTCTTCCTTTTCTACTTCCAAAAACTCTATATCAAACAGCTCCTCATCTAGACCATCACCATCTTTGTCTATTGGTTTTATTCTTTCTTTAACACCTTTTATCGCTTCTTCTTCATTTTTTGCCTGAATTCTAAACTTTACGAAAACATCATATAGTTCTTCACTCATCTTAATCACATATTTTAGAAATATCATAACATCATCTAATAGTCAAAGCAATCAACAATTCTAACTATTGGATAGTAGCAAGATTGATTTATTAAGCTACAATAGTTGTCTCCAACATTTATGCGATAGATTATCTGGTCTGTTTGTGGTTCTACATAAATTTTTCCATAATCTAATGTTTTTATCGCTACTATTGTGTGTGCTGAATTTGTAGAGAGCAGGTATGCTACACAGGAATAGTATCCTTTTTTTAGAAATCTATCTACAAACATATTTGCGAAATTAACGCAAGTAAACTTGTCTTCTTCATATTTCTGCTTATCTGTATCATCTTCTTCTAAAAATTTTTTAACAATCTCTAAAGTTGGAATTTTTATTGCTCTTTCTGAAATTGTATTTACTTGCTCTGTTAAGTTTTTGACATTCCTTTCAATATTGTTTGTTTTAACTTCTAAATCTTTAAACACGCTAACAAGCCCATCTATTCTTTCATCTTGTGTATTTAATTTTTGATTAAGTGAGCTTAAGGCAGAATCTACGTTCATCTTCGTTAAGTAAAACTCCAGTTTAAATTTCTGAAGGTCGCTGAATATTTGAATCACTGAAAATATTGTGGCTAATAGAAATACTGATATTACCGCTATTGCTATTTTGAGATTAAGGTTTTTAGACATAATCTCACAATAGATATTTAATATATGAGAAGTCTCCAATTATTCTAAAAAATGTTATTATTTCTTGTTTGTAGGATGGTTCGTTTGTTAAGTTTTTAATTAGCTTATTATAAACATTAAAATCTGAACTTTTTTTTATTTTTTCATAAGTTCTTTTTATTTCTTCTATTTCTTCTTTAAAGTAATCTTCTGCCTTTGCGTCTAATATTCCTTTAAACACGGCTAATAACCCCTTGAATGACGAAAACATATATGGCTCTTTTATCCAACTAAACATTAAGTCCTCAAACATAGGTTCGTTCCATAAGTATTTTATCTTAATTAGATTATCTATTCTTTTTTTGAGAAATTCTATCCACCAATCCTTGAGTTCGCTTTGAAGTAAAAACTTTACATCCTCGGCATACTCATCTGAAAAAACACTGATAATGTAAAAAGTCTCTTCTATCGCTTTCTTAATCACTTTGAGATTTTCTTCTGTAATCCATCCAAATTTTTCAATATTTCTTAAACATTTTACTGCCGTTTCCCACTTGTAATATTCTTTCAATTTTTTCATATCAACCCTTACATAATCTATTTTTGCTTTTCTTATTAGTTCACTATTTTTTTGGAGAAAATAGGTGTCTGTTATGTTATTCTCTATAATCTCTCTCAAAATCTCTTTATAATCTCCTTCTAATTCAATATCATCTCTTAAATGTAATAGTCTTTCTAAATGTTCTTTATCCAAAGGTTCTATAGTTTTCATAATGTTTTTCTTAGTATCAACTATTATCTTTATCATCTTAAACACCTAAAGAGCATACTTCAAAAGCTTTTGGTCATCTGTAAGCTTATAAATTATTTTAACAAAAGTTTGCCTGTAATAGGATACATCAAAAAAGCTTTCAATTAAACTTTCGTGCTCTTCTAAAAACTTTTTTACTAAATCGAATACTTCGCTAAAATAATTGTTAGTATCTACTAATTTCAGCCCATATAACTTCAAAATTAGAGGGTCTAGTTCATCATACGCTATAAACTCTAATTTGCCGTAGTAATAATTTTTTATCTTCTCTAACTCCTTTCTCACTTCTTCCAAAACTCCATTTTTAGCTTTCTTTTTTATTATTTCTATTTCTCTTTGACCCAATTTTGGATTTACTTTCATTCTATTTTTAGCATAACTAAATGCTAAGTATTGTGGTGTTAAAAAATTAATAATTGAGAATAACACGCCATCTTCTTTGTATTCTTTCAATTGTTTTATTAAGCTTAAAAATCTTGGCTCTGATGTTTTAATAATTGAAACATAAATATCTTCTATACTTATAAACTCATCTTCTTCTTTTTTTGCTATATATTTACAATCTTTGAGTATATCTATAGCTTTAAATATCACGTTTTTTTGGAATGATGAGCCATAAGCTCTTGGATAATTATAATATAGAAATTCATACCTATTGTGCGTCTCGCAGAAAAATATGTTGTAATTCAAAGTTTGGTTTGAGCTTATTTTTGGTATTGTTTTAAAGCCATTATTCAATAGCTCATTAATTATTTCTTTGTTCTCTTTTTTGTTCGGATATTTTATTACTCTCAATTCTCCTGTTTTGTTGTTAAATAATAAAAGAGCCATATTAACCATCTCTCTAAAATAATGCTTTCAAAAATCTTCCATCACCAGTTAAATGATATAGAGTGTTGAACATATCCTTTAAAAACATTTCTCTTGATTTTTCATAAAAATATTCTTCAGCATAAACTCTAAAGTATTCTATTAGCAAATCATAATTATCTCTTAATAGCTTTTCTACTTCTTTTAACGCTTCTAAAATATCGCTATCATTTGTTTCTTCTAATGCTCTTTTTATGTTTAAGAGGTATAGCAATATGTGGTGAATTCTAACGAGTTTTTTCTCTTTTAATTTATCTATTTCTTTTTTTAAACCTATTATGTTTAAATATAAAACAAATTTCAATTCGTTTTTGAGAAACTTCAAATCATCTTTTGTCAGATTTTTAATTGTTTCTATATCATTTTTACTAACAAAATCAAAAACATCTGTATATATCTTAAAAGAATTCAAAAAGAAATATATTATTGTTTTTTCGTTCAACTCTATTAGTTTTTTAATAAATGCTAAAACTCTTTTTTGTATTGTTGGGTTTAATCGAATATAAGAGTATGATAAATCGTTTGTAAGTAATTTTAATCCTATTGGGCTGTCGTTCGGGTCTAGACCTAAAAATCTACAATCTTCTATCATTTCAATTATCTTAAGAATTAATTCTTCTCGTGGTGATTTTCTATCGATATATTCATAAAATACTAATTCGTATCTATTATGGAATTTACAAAAGAAAATTTTATAAGAGATTTTCTCACCTGAAATTAAATCTTGTATGTGTTTGAAACCATTACTCAAATATTTTTCTTTTTCACTATCATCTGAAGAAATAACCAATTCTCCCGATTTAGGATTAAATAGAATAGCTCTGACGCTACTATATAAAACCATATTAAACACCTATAGCAGATACTTAAGCAAAATGGGGTTATTCAACAATCTTATCATTTCGATAATTTCATCTTTGTATTTAGATTTTTCCATTCTTCTTTTACATACTTCTGATACTTCACCATTATTATTAAATGTTATGACGTGTTTTCTAAATCTCTCAATTTCTTCCTTAAACTCTTGTTCCAATCCGTATTTTCTTATAAGTTTAAATAGCAATAAAAGTCCAGAAACATATTGGCTCGAATTATTGTTTTTTACCCAATATATCATATGGTTATAATTGATAATATCATCTATTAATTTGTTTGCTAATAATTTTATGCTTCTTATTGCTAATTTTGAATATTGTTCGTCTTTTGCTTTTTCAAATACTTTTGATACGGTTTCATCTTTTAATGGTCTGGTTTTATCGTAGTAAGCGTAAAAAAATGAGCCATCTATATCGTCTTTTAATGACATCGCTAATTTCTTTTCATACTCTTCTGTTAATAGATTAAAATCTCTTAAGAATTTGTAAATATCGAATGTTAAACTCGTGCTATACTTTTTTTGAATTAAAACTTCTTCTACTTGCTCTTTCGATAAGGAAAATTCTATACCATTAGCTCTTAATGTATAGCATAAATTAATTAGCTCGTCTGCATAATCAAATTCCTTTATATTGTTTGCCAAATATCTCAATACCTTTTCTGGAATTTTTGTGTTTTCACTAAAAGATAATACCAATTCTTTTATGTTTCTCTCTTGGTTTTTTGATTTTATTTTTATTTCTAATTCACCATTCTCATTTATATTTAGATACGTTATTTCATCAATATGAAGATACACCATTTTTATCACCTAATTTTTATAATTTTTGTGTTAAAAGATTTTGGAATATTTTCCGTTGTTCCATCTTTACTAATCACAAAAACAACTTTCTTGAATTTTTTCAAATCTTTTGCTTCGATTTCACCAAAATGCCCATCTGTTAAAACTATTAGAATTGTATTGTTTACTGGTTTATTTTTATAATGCTCTAAAACACACTCTAATCTCGTGCCACCATATCCTCTTCTATTCTTTATATCTTCCAAAATTTTTGTGTAATTTCCAATCATTCTAAATTTCTTTTGTATATTATAATCCCATAACACTATTTCACATTCTGAAACATTTACTGATTTAAAAATTGAATATATTTCATTAAGAAACTGTTTATACTCATCATCTTCAATACTGCCAGATACATCTATTGCTATAATTAGTTTTGGAATAGAATATGTGTTATCTAAAGTTGGTAAATTTCCTATTTGCTTGAAACCTGCGATGTGTAATGATTGTAGTATATCACTAACTTTTGAATAAGTCCAATCTCCTTTTATTTCTGCTATAATTTCTTCTCTTAGAATACTCTTCCAGTCTCTTACTCTTTTAAACATATGCTCGATATATTTTTCTATTTCGCCAATTCCTTGTCCTTGTTGTTTAGCTATTATATATCCTTGTAAAATCATATCATTAATTTTTTTGATTAACTCATTCTTTTCATCATTACTTAATTGCTCTATCTTTTTAGCTATTATCTCATCTTTTATTGCTCCTTTTATTATTTCTCTTTCTGTTGGCGTTTTCGATAATTTGTTTATAATCTCATTTATTTCTTTATTGTTGAAAATCTCTTCTGATAGCTCTGAAATGCTTTTGTTTGCGTTGTTTTTTATTACATCACTAATCAATTTAGCTATTTTGTTAAGCTCGTTCAAATTCTCTTTATATCTTTTATACAAAATATCATATATTTCTACACTTGTTAATTTGAGTATATCATAATCCGTTAATCTAAATCTATCTTTTGTTGCTATTGTGTTTTTTAATTTGAATGATGGTTGAATTTCTTTTAGTGTTAATTCATTAATTAAAATATCCGTCGCTAAATTATACAATAGTGGGTTTAAATTTAAGCTCTGAAGTATTTTGTTGTGTAGAAACATTAAATGCTTAAGCTCGTGTAAATACATAAACATTACATCTGCGTTATTATTTAGTCCATTCTTCTCGATAAGCTCTGTGTTTATCAATATAACTTTTCCATCTGTTGCCATAGGATGAGGAAGAGTTTTGTCTATTTTGTGCTCGGTTTGATAGCTTATTATTGCGTATAGAGGAAATTCCTTGTATGTTTTAAACTTTAACTTAGAAATTATGTCTTCCATATTAATCATCTTTCATTTTTAAAATGTTAAGATAGAGGCAAATCTATCTGTTATATCTCTTGGTAAGCTCAATAGTATTTTATCAATTACCTTGGATTTATTCTTAATCAACATAAGCAATAGCATAATAAATTCTGGTTCATTTCTCGATACGTGATTTATGAAATTCATTAATCTTTTTATATCTATTTGTTCTATGTTTCTTGCCAATAATGTAACTATAGCATATTTAACTTGTGTTTCTTTTTCTTCAAATAATTTTGGTTCATTAATGTATTTCTCATAGTCCAATTTATCAAATAGTTTTATGAAATTAATAAATTCTGTTGCGGTTGATTTATGTAGAGTTCCAAACGCTACCAATTCAATATAATCTATATCTTCTTCATTTTTAATTAACTCACTCAATATTTCGAAACTTCTTGGTCTCGTCGATGGTTCTAATTCCTCTTCTGTATCTTTATACAATTCTTTAAACATCTTAACAAACGATATAACTCTTTCATCTAATTGTTTGCTAATTGCCCATTTTATCCAGTCTTCTAAATCAAACCCATCAAATTTAATAAAAACACAACGATTTATAAGTGGACGTGGAATAGGATTAGCTGAAATGTTTACATCTAACGTATTACCTGCTCCTATCACTAAAACGTTATTGCTTAATTTCCATTCTCCTACTTTTTTCTGTAATATTATCTCGAATGCTGTTGATTGTAGGCTTGGATTAGCCATATTTATCTCATCTAAAAATAGTATTCCATCACTCTCTTCTCGAGATAAAACTTTTAAGAATAGGGGCAATTCCCATATAACCTTGTGTTCGGAATTACCATTTACTATTAATGGAATTCCAGTTATTTTTGAAATATCACCTATTGATTGTAATTTTATATCTACTACAACAAAGGAATTTTTTAGCTTCTCTCTATTTTCTATAAGTTCTTTTTTCTGCTCTTCTGTTAAAAGATGCCATATTACTAACTCTTTTCCTTTTTCTTTAGCCTTTTTCTGGGCATACTCGTATACTACTTGACTTTTTCCTATTCCATAGTTTCCTATTAGGATTATTGATTTTCCTTTTTCTTGTGCTTTTTCGAAGAGTTTAAAAAGAGTTTCTTTTTTTGTCATATTATCACCAAAATTTATTTATTTTAAAGAATTTGCTATAAATTTTGCTAATGCTATCTTTTTAAAGTCCTCAAAATTCTCATCTGTTATATAATAGTGAAAAGTTGCGAATGCTCTAACTTCTATAGATTTTTTCTCTAAATCTAAATAAACATGAACATAATCATTTTTTATATCTTCTTCAATTTCTTCAATTGGAATAATTCTGGTTTCGTTTACTTCTTCTTCAGCATCTATCATACCATTAAAGTGTGAAATCAGAAATATTTTTACTTCCTTAACTCCTTTTTCCTTTAACTTTTTAATATAGCTTTTAAAAGTGTTTTTGTTTATTCTGTCATACATTTTTACCACCATTCAGAACGACTTGATAATCTAATGAATTCTAATTTCTTGTTTGGGTATTTTTTCCTAAATTCGTCTATCTCTCTCAGAGAGAAAAAGCCTATATATTTCTTGTTTCCATTTTCATCGATTTCATAAACATACCAATCTTTTTTATTTTCTGCTTTTTCCTTTATTTGTTTTATTTCTTCGTCTGTTAACATTTTTATCACCATTTTAATCTTTTATACCATCAAAAACTGGGGGTATTTCACTAAAATCTTCAGTATAAAACACATTATCATCTAATGGACTTTTTTTAATTTTCATATAGTGTTTTTTAGCAAATTCTTTTAATTTTCTAATGCTATCAAATTCATAAATTTTTTGTTTAAAGTTATCAATTAGATAGCTCTTTATAGCTCTCATACATCTCACCATAGTATAATTCTAAAAGTTCAATTAACGCAGTTTTGTATAATCCTTGAAATAGTTTTTCATTTTCTTCCAATATTTTCGAATTTTTCTTTATCAATTTCTCTATCATTTTCATCTAACCTTTTGATTTAATCAAATTTACAACATATTGAATATGAGAAATATCAGTATAATGTTTTAGCAATTCATTAAGATATTCTTTTAACTCTTCCTTACTCCAGAAAGGTAATAGCATTATTTTTAAATTTCTCGGAAATTTTATTTTAATGTAATTTTTTGTTTCAATTGTTTTTTCGTTTTGTTTTTCTATATCTCTATATTTCTTATATAATTCGTCATAGTATGTTTTAGTTTTTCTAAAAATTAAAGGAAACTTCTTTTTCAATTCTTTTTTGTTTTCACTGATAGATAAACTGCTGTCAATTTCTGCTTCTAAATCTATGGTATCACTTGAAATTACTAATTCTTTTTCTATTGATTTGGGTATCACTCTATCACCATTCATTTATGAATGTTATTTTTCCATTCTCGATTTTATCAATTTTTAATATAGAAATATCATTTAATAGTTGGTCAAAGTGAAAAGAGCATAATGTCAATTCGAGACCATTAACTTTAACCTTATAAAACTTATCAACAATTTGAGACAAAACGTGTGGGTTAATGTTTTTTATACCTTCTTCTCTACACTTATCACACGGGTTCAACATTTCCATCACCTCCTTTTTTAGAATTAAAGCCACAACTAAATGATAACAAACTAAAGAAGGCATAACCGAGCATTTTTCAGCTTCGGTTTTCGGCGGGGGTTCGAATGCTTGTAGCTACTTGTTTACAAAGAGGTAGCCATCTTTCTGGTGTGGTGTGGCTACCCAAACCCAAATCTTCCAAGGGTTCACCACTCTCTTGTGGCACCCGAACCCATACCCAAATTTTCTCCTCATCACTCTCTCATAGTGTCATAGAGTAACGCCCACGAGCAAATAAAAAAAGCCCACTGATGGCTACTCAACCCGACCCATACCCCCCCTATGCCGATGTTTGCTTAAGGTATGGGCGAGTTTTCACTCACCAGTGGTTGCTCGTGGTTCGTTCAGATACTCATTTGGGTTTTCAGGTTCGTTTTCACACACGGGAGGAACGACCCAGCATTTTCTCCCGTGTGCTCATTTTGGGGTGCGGTAATCATATGTTATCATTATATCTAACATATGATTACCAATTTAGCATTATATTTTTCATATATAAGCTTTTCTTTTCTATAAAATATATGTTATAGAATAGAAAATTTTATAAATACTTTTGTATTTTTTATTTTATATTTTGTAGAATATATTTTTACGATTGAGTGATAAAAGAAACACCAAAGCATCA
>Ga0080005_133161_pt1 | contig 19801 bp, 17 predicted proteins | sample JossMetagenome_2_FD_69208 | JGI IMG/M metagenome (GOLD analysis project Ga0080005, IMG submission 69208) | Hot spring sediment microbial communities from Joseph's Coat, Yellowstone National Park, USA - JC3_ASED (SPADES assembly) (version 2) | ecosystem: Environmental > Aquatic > Thermal springs >... | reverse complement strand
TGGCTATTACGAACTACCCATGAAACCCGACGACCCGAGGAAGCCGCTTAAGGCAATCATAAGGCTTGGGCCTAGGGAGTACTACCTAGTTGAGGCGTGGGCTGACTACTTGGATGGGGCTTGGGTCCTGGAGTTACCAATTGTTAGGGATTACGTGGAGCTCATAGACATCATACACTGATGTTGCGGGACCGATGTTGGTATTACCGCGACTCCTTTATTAAGCCCCACGCACAAGCCACTTCGTGTTTTCCCAGCTGGAGGTTTTCGATTGTTGGGATAGGGTCGCCCTTATTGTTGGTTCTGTACTCAGCGGTTATGATGGGATTAGTAGGGAGTTTCCTACCAAGGATGTTAACCCAGTGCGTGGTGGGTTGGTTGGGGAGTCTCTTGGTGATGCCCTGAGACCGTGTGGTGTCGATGATTTGCTTCTTAATGTTGATGGTGGGGTTAGGGAGGTGGTGCTCGATGCATTAATCACAAGGTCAGGCACAATTCATGAGTTGACTGGGGCCTTCGCTAATTATTACAGGGAGGTCTCGAATGAGGTTGTTAGGGTCTTTAACCTAGCCGTGAGGAGGGGTGGTGCTTATGGTGGGGAGGCTGTTTATGGACTCGGTCTCTCCTCAATGCTCTCAGGGGCGTTGGTTAAGGGCAAGGCTGTTGATGCTGGGGTTGTTGACGAGGCACTACGCCTTGCAATCCAGGCAATACCACTCATGAGGAGCTTCGATAGGGCAATACTCATCATTGATGCACTGAGACCACTCAGCCGCTTGGCTCCTCATTGGTACGTGGCGTTCCTGGCCAGGTTATCAAGTGTTGGTGGGCTTGGCGATAATGTTACTGAAATCATCATTGGTGATGTGCTTGAGTTATTCAATGGGTACTATGAAACGTTTAGGGCAATGGCCTGGCCCCTAGCCAGCGCCATCGAGGCCATCAGCTCATTGTTTAGGGGCAACCCATCACTCATGAACCACAGAACCGCTGAGGTTGCCGGAGTGATTGTTAAGGCGCTTGGTGCACTGCCTAGGCGTGGTCCACTGGGTTTTGTTGCCTGGGCTAATGCCATGTACCCAATCCTAATGAACGAGGTTGTTGGTGAGTTGGTTAGGGGTGGGCTTGGTGTTAGCGACTTGGTTGGCCTATCGAGGTCTATACTCAATGGGCTTGGGGAGTTGAGGAGGGACGTAAATGAATTGCTTGGTGATGCTGGCTTTAGGGGTTTTGTCGAGGCTAGGGAGTTCATTGCTGATGAGTTGAGCATGAACCAGGTACTCATGAGTGCCGAGGCATGCCTAAGGCATGCATTGGGTAGTTACGCGTTGGTTAATGATAAGCCCAGCGAGGCTGAGGCATGGTTCAACGAGGCAGTCAAGACTTTGGAAGCAAACAGCGAGAGGTTACTCTTCGAGCACTTAGCATTCAAGTCCAGAGCCATCGCCACACCCACGCTGGATGAATTTGAGGACTTGCTTAACGGGTTTAGGGACTTGGCGCTCGATGCGTATAGGATATATGACGCAAGCCCGAGGCTCTCCACGACAGCACTCAGCGCCGTGAGTGATTACCTAGTCGTCGCGGCAGCCCTCAACGACCTCGACGGCATCATCGAGGGCTTAACATACTTCACACAGATGCTTAGTGATTTGAAGCTCACGCACAGCTTCATGCACGTGGTCACGAAGCTAACAATCAACGCGATGCTCAACCAACCGCAAACCCTGGCCCACCATCTCCTGATAACCCCCACCGAGTTGATCAATGCGTTCAGGGCTAGGTTTCACGACATAGACCCAGCAATACTCGAGACAGCGCTGGGGTTGGGTGGGGATGATGGAATTGTTGATGTTGGTGTTGTGGTGTTTAGGTTTGGGGAGGGTATTGAGGGTAAGGTGCTTAATGAACTAGGCATTAACACCGACGAATTACTCAGTGAATTCATGGGGTTGATAAACAGTCTCGATGGGAAATCGCTCACCCACCTAGTGGTCCCTAGGTCTGCATTTGGTCGCTTAGTTGCGATGATGCATGCTCTGGTGGAGGGTTTGCATGACCTAGCCAGGGCACATGCACTCATGGGTATAGCCGAGTCAAACACCAAGCTACAGGCTAGGTTGTTTCGAGAGTTTTACGATGTATGTTGTGATAAGGATTATGATAACTATAGGCTAGCCCTGGCGAGGCTATACCTATACCACATTTAAGTCAATGAATCAAGGGAATGATGTTGGTTTTGAGTTTCGTAATTCATGAACAGTATTACTACTTAACATACTTAGCGATCCATTTCCTAGCCGTTATTATGCCTATGCCCGTTGTGATCCAGGCTGCGACGCCTATGGCATTGATTGTTGATGTGAATGCGTCGGATAGGAATCTGAGGCCCGCAATTATAAAGACAATGCCCAAGCCAACCAACCACCACTCTCCACCACTAAGCATAGCACCGCCATTACGTATTGTTGAATCTGTATTTCTAAGATAGACACTTCTTCATGTGGTTTCTGTTAAATGGTTATAACTTGCGTCGGTTCATGGAAATAGATTGCCCAACTTTTTGTTGTTAGGAGTGGGATAAGCAATGCAAGGCAGAATAAGATCCGTAAGATGTGAACTTTAGGCATGGCTTTAGTAAAAGTAGCTGCAGTAAGTGAATAGACATGGCAATACGATAAATACAGCCACGCGAAGACTTAGATCGTATTTCCTGGAGATTAGTCACAAGTCCTCGTAATTAGGGATAGTTAAGTATTTAGGTTAAATGCTTAGCAATACAATAATGGTCAGTCCTAAGGATAGAATTAGGCATTTCTTAAAGGAACTTGTAGAGAGGGGATTGACTTAGCCCTAGTCTCTACGCCAGTTAACCTAAGGTATTTAACTGATGTTAGGTTGGAGACCTTCGAAAGGTTTGGTGCATTGTTAGTCTGCGTGGGAAGTGGTGAAGTAACTTTAGTAGTGCCTAAGTTGGATGAGGGTAAGGCTCTCATCACTGGGTTACCCTACTTAACGTATTTGGACCAAGAGGGGCCTATAAATGCCGTTAAGAGAGCCGTGTCTCGATGTGGTAGTGTTAGGGTTGTTGGGTTTGAAGGTAACGCATCAATTAGGCACCTTTGGGTACTTAGGGATGTTCTTGGTGAGTTTAGAGATGAAACTATTGACCCAGTCCTAGCTGGCATGAGGATTGTTAAGGATGAGGATGAGTTAGGCAGTATAAAGGCTGCGGTTAGGGCTATTGAGGAGGGGCTTAGGGCTGCCCACGAATCGATTAGGCCCGGAATGACTGAGGCTTGGATCGCCAGGGTGATCAGCAATGTAATAGCTGAGGCTGGGGCTGTGCCAAGGGATGTCCTGGTTCAGTCGGGACCGAACTCAGCCATACCCCACTGGTTACCTGGGAATAGACGCATTCAGCAAGGCGATGTCATTGTTATTGACATTACTGCAACGTATAATGATTACTACGGTGACTTAACTAGGACATTTGTGCTTGGTGAACCGCCAATCGAATTTAACAGGGTTTACAATTTAGTTAAGGAGGCTCACGACGAAGCGATTAAGGCCGTTAAGGCTGGAGTGACTGGGGCATTCATAGATTCAGTAGCCAGGGAAATAATTAGTAGGAGCGGTTATGGTGAATACTTCATACACAGGACTGGGCATGGAATTGGGCTTGAAGTTCACGAAGAGCCTTACATAAGCGGTGACTATAATAAACCATTACCAAGGGGCTCGGTATTCACCATAGAGCCTGGTATATACTTGCCAGGTAAGTTTGGGGTTAGGCTTGAGAGTAACGTTGCAATAAGACTTAATGGTGAAGTCGAAGTCCTAGATACATACTGGCCATATTAAATCAAAATTTTAATGATACATTGTTCAAAAGCATCCTTTTAGACTATGAGATTACAATCCCGCGAAGTTAAGAGTATTAAAGGCATGGCAAAACATATTTTAGGGAACAAAATATTGTCATTTTAGTTTTCGTTATTTCTTTGCCATTATTATGTTACCATACCTGTCTTTCATTGCCTTCCAGCCATTAAGTACTATTATTGTTGCAGTACTTTCCTCAATAATAGCTGGTCCTCTTATTTCAGCATCTGTAGGTAATGATTCTTTACTATAGACTGGTACCCTTATTACATTATTATTGCCCATGTAGACATCTCTTTCCTCAATTAATGCCTTACTTATGTCGCCCGTCACGGATATTTGCTTTATTTCGGGCCTTGGCAGTTCGTATATACCTCTGACGTAGAAGTTGACGATCTCCACGGGATTACCCTCGAGCTTAAAACCATACTCAGAGTGATGCCTATCTTCAAAGGACTTAATCGTGTTCTTAAGCACATCGAGAGTGACTGGATAATTCGTCTGAACCCTCAATGTGTACTCTTGTCCATAGTACCTCATGTCTAGGTAATACTCAAACTTGACCAAAGATGGGTCAATACCCTCACTCTTGAAATCGCTCATTACTTTATTCCTTAATTCCTCAACTATTTTAGATATTTCTTTAGTCTCGATTTCATTTACCATTAACTTCATTATTCTAGTCTCTGTGGCATCATGAATCACATCTAGATTGAGCATACCCCATGCATTGAAGACACCAGCTGGTATGAAAGGAACAATTATTTTCTTGATATTAAGCTCCTCAGCAATAAAGGGCGCGAACATGGGACCAGCACCACCGTGCGCCACTAATGCGAATTCCCTTGGGTCATAACCTCTCTGAATAGATACTACTCTAATTACGTTTGTGGCCAATTCATTAGCTAACCTTATGATACCAAATGCTATCTCCTCCACTGTTAAGCCTAGTCTATCCGCTAACGGCTTTACGGCTTTAATAGCCAATTCCCTATTTACCTTAATTGCACCACCCAACAACTCTCTTGGGTTTAGGAATCCCGTTATTACGTAAGCATCCGTGAGCGTCGGCTCTGTGCCACCCCTACCGTAACACGCGGGACCTGGGTATGAACCAGCAGCTTTAGGCCCTACTCTAAGCCTACCTGCCTCATCTATCCAGGCTATACTTGTACCACCTAACCCCGTCTCGAAAACCTCAATTATCGGTATCATGGCAGGATAGCCTGGGCTATACCTTGAGGCACCTATGTAATATTCACTCCTAGTTAGGTAATTGAGGTTTCTAACCAGTGATGCCTTGGTGGTGGTACTCCCACCATCAAGGACTACTAGGTTACCTTCACTGACCACACTACCAAGTCTAGTGGCACCAAATACTCCCGATATCGGGCCTCCTTCGACCGTGTATATTGGGTAGTTCTTTATGAAGTTGCTTGTGTTAACACCACCATTGCTAAGTACTATGTAGAAGACCCCTCTAAACCCCATCTTAGTGAACGCCTCTTCTAGTGACGTTACGTAGTTATAGAATTTAGGCAATACATAGGCATTTAAAACAACTGTGGAAGTTCTCTCATACTCCCTCCAGAGTCTCGTTAAGGCGCTTGACCTGGATATGAACTTACCCTTCAAGTGCTCCTTTAGGTATTCCTCGGTCTCAATCTCATGCTTGGGGTTGGCATATGAGTTTATGTATGATATAGCCACACTACTTACATCAGGAACCTTACCTAGTCTCTCTATTATACTATCTAAGTCCTTATAGTTCAATGGTATCATAACTGTGCCATCATACATAACTCTCTCCTCAACCTCAAACCTCAACCACCTGGGAACCAGTGGCTCAGGCTTTCTATACATTAAATTGTAAAGGTCTCTTCTATTCGACCTTTGTAATTCCAAGATATCCCTAAATCCTCTCGTGGTTATTAATGCCGTACGCGCACCAGTCCTTGTAACGATAGTATTAATAACGACAGTTTGACCGTGGAACACGAACCTAACACTACCCATGTCAATACCCAACTTCTTCAGAGCCTCAACAACACCACTAACAATGTCTGGCGTGGTCTCCACCTTAACCCACCTAAATTCCCCAGTCTCTTCATTCAATGCATAAGCGTCTGTAAAGGCTCCCCCTATGTCAACACCAACCCTCCACATACCTACTCACCCCTATACACGCCGTAATACGCCTTAATACCGCTAGGTAGTGGTACACACTCAACCTTACCCTTCATCGACTCCCTTAATGCTTTGGTTGCCTCGTAATTAATCCTATAGTTTGGCCACACACCCTCAATGACAACACCGTAGTACCTCTTAGCATCATCAATTGTTATGTACTCATTAAGCACATCATTAAGTACAAGCATTGGATCCCTCTCGAGTGGGTTCCCATAACCACCACCACCAGCACTTCTTATACTAACCACGTCGTTTTTCCTCAAAGGGTAGTTTGTTATCTTTCTAACCCTCATTATTTCCTTTCCATCTCTAATTATCGCCATGTAATTCAAAGTACCATTGCAACCTCCAGCCAAGCCCCAGGGTGGGAACTTAGCCCTATTTATCCCCGTGGTGAATATGAAGCCATCAGCAAGCATTCTATAATCCTTGATTATTCCAAAGCCGCCCCTAAACTTTCCAGGGCCTGCGCCGTCTAGGGTATTCAATGTGTACCTATCGACTATCAGGGGATATCTCTGCTCAAGTATTTCTACGGATGATGCCAGTGTTTCACCATCTGCGAAAGCAACGAGGCCACTCTCGCCATCTCCTCCCTCGTGCCCACCCCAACCACCTGGATTAGGCTCTACAAGCACAACATATTCGTTCTTCCTAGGATCGACACCAGCGATTATTTCAGCGACAACGGATAGGAAGTGCCCAGCGGAGAGCTTATCGGGTACGTACGGTGCCAACGCCTTCCATAACAGGTCTGCTGCATATGTCATTGTTTCCCAATAAACCGATGTTGGCACGGGCCATTTTGGATTGAATATCGAACCCTCAGGAGCTATTACCTCAAACCTCCTCGCTATCCCGCCGTTATATGGTTCATGGGGGGCCACCAGCGCCATGAATACGATCCTCGCGGCAGCCACGGTAGCTGGGTATGGGGAATTTATTGGCGCATTAACAGCGGGGGGATTACCGCTAAAATCAACTATCACCTTGTCCTCAGTTATTTTAACTCGGGCCTGTATTTTAAGGGGCTCCTCATGAGTACCGCTATCGTCTAAATAATCCTCAGCATAAAATTCACCCTTTGGTAACTTCTTAATACCTTCTAGAGCCAGTTTTTCACCATCGTCAAGTACATCCGCGAAGATCTGCTTAAGAGTCTCCTTACCGTATTTATTAGCAAGCTCCTGAACCCTCTTTATACCAACCCTTAGTGCAGCAACTAAGGCCTCCAGATCTCCAATTGCGTAATCGGGTATTCTACTGTTATGCCTTATTATGTCGAAAATATCCCTATTCCTTTCGCCACGCCTATACAGCTTAACAGGGGGTAAAATCAAGCCCTCCTGGTAAATTTCAGTAGATGCAGGTCCCCAACTACCGGGGTTTGTGCCGCCAACATCATTGATGTGCCCCTTAGCCACTGCCATACCCACCATCTCGTTATCGATATATAATGGTGCAACAACGCCCACATCATTAAGGTGGGTGCCTGAAACGTATGGATTATTAACAACAAACACATCACCCGGCTCCATGGGTATATTCTCCTTCTCGCAATACTCCTTAGTGTACTTTGCCGTGAAGTCCATAATACCTATAAACCCTGGAACGCCAATTCCTATAGAGAGAATCTCGCCATTGATGTCCGTGAGAGCGACAGAGAAGTCATACGTATCATAGAAGATAGAGCTCTTGGCCGTCCTTATACTTGTCCAGAACATCTCATCAGCTATATTAATAAGCGCATTTCTAACGATCTCCTTAGTCACAGGATCATATTCAACCATCACCCAGTTATTAAGCAGAAATTTATAATCCTTGATGGTTATATTCAAATTATAAATACTATGTAGAAGATGCCGTAGTAATAAATCATCATCGGTCCATTATGATAATATTATAACGATTGCAACATCAATAATAAGCATAAAATTTAATAATAGATACTGAAATAAGATATTTAATCCATGGAGATAAAGGAATCAATGCATAGCAAAGTTTGGTATGATGTTCTTGGGGATATGCTAAGTTCCACTGATATCAATTTATTGAGGTTATTAAATGAGAATGGTAGATTAAGCGATGCCGAATTAGCCAGGAAACTTAATGTTAGTGTTTCCACTGTAAGAGCCAGGAGAAGGTACCTTGAGGATAGGGGCATACTTAAGATCGTGGGTGTTATAGTACTCAAGAATCTCAATCTGCCCTATGCCGATGTTATAATACAACTAAACCATAAGCAATTAAATAAGTATTACGGTGAATACTTAGAATACCTAATCAATAATGATAAGATTTATGAAATAACGCAATATCTCAATAACTATGTTATGATACGTGTTTTTGATAAAGATTATCAGCAATTATTAGGCACCATAAACTCAGTAATACTTAGTGGTAAGGAAATAATTAAAAGATACAATATCTTTGTAGCAGGTACGACATATAAGGCATGGGGTAGGAATGTACTTTAGAGAGTAAATAACATAAATATATTTATGATATCGTGAGATGATTATTTATTATTACGGTGTAAATGCAATTATACGATTATTTTATCCTATCATAAATATCATTATGTGCAAATATCACGTATGTTCTTATAAAGACAAAACAAATTAATTTTTGTGTCTATGGGTAACTCAGGAACAGGATCTACTGGCGGAGAAATGCTAGTTGGTGAGCTTTTTAAGTATGTAAAGTCTGGTAGGGTACAGTTATTCGTTGGTCTTACATTGTTCTTCGCCTTCGCGATAGAGGCTTGGGAGTTCATGATACCGTCATTCATATTATCGGCATTAATGAAGTACTTCAGTATTGGTTATGCAATAGCGGGTTTATTGCTATCAGCTCCCTTCTATGGGGCATTATTGGGGGCTTATGCACTAACGTGGACACCTGATGTTTACGGAAGAAAGAGGGCAATCCAAATAGGTATTATTGGTTACTCTATAGCCGGTATAATAACGGCATTCGCACCACCTAATAATTATTGGTGGTACTTCTGGTCTAGGTTCGTGGCTGGTGCATTTCTAGTTTTGGTTATGGGGCAGCCATTCCCATACCTTGAGGAATTCATGCCTGTTCAATCTAGGGGAAGGGTTACTGTGTATTTGGCGTCTGGATGGCCTATAGGTACGTTGATGGCCGTTGGCGCTGCCTATTTAGAACCATGGATTCATTGGCAGGGAGTTATTTTAGTGAGCGTTGCCGCCCTGTTGATATGGTTGATACCTGTCTCGTTAATCCCCGAATCACCCTATTACTTAGTCGCTGTTGGGAGGGAGAGTGAGGCTAAGAAATTGCTAAGGAGGATACTTGGTAATGAGTTGTATGAAAAGCTTGGGGTTGAGAATGCGAAGTTGAAGGTTGAAGAAAGGAAGAAGGGTAATATGCTGGAACTATTTAAGAGAGACCTGCTGAAGAATACGTGGTTAATATTCTTCGTAAACATATTCTACTCATTCGCCTACTGGGGCTTATTCATATGGATAGCAGCTATATTGCAATCTAAGGGTCTAACGTTTGTGGGCACTCTAGAGTTCGTGATAGCCGCAGCCCTGGCGCAATTCCCAGCTTATTTTGTCTCAGCAAGTTTGGCTGAGACGAGGTTAGGGAGGAGGATAACTACCGTATCGTTTATGGCTTTAGCAGGCGTGTTCACATACTTCTTCGCATCATCAACAACAATAGTGGATTTACTCGTGTTCTTAGTCCTATTATCCTTCTTCAACCTAGGAGCTTGGGGTGTGTGGGATGCTTGGGAGCCTGAGATGTACCCCACACCAATACGTGGCGTGCTTATGGGTTGGATAACGGGTGCCCAAAGGATCAGTAATGCAATAGCCCCTACCATTATAGGGCTCTTATTGGCAATACATGGCATAACTTTCACAACCGTAGTAACAACAATAGCGATCTCGGCATGGATCTCAGCAATACTAGCTTTATTCTTACCAGAAACTAGAGGTAAAATATTGAGGTAATGAGTTAGGTGATTTGGCATGGTTATTAAAATAGTTTACATAAATCCTGTTGGTACAAGCGCATTCGATAAACCTATGAAGGAGTTTCTCGATAATTATAGATCGCCAGATACCGACATAACGGTTGTATCGCTTGAGAAAGGACCTTGGCATCTTGAGTATTACAGTTACGATGCCTTAGTAATACCTGACGTTCTTAAGGTGATAAGGGAATTTGAGGGTAGGGGGTATGATGCAGCAATAATCGGTTGTTTCTACGATCCTGGACTTCATGAAGCTAGGGAGGTAAGTGACATGGTTATTACGGCACCAGGTGAATCCTCAATGCACATAGCATCCACACTGGGTGATAGATTTAGCATAATTGTTGGCAGGAGGAAATGGATACCACTCATGGAGCAAAACGTTGTTAAATACGGTTTTAGGGATAAGCTCGTTTCGTTTGAAGCTGTGGAGTTAGGTGTGTGGGATTTCCATAAGGATGTGGAGGAAACGAAGAGGAGGTTAATAAGGGCGGCTAAGAATGCCGTTGATAAGGGGGCTGAGGTATTAATCCTTGGCTGCACAGTACTCTTTGGATTCTTTAAAGACCTTGAAAAGGAGGTTGGCGTGCCTGTTGTTGATCCAATAATAGCTTCGTTAAAATATGCGGAGTTCCTAGTTGAGCTTAAGAGACGTATGGGTTGGACATGGAGTAGGATTGGTATGTACGAGAAACCACCTAGGGAGGAAATAGAGAAGTGGAGACTACCATTATAATCTGATATTCATAATTATTCATAATTTTATTAAAAACATTCATGTAAGTATGTCTTCTTACAACATTAAGTAAATTGGATAACGATGCTAACTATAGTGCCAGAAATAACAATGTTTAAAGCTAACGATTTATTAAAGACACTAAGTCTAATTAAGGAACAGATAACTTAATTCATTTTCTTATATCGAAACTTCTCGCCCTTGTGTCGCCTATCTTTAGTGGTTGGAGATCCAAAAGGCAGGTGTTATCATCATTTTATCAGCTTGGTGTAGTTCCTCAGGGGTTTGATTGATAGGGATTTGTCATATTGTATTTTTGGTAATTCTGTAATTATTGGTTTATAATGAGCAGGTTGAGATTAGGCTTGGTTCAATGGTTGGTAAGTGGGTGGTCTTCATATTAAGTGGGCTTAGGGGCGTTGTGATGAGTAGCGTCATTGATGGACTTAGGGAGAAGGGGTTGGATTATATCGTTAAGACCAGTGGTGTGAGGGAGGGTGGTGAGAGACCCGTAATTGTTTACGTACCCAATTTCTTGGCGGTGGACATGGTTAATGACGCTGCTGAGGTCATGCTAGAAGTGTTGAATAGGCTTGGCATTAACAAGCCGCTGCTCTTCAAACCTGACGTATTCACGCAGGAAGGCATGTACTCGGGTAAGGCAAGTGACATGAAGTCCTATATCTACATGACGTCACTGAGGCTCAAGGGCTTTCACTAATGCACTGTAGAACTTCCTGAAGTTTAGGTCTATGACCCTAACAGCCTCCAAATCCCTCCTTAAGTGCTCGATTATATCGTCATAGTGACCCTCCGCATACCACCTGACTACATCCTCACCGCTACCATGCAAATCCTCAACATTTAAATTAGCCTTCCTGGCTAACTCAACCATCCTCTCTAGGCGTAAGTCCTTGAATTTCATTCTGTTGAATGGTAGTGTTGTTTGTAGGTAATCAATCACGAACGTGTCATGCCAAAGCGCATTAAGCCTGTCTAAGGAATCGACCTCGTGCTCAAAGCCTTTCTGTATGAGTAGTGGTATGTCGTAACGAAGCACATTAAACCCAACCACAATAATGCGATTCTTTCGATTCCTAGCTCGATTCTTAACCTCCATAATAACCTTCATAAAGTACTTGTAAAATCTCCTCACTAACTCACCCTCATCGTTATTGTTCCCCCATATCGTGAAGAGGCGAAGCGCACACCCAGCACTAGATGCCTCATCCTCCTCGCACTTTATGCTTGTGGATTCAGGGTTATACCTAGTCCAGTCCTCAATAACCCCAATGGCTATTACCTCCTCATTAATGAAGGCATCCTCCTTATTTGGTCTGTACGTCTCAACATCGAGATATAACCTCAACAAAGACACCTATTAACTAGGTAAAGACACTATTTTTAAGAATTGAAGCATGAATCTAAACAAAGCAATGGATGGCTAAGCCTAGTGTTTAATCTGAGACTGAGTAGTACCTGGGATTTAATTAGTAATTGCCCATTAATTGAGGCCAAGCTCAGGCAAGACCTTGGGCACGGAGGTTCCGTAAGTACTGATTATGTGAACTGCTTCTTTAACTCGGACATTATGACGTGTATACCCCGCAGACATTATGCACTCTCTATGATTGAGCACGCCAAGATCTTTTGGGTCGATACCGACGACTTCATCGACTTGATCAATGAGTTACTTTGCCTACAGACATGCGTTGGTGGTGACGTAAATGTTCAGAAACTTATTGATTTCCTAGTGGTTAAGGTCGACGGCGAGAAGATAGGCAGTGTTTATTTAATTGAGGCGAAATCCATCACAAACCCCGACGAGGAGTATAAAGTTAGGAAGAGCCTGAGGGTTTACAGGGAATGCTTGGGAAAGTGTGCCAAGCACCATAGGTACACATTCGAAGTAATAAATGCACCAATAAACATACCTAGGGAGGCAAGGCTGGAAATAACTGGGATAGCAGGGAATTAAAATTGCGTATTTAATTTCGTAACTAAGTTCTAATTAATTTCATGGTTTAAACCACGATACATGCTTGGGATGTGTAATAAGATGTGGTGACGAATCATTAGGGATTGCTGTTAATAATTACGAGAATTTAATGAGTATAAGTCCGTGGTTGTAGATCTTATATCGAATACTCAATGAATTGGTAAAATGTATTGGCAATATGGTAGTGAATGAAATGCTGAGAATTTTATTGACAATGTGCTAATTATTTTGAAGATAAATTTTAAATTCGATATAATTAAATTTTATTCTAATTTCACTTTCTTAGTTATATATGACTCCCATCTTGCTCCTCTTTTTCGTAATATTGCTACGTATATCGCGCTGAATATTAATGACGCTATTACGAAGAGAAATCCTCCAAAGTATGGTTCTGGTAATGAACTATACCCCATGTAGAATGAGTATAGAAATACTACAGCAGCACCGATAGGTGCCACTATAGCTACTAAGATGTTTCTTATGTTCTTAAATAAAATTTTAGTTTTATAGTAAAATGATGTTAAACCGAAGTCTGATAATAAGTGTAATATAAACCAGTAAGCTACCACATTACTGCCGGATAAGAATAATGCATAGAATGCTCCTTGTGGTAAACCGTAATAATAAATCATCAATGCCTCAATGATAATCGTTGTAATTATCCCGAGAATTAGGTTCAGCGATGCGCTATTACCTGGTACTCCGTACTTATTTATTTTAACTAACCATGAAGAGAAGCGTTCGCCAAAGAACCTATCACGTGCTAATGCATATATGTCTCTAACTCCACCAAGACCCGGTGCGACACCGCCCATTAGCTGTCCTAACCATGCAATTATTGAGAAGATGACACCCGCAATCAAGCCTAAATAAGGTACGTAGGCTGATAGACCCGGATTAAGTACTGATGATAACGAACTCACATTTTTAGGGCCAATACCCACAACTTCAGAGTACATAGTTAAGACCCCAAGTAACGCTGTTAGTATTACACCATATGCTATGGCTCTCCAAACATTCTTAAACGGTTCAACACCTTCTTCGGACAAATACAGCGGTGCGCCATAACCTGTGTAGAATAGAAAACCAGCTAACACAACGCCCAGGAAAAATCCACTTAACCCACCTGGTGCCACGTATGGATTGAATGCTGATAAGCTATTATATGGTGTTTTCAATATCACATAGATTGAAAAAGCTATTAGGATCACGATCTGTAATATCTGTATAATATTATTAGTCCATGCTGCAACCCTAAGATTAATTACAGTAAATAGGTACATTAACACTAAAAATACTATTGTCATGAATATCAGTATCCATCCCGATATCTCATAATGGAATAAAACATAAAACGTGGTATATATTTCATATGCAAATGCGGTTGCTGTTAATGAATCAAAGAATACATCATAAAATATCCTAAATAACCCAAGGAACTTTCCCGTCGTAATTCCAAACCCTAATTCAACGAGACCATAATAACCACCTGCAAACGCTGCTATCCTTGCATACTCAAGGATAGGTGTTGTAGCGAAGAGTATTAACAATGCACCAATTAAGGGAACAAGGGGTGCGGCAAAGCCCGAGTATGATACCGCTGCCGATGCATTCGATACCGCCATAGCCATCGGGTATATAGCCGCTACAGTCATAAACATCAATGACCAAAGACCAAGCTGACCCGGTATAAGCTCTGTCTTTGCGCCATTATTCTTATTATTAGATTGACCCATTAAAGTATATGCATCAAATCTCGCTTATAAGCAATAATTACGTGAAAGATTTGCATAGTTAATGCGATTATTTGAATGAAAATAATCATAAATTTGCATCATAACTTTTGCAACATTAATTGCAAAATTGCGATTTATTAAATTATTAATTCGTAAATTATTTCTGAATTTACCTCACCTTTAAGTTTCTTAATAATTCTCTCGTTAATGATCAACGTAACTATTGCAGATATCTTTACATGTGCTCTTCTTGCTAACATATACAATGTTTTTACAGTTGTACCCGTTATTATTATATCATCTACGATGATTGCACGATCATTTTTTTGAGAATACCATGGGCAGGCTCAAGAAGTTGGAATAGGCAGGATTCTCGCCCCTGATGTACTCTATTAATGAATTTGGTATGTACTTATCCCTTAGGCAATAAACAAGGTCTAGAGATGTGTAGGATGCTATTAGCCCTGAAATAAGCAACCCCCTCCCTCTACGGTGATTATTTTTGTTGCTTCTATACCATTTAACTTTTTGATTAAATTTAATACGTAATAATTAATTAAATCAATGTCTAAACTGGCAAGGTTTAGGATATCTGGATATACACGTAATGCCGCATTAATCATGCCTCTCACGGTTTCCACCAAGAGTTTATTTACTAAGTCTGAATTTGATAATGTAATTAGTAGTTCCTTTGCGCGTCTTGGACCGGGTAATATTACACCATGTATGTACTTACTTATGAGCGTTTCATCAAGACCGATTATGTTGGCGAGATCCTTAAGGCTCATGAATCTTCTGAGAGCCCTTAGTAAGTACATTACTTGTAATTTATTGATACTATCCTCATCAACACTAATGATGCTTCTCCTTTTAGTCATAATAAAAATACTTATACGTGCTTTTTTAAAAAATGTTTCAGAAATAATTATGGTAATAGTATTGCAAGGTTATTTAAATTTGCGATAAAGGCTGTTATTCAATCATGAGAGCTGCCATATATTACGGTCCATTAAATGTAAAGATCCTTGAAGTAGATGATCCCAGCATTAATGATGGGGGGCTTCTCATAAAGCCTGTTGTTGTTGGGGTTTGCCCTACTGATGTTAGGATTTACTATATGGGAAGCTCATCTATTAAACCTCCTGTTATTCTTGGGCATGAGGTTTCAGGCGTTATAGTTGAGAGTATGGTGTCGGAGTTTTTACCTGGTGATAGAGTTAATGTCGCGGCTGATGCTCCATGCTTAAATTGCAGGTATTGCCGTAAGGGATTACATAATTTATGTGAGGATATGCTGAGTATAGGGTTTAATGTTGATGGTGCATATGCTACATTAATGAAGGTACCAAGTAGGTTCATAAGAGATGGGTTAGTTTTTAGGTTGCCAGAGCACGCGTCCTTCGAGGAAGGTGCATTAATAGAGCCTGTCGCCGTTAGTTTGAATGCACTTAACCTAGTATATCCATCTAATGAAGATAACGTTGTTGTCGTCGGTGATGGACCTAATGCATTAATACATGTTATGCTACTTAGGAACTACTTTAAGGTACGTAAGGTATTCGTAGTTGGTCTAACTGATCATAGATTAAAGGCTGCGCTTTCATTTGGTGCCGATAAGGCGATTAACATGTTAACGTTAAATTCACCTAGTGATTTAATTTCCGAAATAGGCGAGCCGATAGATATCATTGATGTAACCGTGGGAAATCAAGATGCTGTGAGGGAAATAATGCCATTAATCGGCAAGGGTGTTAGGATAACATTTTTTGGAGGTTCGCATCCAGATACTGATATACCTATCTCAATAAATAAAATACATTATAATCAATTGCTAATGACAGGTTCATCAGGCACCACTATAGGTAATTATAGGAAAGCTGTCGAATTAGTTACGGGTCGAATAATCGACCTTAGGAAGCTAATAACACACAAATTCTCTCTTAGTGAAATAACGGAGGCGTTCGAAGCATCAAGGAAGGGGTTAGGGCTTAAGGTGGTAGTGGTACCATGAAGATAGCTGGTATAGATGTGGGGTCAACGAATATAAAAGCGTTTGTTCTCGATATTGATGATGATAAATCATTCATAATTAAGCAATCAACACCGATTAAGTTCAATAATGAGTTTCTTGATATTAAGCCTATAGTCTCTGAGGTTTTATTGCTAATTCAAGACTTAGTGAATAAGTACGGAGTTAAATTCATTGGTTTCTCAACAATGGCTCCAATATTTACGCTAGTGAATTTCGATAATGAACCCATTGGTGCCCTAATGTATAACTCACCTGTTGGGTCAGAATACTTTAAATTATTCGATGAAAACCTATTCTTGAAGATAAATTTAAACCCATTAAATACACAGATGGTTTTTCAGAAAATCCTTTGGCTTAAGGATAATTATCCATCACTAATCGAGAAGACTAAGTATTTCATAGATTTGAATGGGTACATATTCATGAAACTCACAGGTAAGGTTAAGCAAGATACACACATAGCACTAGAGTGGGGGTTACTTGATTATAGGTCTAGGTCCTGGTCCGAGGAAATTCTAGATGAGGTTGGGTTAAGGGGTGTCATGGATAAATTACCCGAACTTGTTGATCCTACATATACTATTAATGATATAACAATAGGTACTGTGGATGTTGTGGCATCAGCATTGGCTCTTATGGTTAATGAAAAAAGAGCTTTTGCATCTTATGGCACGACATTTTGCGCCGGCATTGGATCTAGAGAACCAAGACCAAGTAAAGCCTTTTATAATGACTTATTGCTGGATTATGGATACCTAATCAATGGTTGCAATTCTATGTATGGGTCACTCATTGATTGGTTCAAAAGCAACATCATCATGGGAAAAGAGGCAGGTTTTGATTTAAATGTCGAGAATATTCCTGAAAATCCTACAAATGTCGTTTTTCTACCTTATTTGCAGGGTGAGAGGTCGCCAATATTTGATCCAAGAGCTGTTGGGGTTATTTACGGTTTAAATACCGATAGTAATATTAAGGACTTATGGATTGCACTCATTCACTCACTGGCATACATAGCTACGCATATAATTGAGCATCTCAGTGATTATCAGTTCGATGTAATGTCTTACGGAGGATTAGCCAGGAGACCCATCATTAATATTGTATCATCACTGACAAACCGTAGGCAATACATAGTAAATATTGAGGCTGCAGCACTAGGTGCTGCGATGATCGCAGCTAAAGCTAATGATATAAGACTTGATTTTGATAGGGTAATTAACACAGGGACATCATCGGTAATAGAGCCTAACGAGATCTTAAGATCAATGCATATGAAGAATTACCATATATTTAAGGAATTATACGTTAGATTGCATGACTTATTTCAAGTTTCATGAGTATGAATTATACTCCTTATAGTCTTAGCTATTTCCTTTACAGTTTCCTCATCCCAACCCCAAAGGTTCCTACCCAATGCAACACCACTCATACCCTCATTCAACGCACTCCTTACGTAGTTAATTACATGCTCGGGCGCACCCATCCTAGGACCTCCTGCGGCTATGACGGGAACTTTCACGTACTTAATTATGCTGGAAACACCTTGGTAATAAAATGTCTTAACGACATTAGCACCTAACTCCCAACCAAGCCTAATACAGTGAGAAATCATTTCTGGATCCTGCTTCTCACCATGTGGATAGGCATGAATTATAACAGGCAAATCCCATTTACTAGCATCACTTATAATTCTAGATACCTCCTCTAATTGCCTACCCTCCTGAGGACCGCCAATATACATTTCGAAGGACACAGCGTCAGCATCGTAAGATAACGCCTCCTCAACATTACCCAATAATCTCAGATCGTAAGGATTCTCTGAATACTTGGTTATACCATTCAATTTGTATATGATCCCAACCCTACCTGGTACATCATCACCAAGCGCCCTTATTACTCCCTTGTTTATTATCAAGGCATCAACATAATTACTCAATACATCAATCACATGAAGCAGATCTTCTAAACCCTTAACAAAACCAAGACCAACACCATGATCTAACGCCGCAATAAAAACCCTACCGTCACGTCTAAAAATACGCCCCAACCTCCTCTTAATACCATACATACTGAACAAATTACCCCTAATCCTATAAATTTATAAGCAAACAATATATCACAAACATTCTTGAAAACAAAAATACAATATATCATATCAATCATATTCATTATAATACCATCTAATGACCAAATTACATTCAAATTCTCATCATATATAATGTATTGAACAAATCATTCTTATTCACTCCCTAAAGTATTAAATTATTTCATAAGTTTGTTCTGCAAATCCTAGATCTTGGTGGGTGTATTAGGTTCCTGTGGGCTATTTGGTCTGTCTTAATTGCGTGATATTATCTTTGCTCAATAGGAAAACCTTATCAATATTTTTCCATAATCAATTCCCAAACCAAATCCAAATAAGGAAGCAATGCAGCAATATCTGTTCTGTGATGACTTAATGTGGTATGGGTTTTTAAGTGGTTGTTTGTGTTTTTGTTGTGCCTAGGTTGTCTGGTAGGGTTAAGGTGGTGTTGAGGGTTGTTGGTTTTGTGCTTATTGTTGTGGCTGGTGTTTCGTTTTATTTGTCGCATCTTTATCAATCGCTATCAAGTAGGTATAATGCAACGACTCTGTGTCTTGAATCAATAAGTAACCTGAGTAGGGTGTCGCAGTTGGGTCGTGTTGTTGATGTGGTTAGGTACTATGTTGGGCATTATCATGTGTCGATGAGGGTTGAGGTGTTTGGTTATAATGGGTCGTTGTTGTTCTCGTACGGTTCATATGTGCCGCCTGTAATTCCTGTTGGTCAGGCGATGCCGAGTATTATTACTAGTGGGCGGGTGTCTGTTGTGAGGTATGGTGTGTGTATGTACTATGGTGAGGATTACGTGTTTGAGGTTGAGGTTGGTGTGTTGCCCGGAGCTGTCTATTTCTTCGTGATTGGTGTTGCCCTGTTGTTTCTTGGTCTTGCCTTGATTGCGATTGGTGGGTGATGTTTGTTAGAGCGTGGTTATTAGTGTGGCTATTGTTTTTGTGTCGTTTATTAGGTTTGGTATTTTCGAGTACTCGTTTGGTTGGTGTGCTACCTCGTCTATTGTTGACCAGACTACGGCTGGTATGCCCATTGCCCTGAAGTAGGCTGCGAATGTTCCGCCGCCTATGCCGCCTATCCTTGGTTCTATTCCTCGTGTTTCTTTCAGTACCTTGG
>Ga0080005_130113_pt1 | contig 19913 bp, 26 predicted proteins | sample JossMetagenome_2_FD_69208 | JGI IMG/M metagenome (GOLD analysis project Ga0080005, IMG submission 69208) | Hot spring sediment microbial communities from Joseph's Coat, Yellowstone National Park, USA - JC3_ASED (SPADES assembly) (version 2) | ecosystem: Environmental > Aquatic > Thermal springs >... | reverse complement strand
AGTTCCTCCGGAAAGTCCAACCTCTGATAATGGACCCTTTCGCCTACTGCACATACTAAAAAGCCTCCAAGAAAGGCTGGCAGTAGGTTATCCGGATGTGGCTCAAACTCAAAGGCTATCCCTAGCTTTTCTTCCAAGCTCAGGGTTCTTTGATAGAAGTGTTCCCAGAACTTTATGGCAGACACGATGGCAGTAGCAGAGGATCCCAGCCCCCTTGCGGTGGGAATGTGGTTTTTCATCTTAACCTTCAAAGGAATGGGCTTTTGGGAAAAGAGCTCGCAGGCTTTTAGATACACTCTGGCAAAGAGGTTTTCTTCGTTCTGTGGAAGTTCCTGCCCTTCCCCCTCTATCTCAAACTCCCATCTATCCCAAGGCTGTGCGGTAAAGTAGTTGTATAGGTTCAGGGCAAGCCCAAAGGTGTCAAAGCCTGCACCCAGGTTGCTGGTGCTTGCGGGAACCCTTAAAGTCGCATAATCCTGTCCCATCCTCTATATCCTACCATATCCTTTATTGCCAAGGCAAGCTCTCTTATCTCCTTCTGGGCGTGCGGGTGGGTCCTCAGGGTTATAAAGTTATCCAAAGATATCCTTGGAACCGTCCAGTAAAAGCGCGTTTTCATAAACTGCGGAAGGATACCCCTTGCCAGTTCTTTGGCGGTTCCCCTCTCCACCATGTTGGCATAGAGGGTCTTTAGGTCCTCCACATACCACTTGATCTTTTTAAGAAAAAGGGAGTTCCAAGGTTCTTCCAAGGGTGTATCCTCGCTTGCCTGTTTGTTACTCTTTGACTGCTTCCTTAAATACTCCGGAATGTAGAAATCGGGCTCGTAGGATACATACCTTCTACTTACTTCGTTGTATGAGCCAAAGCGATGCCTGTGCCATTGGCGTGCAACAAACAGAGGGCACTCCACCACAAAGGTGTAGTAATCCATCGGACTGTCCAGCTCTAACTTATCCACTAAACCCACAAAGCCCGAGGATGTTTCCACGAGCTCCTTCACATATGCGCTGTCCGTTGAATAACCTTTTGGCTCTTTCCCAACCACCACCGAATAGACCGCAGGCAGTTTTTTTTCTATAACACTTAGAACTTCCTCTGGCATGTGTTCCCAAGCGTTTATGATATTCCTGAGATTCAGCCACAAAAACTTACCATCCCAATAGGCTTGAAAGGTAGGGTTTTTGACCTTTCTCAAAAGGGAGAGCCAAAACTCTTCGTTGCTTTCAAAGGCTATTACCACATGCTCAAAGGGTGATGCATGCCTGTTTTCAAAGAGAAACTTTATGAGCTTTATGTCTCGCTCCTGATCAACTTGCTCATCCTTTGCAAAGGACACGCGAGCACAACGCACAACCCTCTGGTCTGAGCCAAGCAAAAATATGCTCATGGGCTTAAACTATTATACAGATGCTAAGACCCTTATTGTATGGAATTGCCCTCACTGTTTTTGTGCTTACTGGCTCTTTTCTTTATGTGCTGAAAAGGACTATGAGCAAAGAGATCTTTGAAGTTCTCCCATTGCTTGACAAAAGGTACTTATTCCTTTCTGTTCTAAGCATGTTTTTTTATCACACCTTTGACAACATCAGACTCTTTATCCTTGCCCGAGCCATGAACCTCAGGTACTCTTTTTTTTATGGCTACTTAATCTCTTTTATAAGCACCTTTGGAGCCACCATTACACCCGCCCACGTGGGAGGAGAAATGATGTCTTTGTACACCCTCTCCAGAAAGGGAGGGAGATTGCACAAAGTCATGAGCGTAGTAGTTATGAAGACCATAACAGGAATGGTCTTTTTTGTTTTTATGTTCCCTTTTTTAGTCTATTACTTTTATAAGCATACACAAGAGGCTGTAAGACTTTTTGTCATATTGGTAGTTTTGGGATTGCTGAGCCTTTTGGTCTACAAAGTGTTTAAATATCTTTTTGATAGGTCCCAGAACCAAAACCAAAGCCTGATGATGAAGGTCAAATACACTCTGAAAAGGTTCATCATCGTAAGCAGACTATTTTTGAGAGACAAAAAGAAGCATATTTTCTTGGCCACCCTCAGCAGTATTATTTTGTATGTATGCTTTTTGCTATCGGGAGCCTTTCTGCTCTCTGCCTTTGAGCCCTCTGTGAGCTTTTCGAAGGCTGTTCTTTCGCAGATAGTCCTGCTCTATGCCATCTTTTTGAGCCCCACACCCGGAGGAAGTGGTGTCGGCGAGGTGGGAGGCTTGGAGGTCTTCTCTGGTTTCCTTCCCGCTTACATGTTGGGTAGCTTCGTTATCCTTTGGAGGTTTATTACCCAGTACCTAAGCGCTATCATCGGTGGTGTTCTCTTCTTTTCTTTGCTTTTCAAAGACGCAAGGACTGTGCTTAGATGAACTGGCTAAACCCATACTTCTACGCGGTCAGCCTACGGAACCGGCTCTATGACAGGGGATTTTTCAAGACCTGTTCGTTTAGGGTGCCCATTCTGTGCGTGGGAAATCTATCGGTGGGTGGCAGTGGGAAGACCAGCTTGGTAAGGTTTTTGGCGCAGAACTTAGCAGAAGACTACCATACCGCAGTGCTTTTGAGGGGATATAAAAGAAGCACAAGGGGTCCGGTGATTGTTAGCTATAGGGGAGAAGTTAGGGCAAGTTGGAAGGAGGTAGGGGACGAAGCTTACATGTTGGCGAGGCTTTTAAAAAACGTCAGCGTGGTGGTGAGCGAAGACAGATGCCTTGGTGCAAAGTTGGCGGTGGAGGAGCTAAAGGCTCAGTTGATTATCCTTGACGATGGCTTTCAACACAGAAGGTTAAAAAGGAACTTAGACATAGTCCTTTTAAAGGAAAAAGACTTAAAAGACAGGCTTTTGCCCTTTGGCAGGTTAAGGGAGCCTTTGAGCGGGTTGAAAAGGGCGCACGCAGTGGTGCTGACCTATCAGGACCTAAAGGAGTGGGAGTTCAAGATTGAAAAACCCACTTTTAAGCTTTACAGAAAAAACTGGAGGGTGGTCTCAGTGGAAGGAGAGGTTTTAGATTTCAAAGACAAAAGCTTTATAGCTTTCTGTGGGCTCGGAGACAACGAACAGTTCTTTAAAACCTTGGAAAGATTGGGCATAAAGACAGAAGAAAAACTGGGCTTTCCAGACCATTACCATTATGAGGGTTTTAAGTTGCAAAAGGGAAAGCTGTACATTACCACCTTGAAGGACTTTTTCAAGCTGGAACCCGCAGAAAACTTATACTACTTGGACTTTGATGTGGAAGTGCCCGGGCTTATGGACTTTGTGAGGGAAAAGCTCACTGAGAGGTCATAGAGCTGAGCTGTTCGGTGGTGCCCAACACCATAAGAATATCTTCCGGCAGGATTTTTTCATCCCACACAGGGTTGACGATGATGTTTTCTCCCCTTTTTATGGCAAGAACGCTCACACCAAAGCGCTTTCTAACGCCCAACTCTCTCAGTGTCTTGCTCCGCATAAAGTCAAAAGTAGGTCAGTGTTCCGACCAAGCTAAAATGCAACTTTTCAACAATTACTATGTCACATTTTTGAAAATTTTTAAAAGCATGTAAAGGGAGGTAGATGCAAAACCTACTAAACCAACAAAGAACAAGTAGGGTCTTGCTTTTTCCAGGATGCTTTCCTCTTCCAGAGCCTTCTTTAAATCGCGGTAGTCAAAAACCACACCGTAGATATATCTTTTTATCCTCATGTCTGGAGATATAACCACCAAGAGGTTGGGGTGTACAAAATCTCTGTTTTCCAATGTCATAAACCTAAAGTCTATGGCATCTACTAGCCTAAAAAGATCCTCTTTATCCTTTGCTATAACTACCTTCCAGCCAAAGCCGTCTATAAGGTGATCTTGTTGAAATTTTCTTATATCCTCAATGTGGTCTTTAGGATCAAAGGAAAAGCTGATAACCCAGAAGTCCTCTCCGGGTTTTCCCAGCTTGGGAATGACTTTCTTTAAAGAATCCGTTATTATGGGACACGCGGAGTTGCAATGGGTGTATATAGGACTCAAGATTATGGGCTTTCCTTTGAGTTCGTATATATCAAAGGTGTTTCCGTAAGAGTCTACCAGTTTTACATGTGGCAATAGCTTTCCTAAAGTTCTGGATTCGTTAGGGGGTATGCCTGTACCTTGAGAGTAAACGGAGTTAAAAAATAGAAGAAGGGGGAAAACCCCCAAAAACAAGAGGCGAACGAGGGAACACATATCACTTGGCTTCCGCAGTATTCCTTTGGTCTTCCTTTGCGCTCTGAGGTTTGGTTATGGGCACTGGGCTTTTGTCGTTGTATCCTGGAGAGTCAAAGAATACACCTCTCTTTGTAACGTCGTATATGGCAGGTATGTAAGAAAGCACGAAGAGTAATACAGATACAGCAAACCAAGGTGTTAGACGGTTTAGGGCTGGGGCTTTTTCATCGTGCAGTGCGGATGCTGTGGGGAACTCAATGGTGCTTTCTCTAACCTTGGGAGAGAATATGGTTCCAAAGAAGGATATAGCCCAGAATATAAAGCCAAGCACTATTATAAATCCTGCAAACACGGTCAGTTCTGCATAACCTACCCATTCTGGTCTGTAGAGGGGAGAATCAGGGTTTAGGTAGGATATACCAGTGTTTGTCCTTCTTGGAAAGCCATGAATACCTGCTACTGACATGGCGTATTCAAAAATAAGCATACCTTGCCACCACAACCACGGGGCTATAACCGCAAGGCCCTTGAACTTTATATCCTTACCCATAAGCTTGGAAACCATATAAAGGGATATACCCAAGAAAGACAAGGTGACAAGACCACCTACAGTGGTGTGGAAGTGTCCCGGCACAAAGGAGGTGTTATGCACTACAAGGTTCAAGTTGTAAGATGCGTTGACTATACCTGTTATACCACCCACAAGGAATAGCAAGAGTCCTGCCATAAAGTAGGAAACAAGCCACTTATCACCCTCCAGGCTTATATAGGGTATCTTGGTCCACCAGTAGAAGAGAGAATTTCTTACCTCAGGATACTTAGACTTTATGGAATACTCAAGGGATGCAGCAACAGTAAAGGCTGTGATTATACTGGGAACAGCAACACCAAGAGTAAAGAAGGCATGTATGAGCTTATAGCTGTTGGTTATTCCGGGTTCAGTGTATTGGTGGTGAAGACCTACTGGGAAGGAAAAGAGAACGAAAAGGAGGAAGGCAAACCTTGCAGCGCTGTCTGAATAGAGTTTTCCTTCACCTGTTACTATTTTGGGAAGTATGGTGTAAAGCATAACGTAGGCTGGTAGTAGCCAGAAGTAGACAACAGGGTGACCAAAGGCCCAGAAAAGAGTTCTGCTCAGAGACGGGTTCGTCTCGGGTATAAGCCCCAAAGATACAGGTATGAGTTGGAAGACCACTTCAATTACCACAGGGACGAGCATTATGACCCACATAATGTGGTTTACAAGCATACCGAAAACTGCAAGAGGCACCTTTTCACCTGGATGCTCTTTTCTCCAAGCTATGTAATTTGGTATCCAATCGAAGAATAGAGGGATCACAGAGCCCACTAACAGAAGCGCCGCACCTATATAGAAAGCGGGATGAGCAATTAGGGGGTAATAGAATGTGTAAAGTACGTTAGCTTTACCGGTAAACATAGCCCAAGCTGCCATAAGGGTTCCCACAACCATCAGCAAAAAGCTGACCCACTGAACCACCGGTCTAAGAGGCTTTTTGAGATAGTAGAGAAACACCGCATTACCAAAGGCTACAATTATCATTGTGGTAAATACAATTACATTAATAACACCATGAAGGGTAAGTCCTTGATAGTACTCAATGCCGAGGAAAGACATGTCCTTTATGACTCCAGCCCTGTAGAGTACTTGCATAAGTCCGTGGTAAATGCCAAAGATAAGAAGCACGATAGGAAAGATGATTTCACCTAAGATAACTGTTTTTACGCTTCCTTCAACCCTCATTGTTGCTCACCTCCTTTTACTATTATTTTTGTAGACATATTTTGATGTCCTATACCGCAGTATTCATGACATACTATGTGATAAACACCTGGCTTATCAAACTTAACTCTTGCGTAAGCCACTGTCCCAGGTATTGCCATAAGGTTCACATTGGTCCCGTCTATCTGGAAGCCATGAATTACATCACCGCTCGTTAGGTATATGTCCACAGTGGACCCTACTGGCAGTTCTACATCTGCAGGTTCAAAGTACCACATCTTGGCAAGGTAGTGGATCTCATACCTATCTGGTGCGTGTTGGATGACTTGCCCTTGTGTGAAAGGCTTCACATCAGTTATACATGTGGGCACATCAATGTTTAACCCCTTTGCTGCGTAGACTATAAGGGCAAAGAAAACACCCATAAAAGCTACAGCGGTAATAAACGCACCCTTTTCCGCCTTATCCATGGCTTACCTCCTTGCCAAAAGCGTAAAGTAGATAGACAACCACACAAAGGCGTAAAAGGCAATCATAAGTACAAAGAAGGCTACCGCACCTTTGGGGAAGAAATCCTCGCGTTCATTCATGTTACACCTCCTTGCAAGGTTATAAGACACTTTTATAAAAATATAAGGCATTTTTATAATGTCAAGACTTTTACGAGGCTGTTCTAAAAATCTACCATAGCCTTTAGCGTGGCTATAGTGCAAGATACCAGACAGAAATAACAAAAATAGTAAGTTGCAAGCACCTAGAAGTTCCAAAGAATAGCACAAGCAAGGGATGCTTTTCCTGATAAGTCCTCCCTCAGCAACTTAAAGCTTGAACCAATCTTCTGCTCTATGCTACCAAACAACTGTTCTATCCTATACCTCATCTTCCTATATCTCTTCCAATTCTCATTAGATAGCTTCCTCAAAGTATGGCTTATACTCATCCTCATAGTCTCCTTAATCCTTGTTTAGTGGCAACTTACCTTTTCGCACAAAATCTAAGTTGTCTCTATTCCACCTCTAAAGCATTATTTTTAGAACAGCCTCAGGGATATCGTTAAAATACTACTAAATGTTTGAAGACTACTTTCCTAAGGTTATAAAACAAGCCTTGGAAGAGCTATCAAAAATTCCCACCTACGGAGAGAGAACCTCCTCAAGGTTTTTGTATAACTTCCTTAAGCTTCCAAAGGAGGAAAGGGACAGGCTCTTGGAGAGCTTGGTTTCTCTGAACGAACAAATAAAGGTGTGTAGTGAGTGCGGTTTGGTATCAGATATGGACCCGTGCAGGATATGTCAGGACCCGAAAAGGAGCAAAAGGTTTATATGCGTGGTGGAAGAGCCCCAAGATGCCTACGCCATAGAGAGGATTGAAAGATACACCGGCGTTTATCATGTGCTGGGTGGTAGGATCGCACCCTTGGAAGGTGTCTCCCCTCAAGACTTGAACATAGACAAGCTCCTTGAGAGAATAGAGAAAAACGCAGTTAAGGAGGTTATAATAGCCACAAACCCCAACTTGGAGGGAGAGGCAACCGCCAACTATCTGATAAAGCTTCTGAAGAAGAGGTTTAGCAAGCTCAAGGTGAGCAGGATCTCTCACGGTTTGCAGTTTGGGAGCTTGGTGGAGTTGGCGGATGAGCTATCTCTGGAGAAGTCCATTGAGAAGAGGACGAGCTTTCCATAATGAGCTGTTTTGTTCCCCTTCTGAGAAGCTGGACGATCCTCGGCACGCCGGAGTTTAAATCGGGTGCATGCCCTCTACCCAAGATAACCACCACCTTTGCAGGCTCGTTTTCCGAAAGTATACGCACGATCCTCAGAGCCATACCATTGTCCCACGCAGACTGCACATCAAAAAAACTCTTCTCATCTACCTTTGGGTGTTCTTTCAGCACCTCTCTTAACCTTTCCTTCTCCTGCGGTGTGTGTTCATAGACCTTGGAGGGCAAAAGGTCATCTTTCACGTTCTCTAAGCCGTCCGTAGAAATTCTTTTTACCAACTCGCTTGGTATGTTAAGGGCGTATATCTTTATGCCCTTTTCCTTGGCAAACCTCCACAAGGGTGAGTAATACTCGGCGGGAAAGCCCCATCTTTTTTTGTATTCGGTCCTTTCCAGCATTTCCTCTTCTGAAATTTTGCAGGCGATGTAGTCATCCAGATATTTTTGGAAGGGTTGCTGGAACATTTCCATCGCTAAAACGAACCTATAACCCTCCTGATAGAGCCTTTTTATAACCTCCTCTTGGAACTTATGGTCCTTTGGGTTATCGTGGGTTTCTGGTAGGTATATAACCTCTGCCTCCTGCAAAGAAGGAGAACCAAAGGCAAAAAGGCTAAGGACCATCAAAGCTATACTCCATCTGAATAGCATTTTCGCCATCAGAGTAATAATGCCTCCTTTCTCCTATGATGTAAAAGTTTAAAGCCTGATAGAGCCTAATAGCCCTTATGTTTGACTTTCTAACATCCAATTGCACCTTTTTAACTTTGCCCTTAAGCCTGTTTAGAACTTCCCTTAAAAACTCCTTTCCTATACCTCTTCCCCAGTAAGCCCTGTCTATTGCAAAGGTCATAACATGGGCACAGTCTTCTATCAGCCAAAGGATGCAGTATCCTACAAGCTTGCCCTCCACCTCCGCCACAAACCTAACCGAGTAAGGAAGCTTAAACTCCCTCTCAAAGCCCTCCATAGTCCACGCATCGGTGGTAAAGTTCTCTTTGTTGATCCTGAAGACCTCCGGTATGTCTTCCTTTTCCATTTCCCTTACCTTTATCATCACCATATAATTTTAGTAGCTATGCGTATTGGGATAATAGGCTTTGGAAATATGGGAAGTGCCTTTGGAGAGGGATTAAAAAGGTCCGCAGAGGTAGTAGCCTTTGACACGGACGCAAGCAAAAGGGAGAAGGCTTTGGAGATGGGAATAGGATGGGCAAAGGACTTGGAGTTTTTGGTTGCAAACTCGGACCTTTTACTGCTTGCGGTAAAGCCCAAAGATGCGGGAAAAGTCCTTGAAAACCTCAGGGGAAAGATGGAGGGAAAGATCCTGGTTAGCATTGTGGCAGGGCTATCTCTAAGAAAGATTGAAGAACTTTTGGGAAGGGAAAAGGTCATAAGATGCATGCCCAACTTGGCTGTGGCGGTGGGTAAAGGTGCCATCGCCTATGTGTGCAACGAGCTTGTGGAAGAAAGGGATGAAGAGAATTTCAAGGAGAGCTTTTCTAAGTGTGGAAGTTTGCACAAGATGGAAGAGGGCTTGATGGATGCCTTTACCGCCCTGGCGGGTTCTGGTCCTGCCTTTGTGATGAAGTTTATATCTGCCCTCTGCTTGGCGGGAGTCAGGGAGGGCTTTAGCTATCAGCAGGCAATGGACATAGTCTTGGACACCATAGAGGGAACAGTTCTTATGCTTAGGACCTTTGGAGGGCATCCGGAAGAGTGGATCAGCAAGGTTGCCTCTCCCTCCGGCACCACCATAGAGGGCATAAAGGTTTTGGAAGAGAGGGCTTTCTCAGGGATCTTAATGGAATGCATAAGGGAAACCACCAACAGATGCAAACAGCTTGGCTGAGCTTTAGGTTCAAGAATGCCTTGGCAGGGCTAAAACTCTACGACCCAAAGGATGGCATATTCACACTTAGGCAAATTCATTCGGACAGGGTGGTCCTCTTGGATGAAGAAAGCCAAGAGGAGGGAGATGCTATTATAACCACGAGAAGAAACTTCCCAATAGGTGTGAGGACTGCAGACTGTGTGCCCTTGGCTTTTTTGGGGGAGAGGGCGGTGGGTGTGGTGCATGCGGGCTGGAGGGGCATAAAGGCGGGCATTGTGGAGAGATTTTTAGAAAGGTTTTTGCCCATTGAGAGGGAACCCTTTGTTTTTGTGGGACCTTCCGCTAAGGCTTGCTGTTATGAAGTAGGTGAGGAATTCAAAGAGTACTTTAAAATGCTACACTACAGGAATGGAAGGTTCTACATGGACACCCAACTGGAGGTTCTAAAAAGGCTAAAGGACTACGGACTAAAAAGGCTCTTTGTTTACCGCGAATGCACCATATGTAATGAAAAGTTTCCCTCCCACCGAAGGGACAAGACTTCTCAAAGAATGGTACTCTTTGCCCTGCTGACATGATCGGAGACTTTATGCTCTGGCTTGAGGAGACAGGTTCAACCCAAAGCGTTCTTAAAGAGTTTTCCTTTCCCTATGGCACTGTGGTGGTGGCAAACAGGCAAAGGGAAGGCAGGGGAAGGTTTGGAAGAAAGTGGCACTCAGAAGAGGGTGGGCTTTATTTTAGCTTTCTTTTGAGGGTGGAGGACTTTAAAGAGCTTTTGCCACTGCCCTTGGTGGTAAGCTACGGCGTCCTTTTGCAGATTGAAAGAAAAGGATTTAAACCCATGCTAAAGTGGGTCAACGATGTGTATATATCGGGTAAAAAGGTCTGCGGTGTGCTCGTGGAAAGGTCTAAGGAAAAGGTAGTGGTGGGCGTGGGCATAAACCTAAATCAGAAGGAATTTCCATCGGACCTTATGGCAACATCCCTTTACATGCTGAAGAACGAGGTCTCTGAAAAAAAAGAGTTTCTCCTTGAGACGTTGGAAATCCTAAACAGAGTTCTGGAAGAATTCAAAACCTTTGGCTTTGAAAAATTTAGACCTGCCATAAGGCAAAGGCTTATGTTCTTGGGGGAGGAGGTGGTTGTTTATTCTCAGGAGCCCGTAGTGGGCATCTTTGAGGACATAGACCAAGAGGGTAGCCTACTGCTAAGGACAGCCCAAGGGCTTTTAAAGTTCAACGCAGGGGAGGTTAGCCTTAGAGGTTCAAATATATTTTAGTATGGTTAGGTCCTTCTGGTCTGCCACCATACGCATTAGGGCTTCGTAAGCTATTCTATATCTTGTGTATTCCATAAGGCTCTCTGAGATGTTTGCGTCTTCAATGTCATACTTTTGCTTTTTAAGGACCACATCAAGCTTTTCCTGGGTAGGTTGTAAGTTTTTGACCGTTGAAAGCACGGAGCCCACCTCGGACCTTCTCAGAGAGACCAAGTCGCTCGCCCTGTTTAGGGAAAAGAGGTCAAAATCATCTGGGTAAAACCCACCCTGCAGTTTTTCCTTAACTCTTTTGACCACCTGAAGGATGTTTGGGTTTTCAAAGCCCGTAGATAACTCTCCGGTTATACCGATAAACTGAACGTTCGCGGACAGTTCCACGGGGGCTAAGGCAATGGAGTAGCTACCGTCGGAATTTTGAGAGACAAAGGCATGCAGCTTGTCTCCGAAATTGTTGTTTATATACTGTGCCAACTCCTGAATGTTTTGGGGCTCTCCTGTACCGCCGTAGCTTATGGTGTAGGTGTTTGAACCAACCTGTAAGGTTATAGCACCGGAGGTGGTAAAGTTTGTGGTGGGAGAGGCGTAAGATACCTTTGATATATAAAGATTGCTTCCAAAAACCTTATCTCCTCTGAGAAAGACCGAGACCTTTGAGTTCTCCGATACCCATACCTCAAAGTCTTGGGAACTGGCGGTGTAATTCAAAGTGCTTGGGTCAAAGGGTTTTACCTTCAGGGAGGAGCCACCAAAGAGATAGTTCTGTCCGAGTTTATCGTTTGCCATGTCCAAAAGATGTCCTAAACTCTTATCAAACTGCTCAGCCAAGGCGTAAAGCTGATCCCGCGTAAGGGTTGCACTGTTTTTTGCCCTAATGGTAGTTGCGTAAAGCCCCTTTAGTGTGTCCCACACCTTCCCAAGGGTAAAGTCTACGTAGGTGAGGTTTGTGTCTGCAAAGAGCCTGTTTTGGGAGTGTTGGGAAAGCTGGGCTATTTCCTTCTTTAGCTCGATCACGTTGTATGTGGCAGTAGGCTCCTCAGAAAGAGCCCTCACGCGCCTTCCCGTGGAAACATCCAGAGTTTTCTCCGATAGCTCCTTTCTTATCTTTGCATCCTGCTCAATAAACAAAGAGAAAAGCAAATTATCTGGCACCTTCATAGCCCTTCACCTCAAACCATGTTTAAAGTTGTCCGGATAAGCTCATCCATGGCACTAACTACCTTTGCCAAAGCTTGATAGCTCTTTTGAAGTTGAAAAACCTCCATAAATTCCTTATCAATGGAAACACCTTGCATTTCCTGGAGTTTAGCGTTCAGAGAATTCAGCACAGCGTTCTCAATATCATACTGCTTTTTATAGCCGTTAAGGTTCCCTGCGATGGCACTTGTTAGACCCTGATAGATGTTTTTAGAATTATCCCACCATAGCCTTGAAAATTGGTTAAACTCGTCCGCCTTTGAATAATCCAGGTTAGACAGTTGAGTGGAAATATTGCCAGCTACCTTTATGTCTGCAATGCCCGTACCCTCAAAAACCCTTCCACCCACCATACCGTTGCTGTCTGTTATGGTGTAAGAAGGATTGGAGGATGTAATCCGAAGGGTGTAGGTGCCCTCTGGATTGGCAACCACTACCGCACTAAAGCCAACTCCAGCAGAGTTTATGGCGTTTGCCAGGTCTGTAAGGGTGTCCGTTGACGTGTAGTTGATGATGACGGAAGAAGAACCGTTCAGTGTGATGGTTCCGGAAGTGCCTAATGGGTCTGTAGAGTTGGCATAATTTAAAGTCCAATAATATTCTGTTATGCCGGTCTTTGCCGGTAGCTTTACCTCGCTTATGAGCTTTTTCGCCAGCTGGTCAAGCCTGTTTTGGTAGTCTTGCAGGTCTGCGATGGCACCCAAACCGCCCTTTAGCCTACCGCCGGATATTTCACCCGATATATCCACTTGGGAACCGTCCTTAGATTTCCAAAGAACCCTCTTGTTCGCACCGTCGTAAGCAAGCTCCCAGCTAAACTTGTCCTCCACCAACACAAAGCCCTTTGATGTTTCCACCTTAACCCTTCCTATGTCATCCTCTTGCACTCTTATGTTTATGTACTCGGAAAGCTCCCTCAAAAGGCGATCCCTTTCGTCTAAAATGTTCTTGTAGTCCTGTCCCCTGGCGTAGGTCTGAGCGTAAGCGATAAGAATTTCTTGGTTTAACTTGGCAAGCTTTTTAGTTATAGAATTTACCTTATCCACATACTGGCGCATACTGTAGTCAATGGATTGAGAGATGGTATCTAAATTCCTTTTTCTGTCCTTTAGATAGCCCACCAAGGAGTTTGCAGACTGAACCAAATTAGCCCTTGCCCCTTCGTTGGTTGGATCCTTCATTAGGTTCTGATAGCTTGTAAAAAAGGTGTTTATGTATTCTATACCACCCAAGCCTTGTGTAAACTCTTGAAAGATGTCTTCTACCCTTGTATTGTTCTTTATCCTCTCATCCAAAGAAGAGACCAAAGATAGCTGGGTGTTTCTCTGCTGGACATAGTGAAGGCTTTTAACCCTTTCAATGGTCTCTAAGCTTATACCATACGGAACAAAGGTTTTTATTACAGGGTCTTCCTGTGCATAGTCCGGGTTGTTGGCGTTCAATATGTTCCTGTTTCTTATGTCAATAGATTTCCTGAGTATTTCAAGCCCCTGAGAAACTATTCCTAAGGTCCCTCCAAACATGGCTTACCTTTTAATATCGTCTCCTTTGAAAAAAAGTTTAAACCCAAAAACCCTGAAGTTCCCTTAGCTTTTTTACAGGGTCTTGGCTCTTCATCAAGCTTGTGCCTATCAAAAAGGCGTCCGCACCAAGATTTTCAAACTCAAGCACCTGCTCCCTTGTTTCTATCCCGCTCTCCACCACCACAAACTTAGCACCAAGCTCTTTAAGTTTTGGCACCAAAACCCTTGATAGGTTAAGGTCTATCTTCAAAGTTTCCAAATCCCTGTTGTTTATGCCAATAATGTGAGCGCCAGCCTTTAAAGCCCTCTCTGCTTCCTTCAGATCAAAGACCTCCACAAGGGCAGACATACCAAGCTCCTTTGTATAGTTAAGGAGCTCCTCCAAAACTCTTTGCTCTAGGGCTCTGACTATCAGCAAAACCGCATCCGCACCAAAGGCTTTTGCCTCAAGCACTTGCAACGGGTCAAAGATAAAGTCCTTCCTCAGCAATGGCAGTGGACAATTCTGCCTTACCTCCCACAGGTCCTCCAAGGAACCCTTGAAGTACTTATCCTCAGTTAAAACCGATATGGCAACCGCTCCACCCTCCCAGTAAAGTTTTGCCTGTTCCTTTGGAGAGACCTCCTTTATAAGACCAGCGGAGGGAGATGCCTTTTTAACCTCCGCTATGATCCTTGTCCTACAGCTCCTTAGTGCATCCTCAAAATTATAAAATCTTTCCCTTTTCTTAACCTTCTCCCAAAGAAATTCTTCGTATTCTTTATCCTTTCTGAAGGTTTGCCTTTTGTAGGAGAGTACTTCTTCAAGAAAGCTCAGGGATATATCCTCCTGTAGTTTTTACCTTCCTTTTTGTAGATGGCTTCCACAAAAAAGCCATTCTCTTGTAGCTCCTTGTAGATTTCCCTTGCCTTTTGCTCTCCCTTTATAGCAAGAACCACACCGCATCTTGGGTCTATCTCGTCCGGAATCGGGATAAGCTTAGCCCTTCCCTTTAGATATTTCTCAGCCCTCGTACCCTCCGATATGGCAGAAAAGGTTATAAAGTGGTCTGGCTTTTCCGCAAATGGGTTCAACATCATCAAAATGTGCCTTAGGTGTAGCTTCACTCCAAGAGAGTGGAACTTTATCCAATACCAGAGGGAGGGCTCAACTGCCTCGGAGACTTTTCTAACCTGTGCTATGACCTTGTCCCCTTCCTTTTTCAAGCTAAGAAGTTGATTGCCCGTTTGCTTGCACCAATTGAATATGTCCCTTTCAAAGCCCGGGTCCGTGGATATCACTGTTATAACCTCGCCCTCCTTTAGCCTCTTTATGTTCTCGGAGGTGATCACTATGGGCAAAGGGCACATAAGACCAGACAGGTCTAAAACTTTCTCCTTTTCCCTTTCCAAAACCTCCATGGCAACACCTCACACTGCGATCTTTACTGCCTGTTCTTTGTCTTCAAAGCCCGTTATATAAAAGCTCAACATCTTGGCACATCTAATTAAATTCTCCTTTAGTTCCGTATCCATAAGTTCTGCAGGATGGTTAAGGTAGAAAACAACCAAGGCACTGCCCTCTTCTAAGCTCACTGGCACAGAGATGGTCAAACTGCCTTCGTCTATGAGGCACTCTTTTACAGAACTGTCCTTTAAAGGAAAGACATTTATAGCTTTTAGCTTGAACATTTCCTTTACACCATTAAGATATTCCTCTGGTCCATTGCTGTCAAGCAACTCTAATAGTTTAAGTAGCATTTCCTTCTGCCTTTTTTCCCTTTCAAGGGTTGAAAGTTCCTCCTGGATGCTTCCGTATGCCCCCCTCAGTTCCAAAAAATACCTTCTATCCTTTTGAAGGCTCCTAAGCAACTCTACAGAGGAGGGAGAGATTCCCAACGCCAAAGTTAAAGGAAAAACCAAAAGCCCCCTCAAGCCAAAGTAATAAACGCCAAGGGCAGTGGCAGAAAGAACAGATATAAACAAAGGCACAAGATTTTTGGGAAAGCTGAAAAGGGAAGGCACCAAAAGGGAAAAAATAGCCAGAGGTTCACCCGAAAGTAAAGCCAGAGGTATGAGGAAGAAAAAGTCTATGTAATCGTTTAGCCTTCTAAGCTTGAAAGAGTAAAAATAATTCACCAGGGCAACAGAAAGATAAAGGGAAGATATAACCACTACCACCGCCTTTTGGGTGTATCCCGGAAGGTAAAGGATGGCATGGAGGATAAAAAACAGAAAGAGCAGAAACCTTAAAAAGGTGATCAAAAACACCTTATTTAGCCACACGATGCTAATATTATATCCTTGATGGAAAAGAAGATAAACATAAGCCTCCTTTTGGAAAGCTTCCACAATTTGGAGAAGGCTTACGCAGACCTGAAAAAGCTTATATCTTTGGGCAAAGAAGAGTTTGTTAAGAACAAACTTATCCAGGACAAGGTTAGGGTAGATTTCAACTTAGCCTTTGAAAGCTGTATGAGACCCTGTAGGCACCTTTCGGTGGTTTTTGATCTAAAGACCTCCTCAAAGGATTGCTTGCTAAAACTCGGAGAAAAGGTGGGCTACGAGGACCTTGAAACCCTCCAAGCCTTTATAGATTTTTACTTTAAATACAGGGACCTAAAAGAGACAGTCCAGCCGGAGGAACTATACGATTTCTTGGAAAAGAACCTACATGTTTTTAAGGATTATGCAAGAGCGGTGGTAGAGTATGTTAAACAAACTACTGGCAATTATCTTCTCATAGACTTTGAACTTCTGAAGGAAAAGGCGAAGTTTGTTAAGGATTCTGTAAATAAAATAAACTTCGTCTTATCGGTGGGCTTGGAGGAGTTCAAAAAAAAGCCTATGTATCACGACAGGGTCAAATACTTTTATCAGGTGGCTTACGATTCCCTCTTTGACATTTGCAAACACCTCGCACCAAAGTTTGGCATAAAAAAATTCGGCGATGATTGCCTTTTGAAGATGGTGGAAGGCGGTATAATCTCTCCTCAGTATTACCCAGTTCTGCTTAAGATGATGAACCTAAAAAACAAGCTTATAAGCACTTGGGATATAGATTTGGAAAGTCTATACGAAGAGTTAATGGAACTCAAAGACCATTTTGAGCCATTGCTAAAGGAAATATCCTCTTCTCTCAAAAGCCTGTTAGATAAAATCGCCAGCCATCAAAAACAACTCCAACAAAACAGCCAAGGGCAAGAAAGGGACCAAAGGGAATAGCAAAGTTCATGCTTTTATGTTTTATCAGTATAGGAAGCACATAAAGGAGCCCAAAGAGGGAGCCCCAAAAGACCGCACTGATTACGCCCCAAATGCCCGTCCAACTACCTATGAGAGCCATAAGCTCCACATCTCCAAACCCAAGTCCCTCAAACTTTCTGACTTTTTTGTAGTAAAGGTATATAAGCAAAAAGGGCAAAGCGCCCGCCAATATTCCCAAAAGGCTCTCGTAAAGGCTAAAGTCCTCCCTAAAGGCAGAGACAATCACACCAAGGACTGTTCCACCCAACACTAATGGCTCCGGGAGGCTAAAGGTATCCCAATCTATCAGGCTAAGCACCAGCAGTAGGGAAAAGAATACGTAAAGTCCAAGGGCGGTAATACTAAAGCCCCACTTGTAATAGGAGAGAACCGCCAAAAAGCCACTAAAAGCCTCCACCAAAGGGTATCTGATGGATATTTTGGCAGAGCAGTCTGGACACTTCCCCCTCAATAGGATGTAGGAAATTATCGGGATGTTGTTATACCACTTTATGGGTGTTTTACAGCTTGGACAGTGGGAGGGAGGCTTAACAATGGACATACCACGAGGGATTCTGTATATGAGCACGTTATAAAAAGAACCAAGCACCGCACCAAGCAAAAAGAGGAAAATGTAAATCATAGTATCATTTTATCCTTTGTGTACAGATGAGTTTGTATTTTTTAGAACAACCTCCCCATCCTTGATGCTTTTGGAATATAAGAATATATTTATTATTATGATAAAAATCATCAAAGGAGGGATTGTCATGAAGAGAGGTTTGTTGGTTGCAGGTGCTTTGCTTAGCTTTGTGGCAGTAGGTTTTTCCTACAATGCGGAGCTTGCTAAGAAGCTTGACGCCATGTTCTCCCAGATGACGCCGGAAGTATTAACGCAAAAACCTTGTCAGATTGACGCAAACCAGCTCTTTGAGATGATCAAGAAAAAGGAGGATTTTGTAATCCTTGATGTTAGAACTCCGCAGGAGCAAAGCATCACGGGAATTACTTGGAAGAATACATTGAATATTCCCATGCACGAGGTTTTTAAACCAGAAAACCTAAACAAACTACCTAAAGACAAGAAAATAGTGGTAGTATGCCACTCCGGAGACAGGGCAGCAGCAGTAGTAACTGGTTTGAGGGCTATTGGCTTTAACAATGCATACCAGTTCAAGGGTGGAATAAAAGAACTTGCGGACAAGGTCGGAAGGAATGCAATAGATATTGTGAAGTAAATTCTTTGGGCGGGGCTTTTGCCCTGCCTTTATTCAAGTCTAAAAGCAATAGGCAATTTTACCACTACGCTAACCGGAGGTTTAGAAAAATCTTTGTAGCTTCTCCTTATTGTGTCCAAAGCCTCCTTGTCTAAAACTTTATATTCACTTGGTTCCAAAACAAAGCCGACGAGGACAATAAGCTCATCTTTAAGCTCAAGCTTTTTCTGGACAGTGAGCTCTTCACAGCCTACGGAAAGAAGTTAAATTTAAAATTGTTTGAGAAAGGCATGCGGACGCTTGAGGAAATAAAGAGGATAATTGCAGAGCATAAAGAGGAAATAAGGCAAAAGTATGGCATAGTGATCCTTGGAGTTTTTGGCTCTTACGCAAGAGGAGAGCAAAAGGAAACAAGCGATGTGGATATTCTTGTAAAGGTTGAGCGTCCTATGGGTTTAAAGTTCATCACCGCAAAGCTTGAGTTAGAACGTTTGCTTGGACTTAAGGTGGATTTAGTATCCATTAATGCAGTTAAACAAAAGCCGTTGCTATGGAAGAGTATAGAAGAAGATTTAATCTATGTCTAAGAAGAGAAAAGATTGGAGGCTTTACCTTTTGGATATGCTGGAATGCATAAAAAGAATAGAAAATTATGTGGAAGGGTTAAGCTACGAGCAATTTCTGATGGATGACAAAACCAAGGATGCAGTTGTAAGAAACATTGAAATCATAGGTGAAGCTGCAAGAAACATTCCAAAAGAAATCCAAACAAGATATAGCCACATTCCCTGGGCTGAGATAATATCAACAAGGCATGTTATAGCACACGATTACTTTGATCTTGATTATGAAATAATTTGGAGTATTATTGTTCAAGACATTCCGGTTCTCAAAAGGGAACTTGAACTCATATTAAGGGAGATTAATAACCAGCCAAGCTTTGACCTTTAAGCCTTGGGAAAGTTAGAACTTCCGCCCTTTTTTCCACAATCTTGCGTCCTTTCCTTTCCAAGCTTGTCCTCAAGGAGTTGCAAAAGTTCAAGGTTTATTAACCTTGGCATGGTTTTAAAAATATACCACACAGGCTAAGGGAAAAGGTTAAATTTAAAATTGTTTGATAAAAGCATGCGGACGCTTGAGGAAATAAAAAGGATAATTGCGGAGCATAAAGAGGAAATAAGGCAAAAGTATGGCATAGTAATTCTTGGAGTGTTTGGTTCTTACGCAAGAGGAGAGCAAAAAGAAACAAGCGATGTGGATATTCTTGTGGAGCTTGAAAAACCAGTGGGTTTAGAGTTTTATGAATTTTGGGACTACATTGAAAATCTTTTGGGAACTAAAGCGGATGTTTTAACATTAACTGCCCTTAAGCAAAAAACTCCACTTTGGGAAAAGATAAAAGGGGACATAGTCTATGTCTGAAAGAGATTGGAAACTCTTCGTCTTTGACATTTTAGAAAGCGTTAACAAGATTGAAAGATATATTGAGGGAATGGACTATGAACTTTTTGATAAAACAGACCAAACAAAAGATGCAGTGGTAAGAAACCTTGAGATAATAGGTGAAGCATCAAACCAAATTCCAAAAGAAATACGGCAAAAGTATAGTCATATACCTTGGAGTAGAATAATATCAATGCGGAACAGAATGATACACGGCTACTTTACAGTTGATTATCGTATTGTTTGGAAAATTATAAAAGAAGATCTGCCGGAACTTAAGGAAAAGTTGGAGGAAATTCTGAAAGGTGAAGATCAATAGATAAAATCTAACAAAATCTACTTTATCACTCCCAAGACCTTTAGCAAAAACTCAAGGGCGTTTTGATTAACGAGTATCAGGGTAAAAAAGAGAATGATAAACAGTATGGTAAATTTACGGTCAAGCCTTAGGATCTCTTTTTCAATCTTAGCTTCCATAGCCTGGATTTCAGCCCTCAATACTTGCAAATCCGCCTTGCTTGCCAGCTCTTTGGTAAGCTCATCTTTGAGTTCAAG
>Ga0080005_164399_pt1 | contig 19974 bp, 21 predicted proteins | sample JossMetagenome_2_FD_69208 | JGI IMG/M metagenome (GOLD analysis project Ga0080005, IMG submission 69208) | Hot spring sediment microbial communities from Joseph's Coat, Yellowstone National Park, USA - JC3_ASED (SPADES assembly) (version 2) | ecosystem: Environmental > Aquatic > Thermal springs >... | reverse complement strand
CTCTCGGCGCCTACAGGCGCCTTCGCCGACTTCCTCCTGGCCTGGGAGGACTGCCCCAACTGCGACTCGACATACGGCGCCCTGTACATAGACGAGGTTTGGCGCCTCACCTTCACCCAGACGGACATTGTACTCACCCGTATCTCCTCACAAGGAGGCTATTGGCACGAGGTGTATGCGCTCTATCGGTATAGTTCCAATCAGCCCGGTGTCAAGACGTTGATATGGACGTGGAACAAAAATGGGCCAAAGTATAATAGCTATACGATAAACTGGATTTCGACCACAGTGTGGCTTGAGTCGCAGGGTTCCGCCATGAACGCCAGGGCGTCCTTCTTGAAGGAGTGCTAGTGGGCTGGCATGTGGTCGCTGGCGTATGGCCTAATTGCTTTGGTCGTCGTTGCCTTTGTGGTGCTCTACGCCGCGGCGCATGCGCTGAGCTTCAAGACTGTGAACCTGGCAGACCAGCTCTACGGCGCCAAGGGGTGGCTGGCCAGCAACCTCCCCTCGTTTCTGAGGGTGGAGGTTAAGTCGCGTTTCCGCGTCTTCGTCAACGTGGTGAGAGTGGTGAGGGCCAACGCCACGGCGTACGACGACCGCACGAGGCAGTGGACAACGTTCCCGGTGCACCTGCCGATGGGGTACAGGCTTGAGAGGGCCGGGGAAAACGTAGTTTACCAAGTCTATCTAAACGTGACGAGATGTATAAACGCAACGCTTCCTCGGGGCGAGCCTGCCGTGCTCTACGAGGTCGAGCTTAAGCATTCCCTCGACCAACTGCCGTGGCTTGATGTCTACGCCGCCGTGCCGCGGAACGTCACCCAGTACTACAGCTGGCTCCACAGCTACTACGCGGCGTGGGGCCGACCTCCCGCCGTAGGCCTAGACCCCATGGTGGGCGCAGATGAGGGGTTTGTGGAACTCGTCAAGGCAGAGCATGTCCTCGTCTACAACGCCACCAGCAACAGCGCTAGGCTGTACGTCGCCGCGCCAGCGGCGGCGCTATATGTCCTGCTCGTAGACTACCCATTAAAACTACCGCTTACATGCTCGGCGCAAACAGGGTCTCTACACGCAATTTTCCTTACTAAAGGTTAAGGTTTTTCCAGAGGTGGCCCGCCTTTTTCCATGCGGCGCCTAATCCTAGTCCTGGCATTAACGGCACTTGTGTGGGCGCAGGTCATTGTCGAAAACGTGCAGTGCTCAGAGGTGTGGAGCGGCAACGTCTATACAACCCAAGGCGTTTCTATTTCGTTCCACTTCAGCGCAATCGGCCCCATCATGGGCGCTGGCTCTGGCAGATTCTATACGTTCTTTACAGACGCCCCGAAGGTCACAGTTTGGAATACGCCGTTTTACAACGCCTCACAGATATACATGGCAGAGTACCTGACCGGCGGGGAGTGGGACAGAGACCTAAGCTACAGCATCACGGTAGAGTACTGGAAGCCAGAGCCGTGGACGCTGAAGTGGTACATGTGCACCGCCAAGCTTAGATACGGAGATATAACGTGGACTGAGATATGGTATTACTGGCTCGTCGACGCCGCGCCGCCCCGCGAGACCTCCACCATCACCTTCACAGTACCCTCCAACGCGGCCTCATATTCAGAAACCAAGACTCTCTACGTCTCTCTGAGGCCGGATAAACGCGGCTACAGCCCGCTCTGTACGCAACTGCCGACCACATCTACGTGGCCAAGTTGCACGCCTTTCGAGGGCGGGAACATGGTGACAAAAGCATCGTCCCCAGAACTTTGGAGAGCTCTTATGATAAACGGGAAGAGGCCGGGCGACAGGATCGCGGGATATGGAGTAGAGGCCGAGGTGCCTTCTCCGCTGTATTACACAGACAGAAGAATCCATGGAGACTACCCCGTAGACACCGCCATGGTGTCTACAGACGAGACGGGCTCGTGGAGCATATACAACATACCATCGGGGGGTTTATCGTTTGGGACAAAGGTTACCGTCGACGTGCTTGCCGTCACCACCAAGTGGGGGTATGTGGAAGCTAGACAGACCAAGTCGGTGCCGCTGTACATATCTCGTGTTGTCGGAGTTTCCAGCACCAACGTGAGGCCTCCTGAGGGGTTTATCATAAGCCAGGAGGGCAACGCGACGTGGGTCGGCGATAGGTGGATGTGGAACTGGACGCTTGCGGCAGTCGCCTACAAGACGCCGTTCGTCCTAACGCCGTATGTCGCGTTGGCGCTGGATCCGCTCCCGTCGCTGGGAGGGGGCGGAGTCGCGCTGATAGGCAGAACGCCCATCGAAGTCCACATGCCTCTGGGCTCTGTTGCGTATCTCCACGCCGCCGTGTTGTGGCGCCTCGACACACGCGGCGTCTGGATAAACTCCTACCCAGACACGTATCTACGCGCCGTAGACCAAGAAGGGAGACTTCTGGCAAACCACTACGAAGAGGCCGGCGGAAAGGCTAAGCTGAGGTACAGCGCTCAGAGAAGCGGATTGTATACGGCAGGCATCAAGTGGGCGGGCTTCGCTGTCGCCGTAGATAAGGGACTTAGAGCCGTAACAACGGCTTGGTACGCGCCGCCAGACCCCTGCAGACAGTGGCCAAGCCAGCTCCTTCAATGCGTCTACTCACAACACGTCTTTACCAAGGTAAACGGAACTTGGGCGGGCTATTCACGCGTAGGCAAACCGGGTCAGCAGTGGCCTATAAACAGAATAGCGTTGGTGGACTGGATGGTAGTTAATCATTACGGCCCGTGTGGGGGCTTTAAAGACTTCATGAACATCGTCGCCCGCGACCCAGTGCTCCACTACTGGTACCAATACCATCTCAGGCTCTGGGCGTTTAATCCTCAGACAGGCGACTGGGATATAGAAACTGGCTGCACCACGGCGGTGCCTCATTACGTGTCTATGCTGGGGTCTATATATGGAGGTCCGGACTACAGAAACACCACTAAGGCGGATCGCACGCGGCTTTATCACCAAACCGCGCAGGGGGACTTCTACAACTACGTGTTTGACGTGGTGGAGGGGGACAGCAGGCCTCCTGGCTTTACCGACGCCCTACCTCTCGGCGTGGCGTCTATGGTGCCCAACTCCACAAATGCCTGGGCTCTATACCTAGTACCTACCACAGTGTGCAACTCGTTGATATGTGCAGACTTTAGGCCGGCGCTTTGGGGCCCGGCGCCTGGCCCCGTCGCTGACTTGGCGTTGCCGGGCGCCGGCTACTCGTTCCTCTTGCTGTACCTAGGCAAGCCCAAGCAGACGACGGTTAGGGTGTACGTGGAGATGGGATACATAGTGAGCAGAGGCAGAGGCGGCGTGGAGTACAGATGGGTTAGGAGCTACAAGCTTCACGAAGTTACGAAGAGGTGGGACTTCCTCGACGCAGTCTACATAGGGCCCGGCTGGCACCGCAGCTACACGCCGCTTCATTCCTGTCAGCCGCTTTATGTAGAAGCCGGCGCGGTTTACGTCACGCCGGCGAACTGGACCGGGCCTATACAAGTGGTCGTGGAGGACGACGAAGGCCGTCACCACTTCATCTTCTTTGTGTCCAACGACGTCTCGTACAGAATTAAGACCATGACAGAGGCGCCGCCGTTCCTCACGACTCCACGTCTCAACCTCACAATATTCTTCTACCTCAGCGGCGTTCCGTACTTCCACGGCGTGAACGCCTTCGGCGAGGGGGGAAGACAAACGCAGTTCTCGTGCACCCCCGCGTCCGTGAAGGCGAGGTCGCTGCTGGGGGAGGCGGACTACGTGTCGCAGCTTTCAGCCACCATGGACTACTGGGGCGAGGCTGAGCTGTGGGCAAGGCTTAATTTTGTGAACAGCTTCGCCAAACCAAGAATTGAGCTGGTCGACCCCCTCAGAGGCCTTGTGAAGGTCAAGGCAGACGGCCCCGTGGCCGGCTTTGCCTTCTATGCCCAGCGCAACGGGACGTGGGTCAAGATAGGCGAGGCCGGCGGAAGTTGCGTCTTAGTCAACGCCTCCAGGTTATTCCCCTGGGATCCAATCCTCGTCCTGCCGCTTGTGGAGCAGGTGCTAAACGCTGCGCCGGGGAGCACGGTTACGATATGGCGCCCCGAGACTGCGCTTTTGTTCAAGACCTGGGCCGACTTAGTGGGCTACCTCAAGGGCGCCAGAAGCGTGTTGACAATGGTAAGGACATGCTGACCTTTAGGTACCTCCTCTCCATGGTTGCTGCTGTAGTCGCCACAGCCGCAGTAGCGGCGGCTGTATCAGGCATGTTTAAGTCTAGCCAAGCATCTCTCATATCTGCGGCTTCGGCGGTGCTGGCCGGCAAGACGGCCCACCTAGACACGCCAGTGCTGGTGAGACATTACCTCGCCTTCTACAGCTACGCAGGCGGCAGGTGGGTGCTTGTCAACACAAGCGGCGTGCCGGTCTACATACTGGGGCTGGGCCAGTGCCCACGGCCGCTTAGTTACTTGCTTAACAAGACCTATACTGCCGGCAACGCCACAGTCATCTTGGCCAACTGCGTGTTGATCATGCCGTGGGTGCAGGACAGCACCATAACCCACTACGCCGCCACCTGCCGCTCCGGGACAGACTTCAGACCCGAGACTGTCGAAGCCGAAGCGTCTGGAGCCAAGGTGAGGCTGGCGATTGTAAATTGTTAAACCTTTCTGAAGGTTTTTACCTGGTTCGTGTTCACGCCACCATGAGGCTTGAAGTTGTGTTTATACCGGTGATTTTCGCGTTAGTCGTCGCGGCGCTTTTATTCATCAAACCTGTCGAAGTCCGCAAGACCGACTTATCGGCTGTGTTTCTCCACTGGCCGGAGGCGTATAAATACGCCGAGGTGGGAGACCCCTCTGCCATATACCGCATCACGGGGCTTGCGGCATGCGCCAGCTCAGGCCGGATAGAGACATACCCAGGCCTGGCCTATAAGGTGCTAAGTCTCTACTGCCGGTTTAGGCCATGATTGAGGAGTACCTCGACCTCGTGGCAGTGATGTTGATGGCCGCCATGGCGCTTTCCCTAATCTTCGGCGTCCAATATGTCTCTACACCTTCTGTTTGTCAAGCAGTTAAGTTTGTGTTGGAGAATCCAGGCTCGGAGCTTCGCATCTACGGAAGGTTTGAAATAAGAAACTACACAGACCGCCTCTACATAACCTGTGGGCTGTGGGTACCTAAAGACCAAGTGTTAACAATTGAGAAGACCCAAGGGTACATGATAATTGGAAGCACGGCGGAGGGAAAGCTCTATATACGTTAAACAGTGATACATAATGTTAAACATGCACAATGCGTATCTGACGAAGTAGCTCCGATTTTTAAAAGATCCACTAGACGTGAGAACTTGCGACGCATCCGGCGAATCTTCTATAGTTTTCTTCAGCGTGACCTGAGACGGCGCAGTTGCCGGTAGACCACGCGTACGATATGCGCCAGTGCACATAAGAACTGCCTTATGTAGCCTCCCCAAACGCTTCGACTTGGAAGACATGGGGGATATAGACGTCGTGATAGGAGACGCGGAGGAAACCTGGAAAAGAATTAAAGAAACAGCCAAGGCCTTGAACAACCGGCGCCAACTCCTCATAGCTGGCGGCGACCAACCTGTGTCGGCCTTTACATATCAAGGCCCGGCGGAGGGGAGACGCCTCGGCTACATTGTGCTAGATGCTCACCTAGATTTACGTACAACCTCCGAAGGTTTGACAAGCGGGTTAACACAAAGATTAATCCGCGAATATGCAAAAGAGGCGCCGATTACCGTAATTGGAGTTAGGCCGTGCAAATCCATAGTACATGTTTAACCTATCCTTGGCAACCTCCGGATCCAAAACGTAAAACAGCATCCTCAAGACGCCTTCTATTTGCCAGTCTCGGCTCCACACGTAGAACACGTACCCCTTTATTGCTCTGACGACACGAGTCTCAGGGTCGTAGAAGCCGGCCGAAATAAGCTCCTCAATAGGCCTACCCTTGTACCTACTCGGCACGCACATGTGTCTAATATATAGGGTACTTTTAACGCTATTTAGAAAAACTCCGTCAGCGGTTTTGCTGACCTGCCGAGGAGTCTCAAGGGGTCTGCGCCCACCCTCTCGACGTATAGCCTATACCCCTCGTCGATGGGCCTCAACGCAACTCGCCTCAGGGTTTCCCGGATCTGCCAGTTCCCCACAGACACGTAGTAGCCCTCGCCGATCCACCGAACGATGCCCACAGAGCCCCGCCTGCCCATAGAGGCCAGCTTCTCCAACACGGCGACTCTAGCCGCCTCAAACCCGCCGTCCATGGTGGACCGAACACCACGCACGTCCTCCCTCACCAATATCTCCGCAACCCCGCCCCCGGACTGCCACCTCTCGAGGTAGGCAAACCTGAGGGGCCCTGGAACAACCGCCACAAGGTATCTGTTGTCTAGGTACTCGCCGTAGCCATAGAGCGTCTGCGGAACCTCGGGCTGATCCCTCACCCTAGACGCCAGCCAGTCGCCCACCGCCACGTCCACAGCCGTTATGCCCCACCGCGATGGAACGAGTCTCCTCTTGTGTCTAGCGCCGAGGAGACCAAGGGCGAACGCCCTCTGGATGATGTAGAGATCTACGCCCTTTGACTGACCTCCTCCCCGCCTAAATGGCGGGGGTTCCCCTTTGGCGGGGAGGTGCCCTCGCCCCGTCTTCATCGGCGCCTCGGGCGGGGGTCATGGGGGCGGCCCGGGCCAGCACCGCGGGCCACTGGGAGCTGGCCTTCAGCGCCATGAGCGAGGTCCAGACGGCGTGTATAATGGGCCGTGGAATGATAAGATTAGCCTTCTCTACAACTTCCTTCGGCACGACCCCCTTTTTCAGCCTCTTCTTCACCTCCTTCACATCCCACCAGACGCCCTTCACCCACCCAGTGGGGGTGGTTTTCCACAACATGTTAAGGACGGCCGCCACATCTCTATCCACGGCGTGGCCGTGCGGACAGTGCAAAGCACGCCAACTGCCGTTGTCCCTCAAGAGCGTGAAGTGGATGGGGCACACCTTGCTGTTGCGATACGACGAGACGTAAACTACTACGGAGCCAGCCTCCCTCGCCTTATCCTCCACTGTCCCTATGAGCTTTCTAAACGGCGTCTGCCTGATGCGGTGTCTCAGCTCTCTTTTCTTCACCCTCTTCTCCTCAAGGCCTATCATCTCCTCTTGTGGGTTTTTGCCAAGCTCCTCCGTTATAATCACGGCTGGGCTTTTCGTCACCTCGCGGACGATCTGCCTCACCCGGCCCTCCTTACGACTCCTCTCCCTAAGCCTCCTCACAAACTTTCTAAACTCCCTCGTGTCCGCAACGTTCTGCCTCCTCTCCTCCTCATCTCTGCCGGCGTATGGGTATTTCTGCTTCAGCTCCTCCAGCTTTGCGTTTCTAACCGCTTCATACCGCTTGGCAAGTCTGCCGAAGTCCGTCCCTATGGAGTACACGGCGGGGTCTAGATATTGCCTATTCCACCGCGCCACGGCATCCACCGTCGAGAGCAGACTCACCTTGGCGACGGCGACGGTGTTTTCATTTACGTCGAAGGCGACAGCCTCCGCCGGAGGCTCCTCCCTCGGCTTCACGTCGAATACAAATACCGCGTACCATCTGCCCCTCCGCCGCTTCAGCATCAGCGTGGACGCCAGCTCGGCCCCTCCTCTCAACATCTTCCACCAATAGAGCCAGAGGCGTCTATGCGGCTTTATCCAGACTTCTCTCCTCCCGCCGGGGAGAGACAGCGCCAGTTTAACGAGAGCCGTGGAGCCGACGACCTTCTTGTAGCTCCAGCTGTCTTTAGCGAATCTTATCGAGACCCGCCTCACCTCTGGGCGGGGTTTGTAGACTCGGCCGTCTCTCTTCAGCGCGAGAAACGATTTGCCGATTTCTACGCCTTGGTTTATAGCTTGCTGGATTAGCTGGGAGGGCAGGGGATACAGCTTTCTGAAGCGGCGGTACAGCTCATTGTACCTCTCCCTCTCCAGCGTCCCCCTCTCTGCGACATATACCGCGACTTCCTCCACGATCTTCCGATACGGCTCCTCTACGGCGTAGAGCTCAGACGGCGGATTTTCTATCTCAACAGCCACAGCCCTCCTCACACACTCCATACCCCCACCACCCATAAAAACTTTGATGAACCACATCCCCGCCCTAAAGGGCGAGACTTTCAGATATTTGTAAAGCTCCACAACGGCCTCGCCAGCAGCCGCGTCCTCTGCGATCAGCCGGTCCAGCTGCCGGGGCACCACGGGGTTCTCCACCACCCTAGCCCTCTCCAGCGGCGCCCGGGGCCCCATCGGCTTCTCGCGCAGATCGAACCTCACCTGCGGAGCCGGCGGCTTGGCCAGCTTCATCTCCACGTCTACGGGTCTCGCCGACACGGCCACGTATGGGAGCTCCCCGAGCTCCCACGGCGTCTCGGCGCGCCTAACGCCAAAGGTCACGTAGCTCCGAAGCCTCGCGATCTCCTCAAGCGGAAGCCCCCACAGGAGGCTGGGGTCCTCATACCGCTTGGCCTCCTCTCCGAAGACCTCCGGCGGCTCGCCGATATAAACCGCCACCTGTGGCCACCCGTACTCGCCCACCACGGCGGCGGGAGGAGACGAGCCGAAAACCTCGGCCCCTGCCGCCTTGCTGAGCGCGATTTTAAAGGCGGAGATCCTGTCTTTAATGGGGCACCTCGGCAAGCCGCATAACAGCTTGCGGCCTTGGCACTTCACACAGATGCTCACGTTAAGTAGGGAGGTCTATAAAAAAGAGCTGTTTAAAGCCCTGTCGAGATCCTCAATGAGATCCTCTGGGTCCTCAAGCCCCACCGACAGCCTGACCAAATCCTCCGTGATGCCGAGCGCCTTCCTATCCTCCTCAGGTATGGGGGAGGCGGCGCTGGCCACCGGGTAGGTGGCGATGCTCTCCACCCCGCCGAGGCTGGGGCCGGGGGTTATGATCCTCAGCGACTTGAAGAACTTCACCGCGGCGTCTCTGCCGCCTCGTAACCTGAAGGAGACCACGGCCCCGAATTTGTCGCCGAAGAGCTTCCTCGCGGTGCCGTGGTTTGGATGGGTGGGCAGACCGGGGTAGATGACCTCGCTCACCTTGCCGTGTTCGGCCAAAAACTCGGCGACTGCCATGGCGCTTCTGCACTGCCTCTCGAAACGGACGAAGAGGGTCTTGACGCCCCTCAGCGTGAGGAAAGCCTCAAAGGGTTGCATGATTCCGCCCAGCATCGCCCTCCAGAGCCACAGATCCTCCAGGTGCTCCCGCCGCGCCACCACGGCGACTCCGCCAACCACGTCGTTGTGGCCGGCGAGGTACTTGGTGGCTGAATGCACCACCACATCTGCGCCGTAGGAAAGAGGAGCGGACAACACAGGCGTGGCGAAGGTGTTGTCCACCACGACCACAGCGCCGAAGTCCTTAGCCGCCTTAACTACCGCCGGCACATCCAAAACCCTCAGCGTTGGGTTCGTTATGGTCTCCAGAAACACCATCCTGGGTCTAGCCTCCTTGATCAACTCCACAAACACGTCGGTGTCTGGAAACCCCTTTCGTAGCCTTACGCCGAATTTATCAAGCGAGCCGAGAAGCCTAAGGGTAGCTCCATAAGCCTCCATGGTCGTCGCAACAGCGACGTCAGCGTTTAAAAACGAGAAGAAGACGGCTGAGAGAGCCGCCATGCCGCTGTTGAAGGCAAGGGCGTCAAGCCCGCCCTCCAGCCTGGCCACCACCTCCTCCAGGGGCCTCAGGGTGGGGTTCTCCTCCCTGCTGTACTTTAGGTCGAACCCCCTGTCAGACTTGGCGGCCTCCCCCTCCATCCTGAAGACCGCGGTCTGGTAGATTGGGGGATGCAAGGAGCCGTAGGGGTCCACATTTCTGTACCCCCTCACGGCCACGGTGCCTTTACGCATTATACCTCCTTTAAACTTCCTATATAAATCTTTGCCGCCCTATAGTATAAACATGGAGATATAAATATAATAAAGGCAATTTATAGGATATTAAAGGGCGAACCTTTGATTATCTATAGAGAAGAGTGTGTAGAGAGTATGAGAGTTTCAGCCTCCGTTTTTATTTAAAAACCTGCGAAATAAGGCCCATGTGGTTAGAGAAGCCCTGGTGCTAGACAGCAACGATGACTTGGCCCCCCAGTTGGCAAAAATGCTCTCAGACAACGGCTACGTGGTTAGGGTGCTCGCCACGCGGGAGCGGGCGAAGATATTCGAGAAGGAGCCTGTCTACATACACACGCTGACAGAGAACTACGAAAAGGTCGTCAAGGAAATCGATTTCTCACATGTGGAGATGGCCGTGTTTCCCTCGCCCAACGAGATGTTAAACCTCTCGCTGGCGCGGTTGGCTAAATCCCAAGGCGTCCCCATGGTGATCATCGTGGCGAGAAGCGCCTCCGTCGCCAAGCAAGCGGAGGACGAAGGCATGACGGCGATAATCACCTACCACTGCGTGGTGTCCAGGTTGCTGAGGATGCTCAACCTCAAGTTCACTAGGATTATACCAATAAAAGGCGGCGTCGCCCTCCTCGAAATGCTGGTGACGTCCGACTCCAAAGTGCTGGGCCGCTCCGTAGGGGAGCTGGAGGAGGAGACGGGCGCCAAAATCGCCGTGGTCAGAGACGACGGCTTCATATCGGCGAAAGACGCCGAGATACAAGAAGGCGATTACCTAATCGCGGTGGGGCCCCAGGAAGACCTGCAGTCGTTGGCGGATTAGCCGGTGCCCCGGCGAGTAGATTGAAACTCGGCGTAGACGCGGTCAAGCACGGCGTATTTCAGCTCGTCCTCCTGGCGCGGGTCCTTCAACACGCCTCTAACGACGATGATAACACCCCTGACTCCGATCTTCTCAACGTCTACGCTGAGCCTCTCCAGCCCATACTCCTTAGCCACCTGCCCCACCACATCCTTCACCCTCCTCAGCTCATGCCAACGGGGCACGAAAAGCCTGATCCTGACCTCATGCCCCTCCGGCGCCTTGACCCGTCTAAACGGTCTCCGCAACAATACGGTGTATGGTATATAGACGTACTCCCTCCTCGGGTCCCTCACCACCACGTAGGTATCCTCCAACGCAGTGATGTAGCCGCGCATGTTGTCGAGCTCCACGTAGTCGCCCACGTGGAGATCTAACACCCTGGTCACGAAAAGACCGGTGAGGTACTGTTCCAACACGCGCCAGGTCCCCAGCATGAGGATGCCCATAGCTATTACAAACATGGCAAGCACCAGGAAGAACAGATTATGCATCTGCGTCGCCGGCGAGGCGATCGCCAAGAAGAGCGATATGGAGAAGAGCAACGCCAAGAACTCTATGAGGTATATCTGCTTCTTCGTCAAGGCCTTGGAGAAAAACCTCTTCACGGAGTACATAGCCATTAGAAACACCATGACTGCCGCGACGCCGCCTAAAACAACGGAGGTGAAGTCCACGTAAGAAATGTAGCTCTTTTAAATATCAGTACCTAACCCCTCCAAACACCTTCTTCAATATGTCGTAGAACTCAGACGCCTCGTCTTGTTTATACAAGGCGTGGTATATGGCGTCAATCCTCTCGCGGAGCAACTTAAGCTCCGCCGAGGCCACCAGAACCCTGGTCTGCAACACCGCGTCTGGGTTCACCGAGATGCTGTCAATACCCGCCCTCACCAAGAACTCCACCAGTTGCGGATACACCGAGGGGCCCTGCCCGCATATAGACACAGTGCGCCCCATCTTGTGGGCCCTTTTGATGATCTCATATATGGCCTTCAACACGGGGGCCTCCCGCTCGTCGAAATACTTCGGGTTGATCCTCACCAGGAAGTCGTTGTCGCGGTCCACCCCAAGCACCAGCTGGGTCAGATCGTTGGAGCCTATGGAGAAGCCGTCGAAATACTGTGAAAACTCCTCAACCATAAATGCGATTGAGGGCACCTCAGCCATGACCCACACCTTGAAGTCGCGGTCCCGGTGTAGCCCCTCCTCCTCCAGAAGCCTCGCGAACTGCTCGGCCTCCCACACAGTCCTCACAAACGGCGCCATAACCCACACGTTGGAGAGCCCCATCTCCTCCCTCGCCATCTTCACAGCCTTGAGCTCAAGCCTAAAGGCCTTCTCGTACTGCGGCGAGACGTAGCGAGACACGCCGCGCCAGCCCAACATGGGGTTGCGCTCCTCCGGTTCGAACTTCTCGCCTCCTTCCAAGCTCCTGTATTCGTTGGTCTTAAAGTCGCTGAATCTAACCACCACGGGTCTCGGGTAAATCGCCGAGGCGACCTTGGCGATGCCCTCGGCCATCTTAGTCACGAACTTTTGCTCCTGACCCACAGACAATAGATAAAGCGGGTGTTGCCCAACCCAGCTGGAGATGACGAACTCAATCCTCATGAGGCCAATGCCGTCAAACGGGAGGTCCTTATACTCGTCTATCTTCTCCGGCTCGCCCAAGTTCATATATACCTTGGTGCCCGTGGGCACGGCGCGGTATATGTGAAGTATGATCTCTCTGGGCGGAGCCGCCGCGGCGGCCTCCGCGGCCTTCTTCTCCTCCGCCTTCGTCACGGCGCCGGCCAACACCACGCCCTTGCCCCCATCCACCGTGTAGACCTCGCCCTCTTTCAAGGCGGAGGTGGCGTTGCCTGTCCCAACCACGGCGGGTATGCCCAGCTCCCTGCTGACTATGGCGGCGTGCGAGGTCCTGCCGCCTTCGTCTGTAACTATGGCCGCCGCCAGACGCATGTAAGGCACCCAGTCTGGGTCTGTCATCTTAGTGACGAGTATGTCGCCCTTCTTCAGCTTCTTCTTGGCGTCTTCAAGCGTGAGACATATCTTAGCGGTGCCCACCGCCACCCCGGGGCTGGCGGCTATGCCCTTAACCACCACAGTCCCCGCAGGGGCCGCCTCAGCCCTCTTAGGCGCCTCCTCCCTCCTAGACCACACGGTCTCAGGCCGTACCTGAAGCACGAAGAGGTTTTGGGGAAACTGCATGTCTGCATCAACGGCGAACTCTATGTCTACGGGATAGCCGTAGTGTTGCTCAAGCTTCAGGGCCATCTTAGCCAGCTCCACCACCTCCTGGTCAGTGAGGGCCGGCGCCTCCGCCTTCTCACGCGGTAGCTCAACCTCCTTGGTGAGCCCCGCCTCGTCCCTCACCACAGCCAGCCTCTTCACAGAGATCCTCTTTTCCTCAATCTTCAACGTGGGTTTGTCTACGACGAACTCGTCCGGGGTTACTACCCCCCTTACAACGCCCTCCCCAAGCCCCCAGCTCGCCTCGATCACAACCTTGCTTCTGTCTCCGTTGGTGGGGTCGAGGGTAAACATCACCCCCGCCGACCTGGCGCTGACGAGCTTCTGGACCACCACCGCCATCAAGCTCTTCTCGTGGGGGATCCCCATCTTATCCCTGTAATAAAGCGCACGCGCAGTGAAGAGAGAGCTCCAGACTTTCTTCGTGTAGTGTACCACGTTCTCCACGCCCCTCACGTTGAGGTAGGTGTCTTGTTGCCCGGCAAAAGACGCCTCGGGGATGTCCTCGGCGGTGGCGGAGCTCCTCACGGCCACAGCCACGTTTTTCACGCCGGTTATATCGCAGAGCCGCTTGTAGGCCTCGGTTATTTCCGCCTCCAGATCAGAGGGCAGAGGCGAGTTCTCAATCAAGCTACGTATCTCAGAACTCGCCTTCTCGTACTCGTCGGGCTCGCCTTTAGAGATGAGCTCCCTAAGTACTTCCTTTATCTTTTCCCTCAACCCGGTGACGTTGAGGAAATAAAGAAAAGCCTCGGAGGTAACGACGAAGCCGGGCGGCACCTGGACTATGCTCGCCACCTCGCCGAGGTTAGCCCCCTTGCCCCCCACTAGAAGGATGTCTTTCTTCCCCACCTCGTTTAGCCACCGTATAAACCGCATGTGGACGAGTACACTGCGGTATATAAGTATAACTCACTATACAGTACTATATAATATAATTATATTTATCGACCCATCCAAATAAAACACGAAAATAGATCTATGAAAATCCGTTACACAACTTTGAACCGGAGCCTTGTGAGATTTGCATACTTCTTATATACGGAGCGAAACACAGCTCTGGATCTTGGCGGCTTCACGGAGGTCACAACTCTGGAGAGCCTCCTGCCGCAGTATACGCACCTCCGGATGCCCCCGCCATACATCAAGTAGTCGATTCCGCAGTGAAGACACCTCCCGACCTCCGGCAACTCGCCAACCTCCTCAACCTCCGCAGGAACCCAGCCCCCCACCAGCACAAGCCCGTCTACATAGGGCGCGAAGTCCCCCGCATCCTCAAGCGTAGTGGCGACGAGCACGTCGAAAGGCTTATGTACAGCCTCAGCCACGTTCCTCACGGTGTTTACAAGCTCCTCGACATTGCGGGGCTCCAGCAACACGAACCTCGCGCCCTCTCCATATCCCCCCCGGGAGAACTGAAGCTCCTCCAACACCCCGTCTGCGCCGCCGGCGAAAGCCGCGTCTACCCCGTCCTCCCCTAGCTCTCTGCTGACGAAGACCTTCACGCCGAGGGCCTTGGCCATCCGCACGGTGGTCGCCACGGACATGAGGCGGGCCACCGCGGGGTCGCAGTCGCCGAAGGGCTCGCCAAGCGCAATGGGAGTCCCGTCGACGGGGGATTTCGAGCAGAGCCACGACCCGGCGAACACGGCGACGGGGGGCCCGCGCACATAGGCGAGATACATGGCTTATAAATCATGGGGTAGATAAAACTGTGCTACTCCTCGCCCGGCTGTTTGAAGGCCCCAACAACGGGATGGCCTACGCAGTGGCGCCGCTGGAGGACAAATACAAGGTGATACCCACCAGAGACCCCATCGCGGACGCCCAAGCCCTCAAGGCCCGGGGGGAGGAGGTGTTGATACTCTACAGCCTCTCAACCCCCACATTCGTGGAGCATTGGCGCGAGGTGGCAGAGGTCGCGTCGAGGTTCCCGGTGGCGGCGGGCGGCCCCCACGCGGCGGGGGACCCCATCACCCTGGCGAAGCTCGGGGTCAAGTACGTGGTGGTGGGAGACGGCGAAGCCGCGTTGCCCGCCATTGTGGAGAGGGAGCTGGGGCTGAGAGACGAGCTCCCTCCCAATACCGTGGTTATTGAAGACGGCAGGGTGAAGACGGGGCGCCGCGTCTACGTCGAACTTGTGCACAAGACGTATAGCGAGGCCTTGTCTATCTATCCGCCCATAGAGATAATGCGGTCGTGCAACTACAGATGCGCCTTCTGCCAGACCTGGACCCAGGGCCCCGTGAGGTACAGGACTGAGGACAACGTGGTAGCCTTGGCTAAGATCTACGTGGCCAGGGGACACGGCGACATTAGGTTTATCGCGCCTGTGGGCTTCCTATACGGCTCTGAAGACGGCAAGACACCCAACGTAGACGCTTTGGTGTCCCTCCTAAAGGCCGTGAGAGAGGCAGGTGGGCGGCCCTACCTCGGCACCTTCCCCTCCGAGACCCGCCCCGAGACTGTGACTAGGGACGTCCTCAGGGCTATAAAGCCTTACGTCGCCAACCGCCGCCTCTCCTTTGGCCTCCAGACAGCCTCAGAAAGACTATTGAAGGCCATGAAGAGAGTCCACGACGTAGCCGCCGTGGAGGAGGCGGTAAGGACTGCAGTCTCCATAGGCTTCAGGCCGGTGGTAGACGTCATAGGCGGACTCCCCGGCGAGGAGGAGGAGGACGCGGCGTCTACAGTGAAGGAGATGGAGAAGCTGATATCTATGGGGGCTCTAATACGCATGCACTACTTCATCCCGTTGCCGGGCACCACACTGTGGGGACGAAGACCAGCCCCGCCGCATCCGCTATACGGCGACTTCATCAAACGCCACAGGAAGAAGGTGGAGGGCTACTGGGAGGAGCAGATAAAGCTGAGCAAGAAGATACTGAAGACCTACGAGGAGCTACGGGCCTACCTCCGCACGCCCCTCACGACGCCGAACTCCTCAGCCAGCTGAAGATACCACATGGCGATTCTCCTCGCCAGGTGCCACACCGCCGAGGACGCGGGAACCCCAACCACTTCCTCGGCGACCTCCGGCACTATCCTCTCAGCGACTTCGCGCGCCAGCCGCTCCACCACCTCCTCCGCCGAGGATCCGGCCATGCCCCTAATTTCCTCAAAGACGGCGGAGGTGGGGAACACCTCATCCACCCGCTCCCCAAGGCCGCGCTCCTCCAACTTTCTGAAGTAGGCGAAAACGAGCTCGTCAATACTGCTGGTATTGATACCCATACTGCTCGTAGTACCTCCTCACAGTCTCCTCCCTCCTTCGCTCGCGCCACTCGGCGAGGCCGATTTCCATAAGCTTCGCGCCTATGAGGCCGATGACCAGAAGCACAACGCCCCTCACCACGCCGATTCCCAAGTAGTAGGGGTCCGGAACGCCCTGTATCTTCAGTACCGGCGCTGTCAAGTTGAGGGTGATTATGCCCTGTATCTTCAGTTGCCCTAGTGCCGGCGCTGTCACGTTGAGGGTGGTTTTAGGCACGACTGCCGTGTAGAGAAGTAACGCGTTTACCACTGCGAAAACCACGAGGACCGCCCCGGCCGCGAGGAATATCACCGCGGTGATGAAGGGCTTCACGGCAACTTGTAACCTCTCTTATTTATCTATTGCCTTGATATCGGCACATAGGTCGTGGAACCACGGCACGTCGACGTTGTCAAGCCTCCACCTCTGACGCACGAAGCTCCGCTCAGGCGTGGTGTAGACACCGCGTCGATACGCGTAGTACCCCGTCAGCGCTATCATGGCGCCGTTATCCCCCGCGTATTCGTCGGGCACCACCTTCACCCCCGCCCCGTGTTCCTCCCCAACGGCCCGCAGTATCTCCCTAAGGCGCCTGCTCCTAGCCACGCCGCCAGCAACCACGAGCTCCCTCTTCTTAGTAAAGGCAAGCGCCCTCTCCGCGACCTCAGCCAACATATAATACGCGGTTTCAACCAGCGACTTACATACAACCGGCAGGGGGACTCCCCTCTTCACCAGCTGAAGGGCGTAGGTGGCGAGCCCGGCGTAGGACAGGTCCTGCCCCACTATGGGCATGGGGAAGGGCATTATGCCGTCGGAGGATTCGGCGCATTTCTCCACCGCAGGTACGCCGGGGAACCCCAGCCCCACCTCTCTCGCAAATACGTCTATGGCGTTGCCGATGGCCACGTCCAGCGTCTCGCCGAATACCCGGTACCGCCCGTCGGAGTAGCCGGCAATGACCGTGTGGCCCCCGGAGATCAGAAGCACCAACGGGTCGCAGGCGGCCGTCGCGTACCTCGCCACCTCGATGTGAGCAACGCCGTGGTGCACAGGCACCAGCGGGACGCCGAGTTTAATAGCCAAGGCGCGGGCCAGCACCGCGCCGATTCTCAGGGCAGGCCCAAGCCCAGGGCCCGCCGCATAGGCCACCACGTCTATGTCCCGAAGATCAACGCCGTATGTGCCCAGAAGCTGGCGCAGAAGCGCCGGGGCGTGGCGGGCGTGGTGCTCCGCGGCCTCGCGGGGGTGGATCCCGACGCCGCTCGGCGGTATGTAGGTCCTCCCCACCTGGCCCAGGATCCTCCCGTCTTCTACGAGGCCGAGGCTGAAGGTGTGTGCGGTGGACTCTACGCCTAGAACAAGCACTACCTCTGGAACTGGGTGAATCCGCACCTGCCGCAGTGCCACCTAGGCACCGGCTCTCTGTGGAAAGCCATGACGGAGCCGCACTTGGGGCAGAACTTGTTCTTGAACCGGAACACCCCCTTCTGCAGGTCTAGCTCGTACCAAGCGGCGGCTCGCGGCAACTTCTTCTCCTTCTGGGCGGGGGCCTTCTTAGACATATTACTTCTTCCTCTTCTTCCTCCTCTTCTCCCTGCGCTCAGCCCTCTTCTTTCTAGCCTCCTCCAGCAGCTTCTTGCCCTCCTCGCCGAGGTTCCTAGCCAGTACGTACAGAGGCTCAAGGGCCCTGGCCAGCTTCGAATCGCCGTAGATGTGCACCTCCGCCACGGACCTTCCGAGGCCGTAGTCGGTCCTTATCCTCCTCACAAACACGTTCACCACGTCGACGCCGAGTTGCTTCGCCACCCACTCCCTCACCGCCTGCCTAGTGGGGGTGGAGGACTTTGGATGCGCCGCATCCACCAGCACCTCCCTTCGCCCCAGCAACTTGTTCTCCCTGATGTTCAGAATGTTGAAAGACTCCGCTGACACGAACGTTGAAAGGGGTCCGTTAATAAATTTTTACCTCCTCCGCGCCTCGGTCCTCAGCGCCCTGCGCTGTAGGTAGTCCACAAGGCCAACCACAAAAGTCGCCGCCACAATGGCGATGGCTTTGTCAAATTGAAACTCCTTGTTCACCGGTGCCAGATATATAAAGAGCTCTCTCGCGAGGGCCACCAGGGCCACGTCTATGATCTTATACACAACTATTCGCTTCTGTTCGATATATGTTATAAAGGTGTCGATGAGTTCGATGAAGACAATGACGAGAAAGATGTCGGAGAGCGCGTTGTAGATAGCTTGTGCAAGCACGTCGTGATGTGCCGAGACCGCTGTGTAGAGCCCGGCGAGGCGGGAAAAGGCGAGGTAAAGCGAAAGAACCAGCAACAACACCGTTAAAAACAGGACTACGACATACGTAATGTACTCCCCCTTCCGCAACAGTCCTAACAGATCCACGGGTTTTTAAAGAGAGAAGTTTAAAACTGTGGTGCGCCGCGTCGCCTACCGCAAAGCCGCCGTGAAGGTGGCTCTGCTCTACCCCTCCACGTATCGAGTCGCTATGTCGTCTGCTGTGTACCACATGCTGTATTTCAAGTTGCAAGACGAAGGGTTCTACGTCGAGCGTTTTACCGCCGACAAAGGACCCCACGGCGTGGAAGACGGCACGCCGCTTGCCCACTTCGACTACGTGGTGGCGACGGTACACTACGAGCTGGACTACGTAAACCTAGTCAAGATGTTGATAGACGCCGGCATACCTCCACGCGCGGCGGACCGGAGGAGGCCGAAGCTGGTCGTCGGGGGGCCGCCCGTCGCCGCCAATCCGGAGCCGCTGGCTGAGTTCGCAGACGCCGCGGCCATGGGGGAGCTTGAGCCTCTGTGGGGCCCCCTGGTGCAGTACCTGGCCACGGGCGACGAGGCGGAGGGGCTCTACTACCCGGCAAGGGGGCCTCATCCCGTGGAGGTCAAATACGCGAAACACGTGGAGCCGGACTACCGGAGGATGCCGGAGCCCGAGGCGGCTTTCAGCCTCGCCGTGGAGCTGGCTAGGGGGTGCCCCTACTCCTGCCTGTTCTGCATGGAGAGCTACGTCACAAAGCCGTACAGGCCACGCGACTGGCGCGTTGTGCTTGACGAGGCGGAGAGGCTCCGTTCTAAATACGGCGTGAGACCGTCAATAGTAGCCTTGACGGCCAACGCCCACCCCGGCTTCAAGGAGCTTCTTGCGGAGGCGGCGGGGCGGGGCCTCCGCCTATCTCTGCCCTCCATGCGGGCCGAGCTACTAGACGAGGAGGCTGTCGAGCTCCTCGCCGCCGTTGGGCAGAGAACGTTGACCATAGCGCCGGAGACCAGCGAGAGGTTGAGGAGGGCGTTAGGGAAGGAGATAACAGACGAAGACGTGTTGAGGGTGGCCAAGAAGGCGGGGGAGCTCGGCATGAGGCTGAAGCTCTACCTAATGGTGGGGCTCCCCTGCGAGCGGCCGGCGGACTTGGAGGAAGTCACCTCGCTTATGAAGGAGGTGAGGAAGGTCGCGGGGGCCGTTTCGCTTAGCGTCAACCCCTTCATCCCCAAGCCCCAGACCCCCCTTCAATACAGCCCCATGGCCCCCCTCGCCTACCTAAGGGAGAAGATTGAGCACCTAAGGCGGGCGCACCGCGGCGACTTCTCCTTCTACGACCCGGTCCTTGGCGCCGTGCAGGCCGCCATATCTCTCGGCGGCCGCGACGTGGCGCGGCACATAGAGGCGGCCGCCACCTCGCC
>Ga0080005_133987_pt1 | contig 19993 bp, 21 predicted proteins | sample JossMetagenome_2_FD_69208 | JGI IMG/M metagenome (GOLD analysis project Ga0080005, IMG submission 69208) | Hot spring sediment microbial communities from Joseph's Coat, Yellowstone National Park, USA - JC3_ASED (SPADES assembly) (version 2) | ecosystem: Environmental > Aquatic > Thermal springs >... | reverse complement strand
AAAGTAAAGTTTTAAATTCTAAACACAAAATAAAGTGAATGCCAGTAAAGCTATTAATACCGAGGAAGGATTATTTAGCTAGTGGAATTTGTTTTGGAGCTAAAACAAAAACTAAAGATATGAAAGAGTTTATTTATAAAACTAGACCTGATGGCTTAACAATTCTGAATCTTAAAAAGATTGATGAAAGAATAAGAATTGCTGCTAGATTTTTGGCAAGAAACAAGAACATATTAGTTGCCACAAGAAAGAAGATTGCCAAAGAAGCAGTCGAAAAATTTGCTGAAATAGTAAATGCGAAAGCGTTTGTTGGAAGATTTCTGCCAGGAACACTAACAAATCCTAATTCAGAGTATTTTTACGAAGCTGATGTTGTATTTATAACAGATCCATTAACTGATAAAAGAGCTTTACAAGAGGCTGTAAAGGCTAGGGTTCCTATAGTAGCAATTTGCAATACATCTAATGAAACAAAATATGTTGATTTAGTCATACCTGCAAACAACAGGGGAAGAAAGTCATTAGCAATGATATTCTATTTATTAGCAAGAGAAATTTTGAAAGAAAGAGGAGAAATAAAAAGCGATGAAGAATTCAAATACAAACTTGAGGATTTCGTAGGAAAAGAATGAATTTAATCATTTCAATTTAAGGAAAATTTTTCGAACGAAAAGTATTTAAATACATTCAACACTAATATTTTTAGTGACAATTATGGCAGCTTAAGCTCATAAAAGGTGGCGATGAGCTAGCTGCCTCTTTTCTGAAAATTAAATGAAGAAGGAGGACACCTTGCTAGCCACTTTGCATGCAACTCTTTAGCCTATGCTAAAGGGTGAAGTGTTGAAGGTCGATGATTTGGAGATCGTTTCTGAAAAGAAAATGAAGAACGAACTGTCTTTAAGAGACCATTAGATGAAACTACCACAGGATCTTGGGGTCAAAGGGTTTCCGGCCGGAGCTACGCCACCTGGTGGATGGCTCGGCTTGGGTGCCGAGGAAGGGCGTGGCAAGCTGCGATAAGCCGGGGTTAGGCGCATGCAGCCGTAGACCCCCGGATGCCTGAATGGGAATCCTGCCGCGTTAAGCGGCATTCCAGGCCTAAAAGCCTGGAAGGGGGACGCGGGGAAGTGAAGCATCTCAGTACCCGCAGGAAGAGAAATCAAACGAGATGCCGGGAGTAGGGGCGACCGAAACCGGCAGAGGGCAAACCGAACCGCTTGGCGATAAGCCAAGTGGAATGTGGAGTTGCAGGACCTGGGTACTTCCTAACCCTTCGACCCGAAGTGGGCTGGAATGCCCCACCTTAGAGGGTGATAGTCCCGTAGGGGAAGGAGGGAAGGAAGATTCCAGGTATCCTGAGTACCATTGCCTGATTTGGCAGTGGGAAGCTGGGTGGCATTAACATCCAACCCTAAACACACCCCAAGTCCGATAGCGCACTAGTACGGTGACGGAAAGCTGAAAAGCACCGTGCAAACGGGGTGAAAAGAGCCTGAAACCAGGTGGTTACAGTCTGCCAGGGCGGGAAAGGTGCTCCCTCGAAGCTGAAAAAGCGAGAGGGGGCTTACACCGTCCTGGCGTCCGTTTGGAAAAACGGGGCGGGGAGTGTAGGCGAGTGGCGAGGTTAAGTGGTGAAACCACGAAGCCGAAGCGAAAGCGACTTGCGCGCAGCTCAAAAGAGCGAGGCGCGGGGTATGAAAGTGCCTGAAGTCACTCGCCTACGACCGGAAGGGCCGCGATCTAATCCTGGCCAGGGTGAAGTCCCCCGAAAGGGGGATGGAGGCCCGATAGAGGTGGTGAGATGCCAATCCCTCTCGTGAGCCAGGATTAGGGGTGAAAAGCCAATCGAGCGGCCTCATAGCCGGTTCCCCCCGATATGCTCCGCAGAGCAGTCTCGCCCGAGGGCGCTGGCGGGGTAGAGTTACTGATCGAGGGGTCAAGGGCCGAAAGGCTCAGCCTCTCTGTCAAACTCCGAATCCGCCAGCCCCGTAGACGGCGGGAAAATGAGTGCTGGGGTAAGCTCGGCACTCGTGAGGGGAACAACCCAGACCGGGGTTAAGGTCCCTAAGTGTCGGCTAAACGAGGAAGGGGTACTACCCCTTAGACAGCGGGGCTGTGGGCCTAAAAGTAGCCATCAGCTAAGAAGTGTACAACAACTTACCCGCCGAGGGGTAGTGCCCTGAAGATGGAAGGGACTAAGCCGACCACCGATACCCCGGAGGCTGAATAAGCCTGGTAGGGGGGCGTGCTGCGTGGGCAGAAGCTGGGGCGTGAGCTCCAGTGGACCACGCAGCAATGCAGATCCCGCCGAAAGTAGCAGCCGAGCCGGGTGAGAATCCCGGTCGCCTGAAGCCCAAGGGTTTGCCGGCAATGTTCGTCAGCCGGCAGTTAGTCGGTCCTAAGGGCACCCTTAATCGGCGTGCCCGAGGATGGGAATCCGGTTAATATTCCGGAACCTAGGGGGTACGTGCCGTAAGGCAAGGTGGATTGCTGACGCTTCGGGGTAGGCCGACGCAAGCTAACTGCTCAAGGCCTTGGAGTCTCGTAATGAGGAGAAGAGGCTGAAGGCAGGATGGGCTTCCCGAATGGGAAGTTCGGCTGATCCCTGGAGCCGGTGAAAAGGCAATCCACAAGGATCCCCCTAGACCGTACCGAGAACCGGAACAGGTGGGCTTCCTGAGAAGGGAACGGCGTGTCGGGAGAACCCACCCTAGGGAAATCGGCAAGTTGGCCCCGTATGTTCGCTAGAAGGGGTGCCTGTGGTCTTGACCATCCCGAGTCCTCATTAGAGGACTAAGGATGGGAGGGACCGCAGGTCGCAGTGACAAGGCCCAGGCGACTGTTTAACAAATAGAAAGAGAGGATAGTTAATTAAATTTGCAGAAAAATATGTAATATGAATGCATATTTGATTGGACTATTAATTGGAGATGGTTCAAGATATTCATCAAAAAATGGAAGATACATGGTCTGGCTTGATCAAAATATAAGAAACATAAAGATACTAGAAAAAGCTAAAGCAATCTTAGAAAAACTGGGACTAAATGTTTTTCTTTACTCTGTATCAAACAATAAAAAGCGAGTTCTAGTTTATTCAAAAAAACTATTACTATATTTCAACAAAGTAGCAGAAAATCCAGCAAATTTTTTCATTTCATTAAGCGAAAATGAAAAGAAAGAATTTATAGCTGGTTTCTTGGACGCAGAAGGTACAGTAACAGATCGAGTAGTGATTTATAATAGTAATAAAGAGTTATTAGAAGTGATTAAAACCTTTCTTCAAAATAACGGAGTTTCGTGTAATATTTATAGGTTCGGGAAAATATATGGAATTCAGATTTATAAGAAATCGTCAATTTTAATTTTAAAGAAAATGATAAGACATTCTGTTAAACTATCCTCTCTTTCTAGTTAAAAAACGCAGGGGACTGCTAGTCCGAAAGGATGAGTACAGTCCCTGAGGTTTGCCCAGCTGCGGTGTGTGAAACCCGGTTCCAACCGGGCTAAGCCCCGCAGAGCGGCGGCGGTAACTCTGACCGTCGTATCTCAGGCGGTCATCTGATTTAATGATCGCCGCCTAGGGCGACACAAGTAGCGTAATCCCTTGCCGCTTAAATGGCGGCCGGTTGAACAGCTTAACGACCTGGGTACTGTCCCGGGGTGGGACCCGGCGAACTCGGCTTTCCGGTGAATAGGCCGGAGACCCCCAGTGGGAAACGTAGACCCCGTAGAGCTTTACTGCAGCCTGGCGTTGCTGTAGAGTCCTGGTTGCATAGAGTAGCTGGGACCCGCTATCAGGCGTAGGCTTCGGCCGAGGCCGAGGGGCAAGTGTAACACCAGCCTTCTGGGACTCTACAGCTTACCCGAGGAGGGGACAGCGCTAGGTGGGCAGTTCGGCTGGGGCGGCACCCCCTCGAAAAGGTATCGAGGGGGCCCAAAGCTCACCTCACCCGGGTCATGAAAAACTCCCGTAATGATAAGGTCGCTCCCGAATGATTGAATGATTAGCGGGGTAGCTTTTGATGGGAGTTTTTCACCCGAAAGAAATCCGGGGTAGAGTGCAAACGCAAAAGGTGGGCTGACTGGAACCCACAAAGCGAGGGTTCCAGCCGCGAAAGCGTGGGTTAGCGATACATCGGTTCCCCTTAATGGGGGCCGGTGGTATCAGAAAAGCTACCTCGGGGATAATGGGCCCGTGGCCGGTGAAAGCCCACAGTAAAGCTATCTGCGTGGGTCTGCGTTTCCTTGCAGATAGCGACAGGCAAATTGACCCGGCGCGTTGGTGCGTAGCTGTCGGCTCCCCCCCTCCTGGCCGTGCAGCAATTGAGGGCGTTCTTTATTGAATCCTGTGCCCGGATGAAGTTTATATATTTGTGTAGAATAGAATTAATATATAGAAATTGGGTGATATGAATGCCCTCAACTGCAAGCGGCCAAATTGAGGAGGTAAAAAATAAGAGGGAGTTTTGGGAAATAGTTGGTCTTCTATTAGCAGATGGTACCGTCAGAATTAACAAGAAACATAGACATTTTGAAGTAATATTTGCTGGAAAAGAAGAAAAGCTGATACAAATATTTGAGGATAATATGAAAAGAATATTTGGAGATTTACATTTTACAGAAAGAGTCGATAGAAAACAAGTTAAAATCATTAGAGTTTGTAACAAGACAGTCGTAGAAATTCTCCAGAGCTTTATACCAGATTGGAAAAGAAAAGAAAATAACAATCTTAGACTGCCACCAATAGAGAGCATATCCTCTGATAACCTAATAAGTTTCATTCGAAGTTTCTTTTCCGCCGAAGGCTCGGTGATTTTGGGATGTAAGTGGCACAAAACCAAGAAATTATGGATAGTTAACAAAAGAATTCAAGTAACAGTTAAAAATGAATCATTAAAAATTTTCGTAAAGAAAATACTGGAAAAACTAGGATTTAAACCATCGATATGGAAAAATGAAGTAGTACTTACAAAGAAAGAAGATATATTGAAATTTGCCAAGGAAATTAGATTCTTAGACGGAGTAAGAATATCCAAGAAGAGTAGAACATGGTTTGGAGTGGAAAAAAATAAAATCCTCGATGTAGTAGCTAATTTGTGTAATGAAGGAAAAAATTCTTTTCATACTTTTGGAGAATGGAAAAATTTCGTGAATTTTACCTCCTCAAGGCTATGGGTACAGGTGTCCACTGGTTAAAGGGGGACGCTAGCTGGGTTCAGAACGTCGTGACTGCATGCGAAGCACTACCCAAAGACGTAGCATTTTGCTAAGGATGAATTGGGTATCGTTCTCGGGTCGTAAATTTAAACCTAATTTTAATCTATAGTCTAGTCTCTACTCAATCTTCGCATGCGGCGACAAAGACAGTTCGGTCGCTATCTACTGGGGGTGCTGGCCGTCTGACCGGAAGGGAGCGCAAGTACGAAAGGAACGCGCTCCCGGGGCCTCTGGTGTACCGGTTGTCCATTTGGCATGCCGGGCAGCCACGCCCCAGTGGATAACCCCTGAAGGCATCTAAGGGGGAAACCACCCGGAAAAATAGACGGCCAATCTCTCTGCTGGGGTAACCCGGCAGAGAGACGAGGGCTGTTATAGACGATAACGTTGATGGGGTGGGGGTGTAAGCCGCGAGCCTTCGGGCGAGCGGTAAGCCCGCCACTCCCAATCGCCCGAGCCGGCTGGAAACCTGATAAACCCAAGATCCTGTGGTAGTTTAAAAAAGATTTTTATTCTTTTTAAAGAATCTAGGGTCTTTTATAGCAATATTCAAATTCAAAGTAAAGGGCTAAATGCTTAAGTCGCTTAATTTTCCCAAATAGCTCCCATCCAAAAGATAGACTTCTGAATTGTTTATATCAATAACTTTCTCAAAAAGAAAATCTGAAGGGGGCTCTTTATTTAAAAGTAGGTTTCCGGCTAAATCGCTAAAAGAAGGCAAGATTATAATTTCTTTCAATTTTCCTTTTTCAATTTTTGGCCTTGCCTTTATGATAACTTTTTCTATTTTTTTGAAGTTTCCTCTTCTAATTTCTATAGCTGCTTGTAAATGACCTATAATCCATGTTTTGCAATTCCAAAGTTTGGAGAAGGGCCAGGCATGGCCATGGAAAAAACCATAATCTTTTATTTTAAACCCTCTAGCTCCATAAACTCTATAATCTTTCAAGATTTCTTCAAGCATGTCGTCATGATTTCCTTTGCAAATGAAAATTTCTTCAAAAATTTTAGAAAGATTTTCAAAAAAGTCTCTAACATATTCTATTTCTCTTGCGGAAGCTGCTGGCACCTTATGTTTTACATCACCAAGAATGGCAATCCTTTTTGCATTAGTTTCTTGTTTTGCCTCTTCCAAAATTTTCAAAAATTTTTCTGATTGCAAAGAAACATTTATTCCCTTCTTCCTTAACTCAAATTCTATTCCAAGATGCAAATCCGTTATAGCCAGTAAACTTAATTCTTTCACAAAAGCTATTGGTCTGTTTTTTAGTATAAACACCATTCAAAAGTTTTTGTTATCTTAAATTTAATGTTGAAGATAAGGTAATATATGAGAGTTCCAGCTGTTGCTGACTACTTTTATCCCTCTAATAGAAAAGAACTAGAAAAAATGTTGACCGCTTTTTTTGAGAAGGCTAAAATTGAAGTAAAAGAAAGAGAAAATGCTATTGGAATTGTTGCACCCCATGCTGGATACATTTATTCTGGATTAACAGCAGCTTATTCTTATGCATCTTTACCAAAAAATCCTAAGAAAACAATTGTAATAATTGGACCAAATCACACTGGTTATGGAAGCGAAGTTTCAGTTTATCCAAATGGAAAATGGAAAACTCCTCTTGGTGAAGTAGAAGTTGATGAAGAATTTGTTGATGAGTTGATAAAAAACTGCAAGCTTGCTGAAAAAGATGAAGCAGCTCATATTTATGAGCATTCAATAGAGGTTCAGCTTCCCTTTCTTCAGTTTTTATATGGAAACAGTTTCAAGATAGTTCCAATTTGCTTGATGAATCAATCATTAGAAGTGGTTGAATGTTTAGCGAATGCTTTGATAAAGACAAAAAAAGAATTTTTGCTTGTTGCTAGTAGTGATTTAAATCACTATGAAAGTTATGAGATTACGCAAAGAAAGGATATGGAATTGATAAAAGCGATAATTTCTCTCGACTTGAAAAAGTTTTATCAAACTTTAGAAAAATTAAATGTTTCTGCTTGTGGATATGGTGCTATTGCGACTTTAATGAGTTTAACGAAAAAATTAGATGGAAAGATTGAATTGCTTAGACATTCTACTTCTGCTGAAGTGAGCAGAGACTATTCGAATGTTGTAGGATATGGGGCTTTAATCTCTATAAAATAGGGCCTTTATTTTGGGCCTGGCGGGATTCGAACCCGCGACCAACCGGTTAAGAGCCGGCTGCTCTACCTAGCTGAGCTACAGGCCCGTTCAAAAATTATTTTTTCTATAAGCATTAAAATTTTCTATGGATAAAGAAACAGAGGCATTTCTAGAATTAAAAAATTTGGTAGAAAAGATGAATGAAGAAATTTCTTGTGTTATTGTTGAAGGTAGAAAGGATAAAGAGGCTTTGGTAAGAATTGGTTATAAAGGCGATATAATATATGCTGACAGATTCAAGAAAGTTAATGGGAGAGTTGTTATATTGACTGATTTTGATGAAGAGGGAAAAGAAATAGCAAAAAGAATAAAAAGAAATGTTGGTGAAAAGAATGTTGACAATTTTTTCAGAAACGAATTCAGAAAAATTTTGAAATCAATTGGCAGAGATGATATTCAATCCATAATCAATCTTTGCAAAAAGTATGAGAAAATATCTGACTAAAACTTATAAGCAACCAAACCTTTTGCCTTTTCAACTTTTACAATTTTTCTGAAGCCAGCCAATAAAAGTCTTCTTGTTATTCCTTGAATAAAATTTTTGCCAGAAAGTTTTCCAGGTTCTCCTGTGTAATGAAACATCCTTCCTCCTTTCTTCAAAACTCTAAAAAGTTGGTTGTAAAACTCTTTAGAATAAAGCTCTGGAGCTAAAGAAAATCTTGGAGGATCATGAATTATAAAATTAAAGCTTTCGTCTTCAAATGTTCTAACAACTTCAAATGCATCTCCAATTATCAATTCTATTTTTGGATTTTCAAAAAGCTCTCTAGAAAATTCATTTTGCTTAGCAATTTTTATCACATTCTCATCTTTCTCAATAGTCACAACTTTCTCAACGCTTTTCTTCCTAGCTGCTAAAATTGCTGTATAACCTAAGCCAGTACAAACATCTAAAACTTTTCCATAAATTTTACCCAAAGATTTTATTTTTAGTTCGGTATCATTTTTTGGATCTACTTCTTTAATTCTATGCATATGAATTCCAGAAATTTCTAAAGTTGGCCAGGTTGATGTTGGCACTAATTTGTAAAATTTATTCGTTTCTTCATCAAAGAACTTAACTTCCATAAAAAAATTTGCTAAAAGAAAAAATAAGAAGTAAAAATTATTCTATAAACGTTCAATTGAAACACCAAATTCATAAAAGTTTTATTTTCTAAGCTTCTCTTTCTTTATCATCAATTTTATTTCATACATCTCTTTCATGATATTTGTCTCAATCTTTGAAATCCTTTCAGTAAGCCAAAAAAGCCAAGAGAAAATAATTTCATTAACAAAAATTAATACTTCCTCTGTTGTTGGAGAATGCAAAATTCCCAAATATTTTAAAAGAAATAGCAAGATGAGAAATAATAAACCACCCCATGCAAAAATTTGCAAAGCTAAAGATAAAATATCTCTGATCTTCATTCTTTGTCCACCTTTTTACTAATTAGTAAAACAAGTATTAAAGAGGGGAAAAGAGCAAAAATGCTGCTTTCGATTAGATTTCTTTTTAAACCCAAATAAAAAACAAAAGCGAAAATTGTAAAAATTATTGCTCCAATCAAGCCAAGTTTATATTCTTTCTCCATTATTGAATCTTGTAAAGAGAAATTTTAAACTTTGTCATAAGATACTTCTTTCTTGATTCTGTTATACAAAGTTTCAAGAATTTTGCAACCACCAAAATTTATCTTTCTGGTAAAAATTGTTGATAAAATCTCCAAAACTAATCCAGTAAAAATAATCTTGTTTGAAGCTACGCAAAAGGTGCAGAAAGAGAAGAAAGTTATTTTGATATTTGTATAAGAGTAAGAGAGGGAATTTGAAAGAAGAAGCTAAGTTAAGTAAATTGTTAGAAAAAGTTTAACTTCATTTTTTTAGCGAAGAACAATTTGAAGAATTGAAAAAGAAAAAAGATAAGCTTGTTGAAGATGTTTTAAAAGTTGGGATTGAAATAATTTGAGTTTAAAACTTCTCTTCTTCCATTTTTCTGAAACTATATCTGAAGGCCAAAAAGATAACCACTATCACAACTACTAATAACAAACCAATCCTAACATCTATCGGGCTAACTGTTGTTGTTATTGGCATTGATGTGATCTTAGCGCTTCCAATGTTCAATGTTGATGGTGCATAAAAGTTTATTACTCCACTTCCTATCAAGGTAAATGGATATGCTCCACTTGTAACATTACAAGGAATTGAAGCTACTATTGCTATTGTTTTTGTCTCGTTTACATCTATGCTAACTTTTTCAGGATATCTAATCCATTTAGCTGCCTCTCCTGCCACTGATAAAACAATATCACCTTTTGTTCCTCCTATGTTTGTTAATGAAACAAATATAACATTGTCACTGCAAGATTTCACATTGTAAATCTCTTTGATATCAATTACTGGAACTTCTTTCTTACTTAAGCATGCTCCATACTTACAGCCATATGGACAATAGTCTAAAATTCTGTAGCCAATTGAACCATCTATATCTCTCACTTTTGCTACTAGATAATTCCCTTCACATGTTCTTTCTACTACTTGAAAGCTTTGAGCTAGGGCTACTTGCATCATTGCTAAGGCAATTGCAACCAATATGAATTTCTTCATCATGATTAATTATTAAACCGAAAAGCTTAAATATCTTTACTTATCAGTGATTAAGGGGTGAACCATTCTATTTCATAGTATTTGTGTTCAGAGCCCGGCAAATCTATTCTATTTGCTAAATAGTAAGTTACGCTTGTTTCTCTATCATTTATCGCAATCAATAGCCTTAAACCTAATTCATCAGCTCTATCTAAAGCGCTAGCAAGCATTTTTCCGCTTAAGCTTTCATCTTCATTCAAAGACAAAATTAGAAAAGATGGATTATCATTTTCTGGTTTTTCAACTTGGTTTCCACCTTTTCTATGCCAGGCTACAAAATCTATTGGTGTTTTTTCCTTCAAATAATCTTCTTTTTTCATCCCTGGAATTGCCATTATAAATGTTTTCCTTACACTATGAGCAACTCTAATAGCTCTTGACCACTCACTCATTGGCATGCTTACTTCTTTTGGAAAAATGTGGATGACATGCTTTGAATGTTGCCACTCTTTTTTAGCCCCACTGACTGGCTTTGCTCCGGGGAAATAAATTCTAAAGTGAGTTCCAAATTTAAAACCTGTTTTTAAAATGAAGCCTTTGTCTCTCCAATCTTCATAAACTTCTAGCATTCTTGAAGCATATGGAATTCTTTGCTCAACTTCTCTCAAAACATCTTCAAAAGATAACTTTTCATCATTCAAAAGATCTCTAACTTCAGCACCCTTCTTCGAAAGATACAAAGTTTCTATTGCATCAAGAGTTAAAGTATTTCCTCTTTCCATATTTTTGTAGACACCCCACTGCCCAAACCAATATTCTTCAAAAAGCTTCTTAGCTTCTTTTCCAAAGGCTAAAGAATAACATTCTTCTCTTATAAAATACAGAGGGAAGTTAATGCTAAATGAAAATTGCTTAGCGGGATATTTTTTTATTGGGCTCTTTCCGTAATTTTTCATTTCAACTCTTTCTGGCAAAGTGATGAAAAGGCCTCTATCTCTCCAATCTCTATAAACATTGTATTTAACAAAAAAATAGCTAGAGTAAAATTTTTGGAAAATTTTTGAAAGCGGTAATTCTTGCTTACCATCATAAACTTTTGCTTTTCTTATATTCGCCAGGTAGAAAATTTCTATTGGATGCAAGTAAATTTTGTTGTTTCTTGATTCACCAATAAAATTTTCTTTTAGTTCTTGATTGGGGGAAAAAGCTCTATTGTTTTCCAAATAAATCTTTATTTCTTCTTTTTCTTCTTTCATTTAATCTCCCTTATCGCACAATCAACTGGCCTATCAACCATTATTTGACAAAGAATATCAATTGTTTGATTTAAATCTGGATTATTAATCTCTCTTGAACCTCTCAAACTTTCTACTTTTAAAAATCTTTGATTTGATAAACTTTCGACTAGATAAACATAGTGATTTGATGTTAACGACTCTAAATAAGATTTAACTTCGTCATAGGGTGAGCTGTAGTTAAAGTAGATTATCGTGAAGCCATTAGATATTGCCAATATCCTTTGATTTTCCGTAATATGAGACAAAATTCTTTTCATGGGAAGAGTTTCCTCATTAGTAGATTGTCTAAAATACCAAAATCTTTCAACCATACTGTAAGCAAAAGTAGATAAAGACATTACTGTAATAAGTATTAAACCTATTGTTCTTTTTTCAAGCTTCATAAACTCTTTATACAAACAGATTAAAATTTTTCGAAGACAATTAATTTCATGGTACTGGAGAGTTTAGTTTCATTAAAAGAAGGAATAAAAAATCCGTGGAGTGTATTTTACTTATCGGCAATAGTTTCTATAGTCTCGTTTGTAATATCTTTCCTTGTTTTCAAACAAGATGTAGGTCTTTATTCCGTTATACTAACAACATTGGGATTAACTCCATTCATGACAAAACTAAATCTGTATGAAGCGAGGAAAAGTCTTTTAAAAGAGAAAAAAGGTATAACTGGCTTTCTTTTCTTTTATGCAAAGGACAAAAAATCAATCTGGAGAGTTGCTGGTATAACTGCAATACCATTTATAATTGCTGCCATTCTTTTTCAAAGTCTTGAAATGATGCTTTTAATTTTAGTTCTTTATGTTGGTGTTTTTCTTTTATTTTCGCTAATCTTCCTATCATTTTACAGAGAGGTTATAATGAGTTTTGTTGCTATTTTTGCTGGAATGACTCTCGTATTTTCCTTACTCTACCTTTTATTACCCTCAGAAGTTGCAGAAAAAAGTTTTCAAGCTCAAATAAATGAAATTAAAGCAATAAGAGGTTATTTCTGGTTTGGTGGGACATTCCAAACAATTTTAATAAATAATATTGGTGTGCTTTTCCTATCTTTTATATTCTCTTTAATTTACGGCTCTGGAGCAATTTTTATACTAGCTTGGAATGCATCAATTCTAGCAACAGCAGCCAGCATGCTTGCGAAAAGTCTTGGAGGAGCGTATAAATTGCCTATAGCGCTTTTATCTTACATGCCACATGGTAGCCTAGAAATAGTTGCCTACTTTTTGGCAGCAATAGCAGGTGGTATAGCTTCTTACCATCTGACTAGAGGCAAAGAAATCAAAGTTCTTTTAGGAGATTGTTTATTTTTATTGGCATTAGGTATGGTGTTCTTACTTCTAGGAGCAATTGTAGAAACTGCCTCAATGATTGCTTAGATAGAAAAATAGATAGCTGGTTTTAGTGGATCTGCTTGTTTTGCTTTTTCTAAACCACTATTTTCCTCAACTGTAATTATGACTCTAGCTTCAACTTCCTTTTCTAGAATGTCTCTAGCTTCTTCCAATATTTTCAACTGATCTTCTCTAGGTATTAAATTAATTTCTTTCATCGAAACGATTTTTTTATAGAATTTTGCAACATTCTCTTTTTCTTTGTCTTCAAATTTTCCTAAAAGATCTTTTATCTCAACTTTTACTCCTTTAGAAATTTTTTCTACTAAATCAAACTTCCATTCAGCAGCAACAATTATATCAACTTCTTTTGGTTTAGATTCAACAAGCTTTTTAACACTTCTTATATCTTCAATTAATGATTGCAAAAATTCTTCAAGTAATATTGGCTTCTCTTTGAACTTTTCAAATGTTGGTATCTTTTCTTGAAATACAAAATTCTTTCCGCCTATCATTTCCCATAACTCTTCAGCTAAATGAGGAATTAACGGAGAAATTAAAGGTATGAAATTCTTCATTACATTTTTTAGAACTCTTTCATTTGCATTTTCTATTTTTCCCACTCTCTTGAAATACCACTCTAAATCGTTCAAAAACTCAAAGAACAAAAGCTGCGTAGCTGTTCTAAATCTTAGATTTTCATAAGCCTCTAAAACTTCTCTTACTATTTTGTTTATTTTTGAAACCAAAAACTCATCAATATTTCTCATTTTTTTACTCTTTGCTTTCTTTATCGACTTTACAACATCAAAAATGAAATTTATTCTTTCCAAAAATACCTTAACGTTCTCTCCTCTCCAGTCTGCATCTGTTAGATTTTCAGCTGAAGAAACGATATTTATTCTAGTTAAATCTGCCCCTATATCTTCTAACAATCTTAATAGAGGAATGACATTTCCTTTACTCTTACTCATTTTTTCTCCTGCAACATTAACAAAACCATTAACTGCTATTGCTCTTGGCCAATACTTCTCCTCCCAAATAGCAGTATGATGGAACAAATAGAATGTTAAATGATTTTGCACTAGATCTTTACCAGAAGTTCTTAAATCTACTGGATAAAAATATTCGAATTCTTCTCTCATCTTTTTGAGCAAAGATTCTTTAATGCCATACTTCTTTGAAATTGACTTTGAATCTCCCTTTCCAAGAAAAACAAAATCGAATAGCTCATCTGTTATTTTTTCTGGGGGTATTTCTTTTAAGTAGGGATAAATTGTATAGAAACTCATGTATATTGTAGAATCGCTCAAGGTCTCAACAATCCATTCTTTATCCCAGGGTAATCTGGTTCCTAAGCCAGTTTTTCTGGCACAAGCTTTATTCTCCAACCAATCAACAGTATTTATAAACTGTTGTCTTATTTCCTCTGGGTAGAATTTCATGTTTTCAATGCATCTTTTGACTTTCCTTTTCCATTCGTCATCAGAATACTTCAAGAACCATTGATTCTCTAAAATTTTCACATGACATTTTGTTCCGCATCTACAAACTACTAAGCCTGTTGTTTCCCAAATGTAATCTAGAGCACCAATTGATTTTATCAATTCTATTGTCTTTTCTTTTGCCTCCTTAACTGACATACCTTTAAACGGTTCTACAATCATTCTGCCTTTGTGAAATTCTTTTTTGTATACTTCTTCTGTTGCTTCCTCTAACTTATCAACCTGAGATTGATTCTCAACATGATAAGCCTTACAAGCTTCTTCAGCAGGAATACCTTTGTAATATTCAGAATCAATAATTTTTCTTGGCACTATATTTTCTATTCCAAGTTTTCTTCCAATTTCGCTTTTTTTCAAATCTTCTAGAGCAATGAAATCGTATGGAGCATGAGCAGGAACAGACATTACAATTCCTGTACCGACTTCCAAATCTACAAAAGATGCGGGAAGTATTACAACCTTTTCTTTAGTTATCGGATTTTCTGCTAATCTACTAACCAAAGTATCAGAATTAATCTTACCAATCTCTTCTACCCTCTTTAATTGATCTTTAAGTTTTTCTGCAGCTTTTTTGCTAATTATCCACTTTTCTCCATTTACCAAAGCTAAAATGTATTCTTCGTGTGGCTTAACCCAAAGATTTGTTACTCCAAAAATTGTTTCTGGTCTTAATGTAGCACATGGCAAAATTTCTCCACTATCTAACTTGAATTTTATTATGTAAAATTGAATTGGACTTTCGCCTTCCCCCTTTAATCTATCATGATCTCCAGTAGGACTTTGGCAATGAGGACACCAGACTACTGGATGAGTTCCTTGAACAACATAACCTTTCTTTCTTAAAGTGTTGTATTGCCATTCGACAAATTTATTATATTGTGGAGTAATGGCTGTTATAAAAGTTCTTCTCCAATCTATGCTCATTCCACATTTTTTCAAATTTTCGATCCACTTATTCATCCAATATCTTGCTGTGAACTCTGGTCCTTTCTCTATGAAATTCTTAATATCCTCATCACTAGCTCCAAAAAGCTTGAATGTTTCTATTTGTGTTTTATCACCATTTTTCAATCTTTCAATTGCACCCAAAATTGGCTCCCCTGTTGCATGAAAACCTTGAGGGAATAAAACATTGTATCCTTGCAATCTTTTGAACCTGGCATAAACATCTGCCCTGAAAAAAGAATATGTATGACCTATATGGGGTGCTCCGTTAACATACGGATAAGGAAATGTTATGAAGAATTTTTTCTTTTTTTTATTGACATCTGCTTCAAAAACTTTTTTCTTTTCCCATCTTTTTTGCCATTTTTCTTCAATCTTTTTTATTTTTTTAAAGGTAAGACTCATTAATTAAATTCAAAAACATAAGTTTAAAACTTTACTAGGGAAAGCTTTATTTTTATGTAGATTGATAAAAATAATGAAAGCCCCCGTAGCTCAGCTTGGATAGAGCGGCACCCTTCTATCGAGAAGGTTTGACGAAAGGATGAAAGGTGACGGTCGCGGGTTCAAATCCCGCCGGGGGCGAGCTAGAAGTTTTGTCTATCTCCACTTTATGAAATTAATATTAAAGACTATTGCGTTCAAATCAACTTTTAAGTTTTGTTTTAGGTAAAAAGATTATTTTAGCCTCATAGAGTTCTTTCTCTTTTTCTTTTAACTCCCCTATTATTGTCTCCACATTACAATAATATACTCCAGCTTCTTCTGCTGCTGGACGATCTATATCATCCATATCTGCTACGTACAAAACTTTTCCCAAATTTTTGAGATTTTCAAGCACTTTTTTCTTATTCTCTACATACTTGATACCATCCACAACTATAATGTTTTCTCTAGGTATCTCTGGTAGAATTTCACTAATTATGACATTCCCATTTGGGTTGGCTGTCAAAATATATACAGATTTTGGATTGTATCGATTAACAAGATAGTAATAAATTGATCTGGCTCTTCCCCCTTCCCTTCTAACATCATCGATATATTTCTCCATTGCTTTTGAGTAAATGGTTTTATATATCTCTTTGAATTCTTCATATCTTTCTGCTATCTTACAATAATTCTCAAAACTGTGAGAAAAAAATTCATCCTGTATTTCAATGCCTCTTTCTCTCATTATTTTTAAGGTTTCGATATATGCTTGTCTATATATTTTTTGCGCTACTTCATCTGATATCAACGTTCCATCTAAATCAATGACAAGTATCAATTCTTCTTCCATCCTTTCTATTTTTAGAGAAAAATTATAAATTTTTTAAGTTAAAATCTTGGTAACTTCTTTTTTATTCTATCTTCCGGTCTTCCAACTAGAACCCAACCTTCAACTTCAACCTTTTTTCCATTAGGTAATTTAAAAACGAAGACGCAACTCTTCTTTTCAACCATTTTTTCTCCTTTATTTGTCTCTATAACAAGCATGTTGTAAGTTTCGTCAACGACTCTTCCCTTTATACCAATCTGACTCTTGTTAGTGCTTTTCCTCACTTCTACTTCTAAACCAATTAACTCGTGTCTAACCAAATTTCTCTCGTTTATCATTTTTGATTTTTGATTCTACTATAAAATCTCTATTTGTTCTTCTTTAAAACCTAGCGAAACGAGAACTTCCTTAATTCTTTTTCTATGATCACCTTGCAATTCTATATGGTTATCTTTAAATGTTCCGCCACAAGCCAATTTTCTTCTAAGCTCTTTTAGAATAGTCTTAACGTCCTTTGTTATTCCTTCTATAATTGTTGTTGGCTTTCCGAACCTTCTTGTTTCAATATAAACCCTTATTTTCGCTTCTTCTTTTTCTAAAGCTTCTTCAATTCCAAGTTCTTCAGGCAATCCAGTTATGTTTTTCATTTTTGGGATCTCTCCCTAATAACAGTTAGTATCCTAGCTATATTTCTTTTCAGATTTTTTATTTTTGATGTGTCTTTTATAGGCCTACCACTAGCTACAAAACCCCTTTCTTTCATCAACTCTAACCTCAAATCATTGAGCCTTTTCTTCAATTGCTCCAGTGGCTCCTCCCTTATTTTCTTCAGAAACTCCCTTTCCTTCCTCACTCTTTTCACCTTTTTCTATTTTCTTCTCAAAAATAAACTCTTTTGGCATTTCTTTCATTATTCTTACTTCAACGCCAACAATACCAAATTTAATTAACGCTTGTGCCTGGGCTCTATCAACAAGTCTTCTTGCATATTCTCCACTTGTTGCAATAAACCCATCTTTATACTTAACTCTTCTCGACCTCTCTTTACCCATTATTTTACCAGAAATAACGATTAAAGCTCCTATAGCTCCAGCTTTCATTATTTGATCGAGATAATAAAGAGCAACTTTTTTGTAATTGATTCCTCTTTCGATAGCTCTAGCAATTCTTCTAGCAACAATATTTGCATCTAAAAATGGATTTGTTACTTCTCTAACATCAATCAATGGATTTTCAATCTTAAACTTTTGTTTTATTTCCTCAACAAGCTCATCAATTTTTCTACCAGACCTTCCAATAATCAATCCAGGCTTATAAGCATAGATTATTATTCTTGTTCCGATTGGAGTTCTTTCTATTTCAGCTCTGCTATAGCCAGCATAATCAAACTTTTTCCTCAGGTATTCTTGCAAATCTGCTTCCTTTATTCCCTCTCTAACAAAAATTCTCTCTACTGCCATCATCTCTCCTCCAATATAACTGTTAAGTGTGTTGTCTTGGCTCTTCTAGGTACATATTTTGCTTTCTTAGGCAAGTACATAGTTTCTCCTTTATCTGCTTTGATTGTTTTTATAAAAAGTTTATCAATGTTTAAACCCTTTTTCTTTGCATTTGCTTCAGCTTGTTTTAAAAGAGAAATAAATTCTTTTGTAGCGTTAGTATAGTATTTTCCGTCATAGCTTTCTTTTTGTTTTAATACATTCTCGAGAAAAGCTTTTGCCTTTGATAACTTTTTGCCCTTCAAAAACTTGCAAATTGCAATTGCATGCTTCAAAGAAATTCTAGAATTCCTAGTTCTAGCTATTGCTACCTTCATACTTCGCTTCCTCTCCTGCTTTTACTGCAATTTTCTCCATTTTGTCCGCCCTTTTGATAATAAAAGATTTGCACCTATAGAATTTAAATTTATTTTCAAGCTAATATTTAAACTTCGTATCGTACAAATTTGTACAAACTTACTAAATGAGTTTATAGTTGGTATTCAATTTTACCCTTTTATCGAGGTAAAACTAAATATGTTTTGAAAAATTTTTAGAATAGCCAGGTTTAACTGTAAAGTGAAAATAGGATGCAGATACTCTAAAAGAACAATCTTCTTCTTGTTAGAAAAGTTATGAAACTCCCCTATTATATTAGTTATTTTGAAGAAATTAGAAACTGCTTTATATTGCTTTGATGGTAGAAGTTTCTCAATATTTTGGAATTTCTAATCCATACTTCAATAGGAATTTCTAGCTTTGAAGAAATGTATTGCAAGGATTTTTCTAAACTGTCAAAAACTTCTGGCTTTTCTCTTAGCATGTTTCTTATCGTTTCTCTAACATTCCATACACCAACTGGAATATAATTTTGATGAATCTCTCTTAAAATCAAAACTCCAGCTTGTCTTCTTTCTTCAAAAAGCTTTTCAGCAACCATAGCTCTGGCAGCATACCAACAGCCTCCAATACTCGCATACTCTTTCTTAAATTCATAACCCTCATAATCTCCCCCAATTGCTAAAGAGTCTACTATTGTTCCTGGATACCATGCTTCTATGCTTTCATACTGCCAGTAGCTTGGAAACATAAGAACAATCCATCTATTATCCAAGTATTCTTTGTAGTAAACTCGAAATTCATTTATTTGCGGATATGTTTTCACTTTTTCCAATAAGAATTTTCCAATTGTATCGTCTACGGCAGTAATAGACCATCTTGTTGGAACCAGCTTTCTTTTAACTCCCAGCATTCCTATACTCAAAGCTTGCTGAATTTTAGAGATTGGCGTTTTATTTTGATAAAGCCAGAAAATTGCTTCATTTGCTCTAAAATCAAAATCGTAAAAAACCTTTTCTAACTTGAAGTCAGTAGAAGAAGGATATAGCTTAAAATCTTCTATAAAGGCTGATGGTCCAAATGGTTGATGATCTAATGAAATTCTGAAACCTTTTGGGACACTTTTAAACTTAACCTCTGCTTCTACACTTTTCCTTGAAAGCAAAGCTTCTTGTAACTTTTGAACATTTTTATTGTTTAAGTCAAAAACTTTCGCTGTAGTTTTTCCTCTAACAGCCTGAAATCTCATAGCAAAAATCTCTTCTAAACTTTTTCCAAACCAATTTTCAGTATAAAGCAAATCTTCTGAATTTTCCAAAGGAGAGACCATCGGACCAACAAAAACTTTTGGATAACCAACTCTACCAACAAAAACCTCTGGTGGAGAAGAACCAGCAATTTCTTTTGACTTTATTTTTGGCAAAAATTCTCTTAGCTTCTTTTGAAGAAATGCATTAATCTCTACCCTAGTAATTTTTACAGGTTCGAATTTTTTTGAGACAAATAGAAGTTTCTTCATAAGTTGAATTGAAAAGTAGATTTAAGTTTTTCGGAGAATTTAAAATTGGTGAAAATGAGCTGTTATGATTACAGGAGATTATGGAAATTGGGTATATATAGCATAGTTTTACAGCGTCTAGAAGAAGAAAAATACACCATCACCAATCGGCTTAAGAAGCTCGTTGAGGAATATGTAAACGAACTTTATACAACACTAGAAAAACCCGAAGTTGCAGCAAATAAAGTCTATCAAGCCGTTAAAAATAAAATCAAAAGCGAAAATTTAATCTAATGAGAATTAGCGAGCAAATTTTTCCAAGAGTAGTGGCTTTAATAGTTAGTACTGATGAAAATGGTAAGGAAAATGTAATGACT
>Ga0080005_132469_pt1 | contig 20020 bp, 18 predicted proteins | sample JossMetagenome_2_FD_69208 | JGI IMG/M metagenome (GOLD analysis project Ga0080005, IMG submission 69208) | Hot spring sediment microbial communities from Joseph's Coat, Yellowstone National Park, USA - JC3_ASED (SPADES assembly) (version 2) | ecosystem: Environmental > Aquatic > Thermal springs >... | reverse complement strand
TCGAGGTGGATGATGGCAGGTACATACCCATTGGCAATAGGTTTCTCAGGGAGGAGCATGCTAGGGAGTACGTAAAGGCGGCGACTAGGTATTATAGGGGTGAGGATGTTAAGGACCTGGGTAGGTTATTGATTAGCTATGCGGATGTTTGGAGCAAGGTCGGTATCGAGTTGAATGAGGAGGCGAAGACCGTGAATAGGACGTTTAAGGCAAGGTACGTATCCTACAAGCACAACCTCAACCTCACCTACCTACTGCGGGCAGGTAGGAAGCCAAACAACGGCGTTGTTAGGCTTGGCGGCGAGGGCAGGCTAGCCATGCTGAGTGTCGGTGATGAGAAAATCGACCCGTCGAGGAAGGGTAATTACGCAATAGCCCTACAACCAATACTAATCCACTCGGATAAAACCACAGCAGACATAAACGAGGTAGCTGGGCTTGAGTGCGCCGAGGAGGTTTATGGGGTGTTTGATGGGGAGAGGTTCAGGGTCAGGGTGATCGACATCGGGCTAGGCTTCAGTGAGGTATGCAAATTCAGGAGGCCGATACTTAAGGCGCTGCCCCAGGGGACTGTCGTGAAGCTGCGTGAGGATTGTGGGGACGTAGTAGCCATAGGCCTACTCTCGGCGCTCGGCTACGGCTCGATATACAGGGTGGATTACAGGGGCTAGCCCAATCCCCTAACCCTAATGTGTCCGAAGCCCAGGGACCTCGTGGTTCCCGTGTTCATGAGCTCGGCAAGCCTAAGCAATGCCCAGAGTTGGGTTATCCTGCTTTCCCTTTTACTTTTTATTTCATACCTAGCCCTGCCTATGAAGCCGAGTTGTGGTTCCTCGCTGTTGGGTAGTCTCGTTGATACCACCCTGCCGTATATGTCGCTCGTGTACACGTAATTATACACCCACCTAAGGAACCTAGGCCAATCCCTGAAGTAACCATCACCAAAGACCCTAACCCAATAATTAATTGTTGACCTAGCGATGTTCTCCATGCTCGGGCAGAAGTCGTACTTAACCCTCCTACGCCTCATCGTCCTCCTCCTAGCAAACCTAATCGGCGATAGGAACTCAATGACGAACTTCGTCGGGCCAGGGCTGAACAACTCATCAACCCTAACAACCTCAACCGAGGAAGCCATTAGGGAGGCATCAACATTGAACAAACGAACACCACCCAAGCCATCGAGTGAATCGAGGAGCCTCAAGCCAATACCCTCAAGCGCCGAGACCCTAAACCTAACCTCACCACCAGCCTCAACAACAAACCTACCACCCCAAAGAACCCTATTACCGTAAACCAACGGCGTAACACTCACGGGCTTAGGAACCCTGGAGTCATGCAAAGACTTCGCGAGATCCTCATCAACCCTGGAGAGGACTCTGAGCACGATAGACATCGCAATAGAACCGGTGAAGTTGCTAAGGACGACGGCAGACGAAGGCCTAAGCACAAAATCAAACACAAAAACAACACCCATCAAAACAACAAAAACAAACCCCCTAATAAATAAACCCACACACCACACCCACCAAAATCCTAAACCTATGAAATCATCTGACCCATCACATAATATATCAGATTGCGTGTCACATAATATATCTTTCAATATTCTATTGAAATCAACCTCCTTGGTAGAAAAAGCTGAGAGACTCACGAAGGAAGTCAACTTTCAATATTCTATTGAAATCATCCTTAGGAATTACGTGCTTAATTACACGGATGTTGATGCAGTTGTCTTTCAATATTCTATTGAAATCATCAGTGAACGCACAGGTTCTAGACCCAACTAGCAACACTTTCGTCCTTCAATATTCTATTGAAATCATCCCAGAGCTAGCCAGAGTTGGGACTAGGGTGGTGCCAGCTATTCTTTCAATATTCTATTGAAATAATCCCATTGTTCAACGCAATGTATAGGCACGACGCATAGTTACTTTCAATATTCTATTGAAATCATCGGTGGTAATGATAAGGCAATGGAGCAACTACTTAACCTGGCTTTTGACTTTCAATATTCTATTGAAATCATCGAACCTCCCCATTGGCGAGATAGCAAACGCCTTGAGTGGTGGGCTTTCAATATTCTATTGAAATCATCCTGTACTATCCTCGTTGTTAGGCAAGAGGTTTTACCGTACTACTTTCAATATTCTATTGAAATCATCCCCTCAGGGTCCTTACTAACCCCAGAGTCACGCATCAAGTCCTTTCAATATTCTATTGAAATCATCCTTCAGTGGGGATAGTCCGCAGGTCATTAGTACAATACTAAACTTTCAATATTCTATTGAAATCATCTACTGTTCATTGCACCAATAGGGATCCTATGGTGGGTAAGAAACTTTCAATATTCTATTGAAATCATCTTAAGAGGGTTTCGGCGAGCCTCAGGGAAATGGAGAATGAGATTGCTTTCAATATTCTATTGAAATCATCATGTGGATGCGGTTCCCAATAGTGCTCTTCTACTCCCTCTCTTTCAATATTCTATTGAAATCATCATGGCTACGCCCAAAGGGCACTCAACACGTCAATACTATTCCTCTTTCAATATTCTATTGAAATCATCGTGACCCGAAGACTGTCTAGGAACGAGGCGAGAAGCCTCGTCTTTCAATATTCTATTGAAATCATCGGGAAGGCGATTTCGATGGTTTGTTCACTGACCAGTACAACGCCTTTCAATATTCTATTGAAATCATCTGAAAGGCAGGTTGGGGGTGGGGTCAAACGGCAAACCTGAACAAGCTTTCAATATTCTATTGAAATCATCTTTTAAGGTCGAGCCACTGAGCGTACCAGTCATTGTGAGGTGTACTTTCAATATTCTATTGAAATCATCCTATTGGGTAACAAGTAATGAGTCAATACCACCACACACTACCGCTTTCAATATTCTATTGAAATCATCAATGCATTAATGCATGGGCGCGGGGTCCATACGACCATGCCCGCATCTTTCAATATTCTATTGAAATCATCGGCATAAAGGTGCTCCGCATCCATGAAGTGGTCAACGTTCACACTTTCAATATTCTATTGAAATCATCCCAATTAATGAATTGAATACAACGTTTAGGAAGATTTGGAATCCCCTTTCAATATTCTATTGAAATCATCAGGATGATGAGGAGTACGAAAAGCTCAAAAACCAAATTGTTAATCTTTCAATATTCTATTGAAATCATCCCAACAAGAAACATGCCACTTGCAAGACCAATAACAATACGTCTTTCAATATTCTATTGAAATCATCTGCTGGGTTGGTTTTTGTTCTTGGTTTTAAAGTTTTTCCTTTTCGTTTCTTGGTTTTCGTGGGAACGTGTTTCTGCTTCTAATGCTTATGGTTCGTGTTTGTTCCCACGGTAAGCATTAGGGATTGAATTTTTGTTCCCACGGAATTTCAACTCCCACGATAACGACTTGTTCCTACGATAAATAGTCAAAAGTCAAGCGTAGAAAATGCACGAAAACATGCAATTAACACGGAAGGATTCGATAACGCGTGTTGAACGTGAACACTCATGAATTCGTGCAATTACTCTCATTATTCATTGCACGGTGTCGTGCATTGCCTCTACTGTTTGTTGCAGGGTGGGTTTGTTTATTTGTTCTGTGGTTTGTTGGTTCTTGATGTTTAGGTTGTTTGGTAGGGGTAGGGTTCTTGGGCTTGGGGATTTGCCTGTTGAGGTTAGGGGTTGGTCTAGGGAGGTCTCTGAGGTTTATTATGAGTACTTACCCACGGTTTCTGAAACCTTCACGCCCTGCCCAACGCATAGGGATGCCTACCTAAGGAGGGTTGTTGGTGTAAAAGCCCCAGCAAATAACTCCCTGGGCGTGGGTAAGGTTCTTCATGATGCGTTCCTAACGCCGTTTAAGGCCGTCTATAGGTTGGATGCGGGTTCCCTGGTTGAGGGGTTGGCTAGGGCTAAGGGTGAGTTGCTGGGTTCAATAACCAATGACTTGGTTGGTGCGGCAAGTGTGGTGTTCGATTACGGTGCCCGGTTCGCCATGGATCTAAAGCTTGAGTCGTTCCCACTGCCTGTGGCTGTTGAGCCTGAGTTGAGCGGTAGTTTGGTTGGTTTTTCAGACGTTATTAAGCCAGACCTGGTTCTAGGGATGATTCCCGTGGAGGTTGTGGTTTCGGATAACCAGGACTACATAGCTAGGAAGGAGGAGGCCCTCGCGGTCTATGCCATGGCGCTTGAGGCCATGTGGAGCAACCCTGTGAACTACGGGATTTTGGTAATCATAAACCCCAGGACAGCCTCATTAATCACAAGGCAGGTCGTCTTAACGGACGATGTTAGGAGGGCTGCGATTAGGGAGAGGGATGAGACTGCGAGGATTGTCTCTAGGAAGGATGATCCAGGGTCTGGTGGGCGTTGTCCGCAATCATGTCCATTTTACGATTACTGCATGGGTGGTGGCAATGTCCCTGGTTCTAAGCAATGATACCTACAGGGTCTACGTTAGGAAGGGGGTCGTTAGGGTTAGGAGCAGTAAGGGTGGTGAGGTTGTTGTTGGGTCTTCGATCGAACGGGTAATCATTGCCACCTCAAGGTTCTCAATAACTGCCAAGGCGATTAGGCAGTTAGCCCTAATGGGTGTGGACGTGGTGGTGCTGGCACCAAACGGTGAACCGATAGCCCGTATCTACCCACCCATTATCAACAAAACCGTGATGACCAGGAGGTGCCAGTACGAGGCTTCATTGAATGGTAGGGGCGTTGTTGTGGCTAAAGCCCTGGTTAAGGCTAAGATCATGAACCAGGCAAACCTGCTTAGGTACATAGCGAAGAGCATTAGATCGGACTGGGTTAGGGATGAGGCTGTCAGCCTTGATGAGTTGGCGATCCATGTTGATTCAGCCAAGGATGGTAGTACCATCATGGAGTTAGAGGCCCAGGCGGCTAGGCATTATTGGCAGGTCTTTGCCCAGTTATTGCGTGATGATTATGGATTCACTGGGAGGAGGCAGGATGGTGGTGATGAGTTTAATGTAATGCTTAATTATGGGTATGGGCTGTTGAGATATGTTGTCGAGAAGTCCCTACTCATTCACGGCTTCGACCCATACGCTGGGTTTCTACATGTTGATAGGAGTGGTAAGCCAAGCCTTACGCTTGATGTTATGGAGCCGTTTAGGCCCGTTGTTGATAAGGCTTTGTTCTTTGCGAGGCCTCGCGTTAATATTGTTAATGGTTACCTGGACTATCAATCAAGGGGTTTGATCATAAAGGTGGTGTTTGAGTCACTGAACGGTAGGGCTTACCTGGGGAGTAGGGCTGTGTCTGCCCTTGGCATTATTAATTCATTCATTGAGAGCCTGGCATGCTATCTGAGGGGTGATTGCGACTTAATGATGCCAGTCATTAGGTGGTGATATGTTCGTGGTCGTGTTCTACGATATCTCCGATAATAGGAGGAGGGAGCTTATTGCCAATAAACTATTGTCAATGGGCTTAACTAGGGTGCAGAGGAGTGTTTTCATTGGTAGGGGTGGGCTTGCGCTAGCTAAGGACATCGCCAGGTTCGCCTTTAGGCACGTTAGTGGTAATGACAGTGTCGTGGTGCTTGTTGTCCCTACCGACTCCCTGAGGAACATGCTCATGGTAGGTAGGGAGGTTAGTGCTGGTGACCACGGTGTCAGAGTCATCTAAATCATTAATGCCCGCTGTACTCGTTAAGGAGTATGCCTATTGCCCTAGGTACGCCTACTTCATGCTTTTTCTCAACGGTGTTGATAGGATTACTGAGTCTATGCGATCGTCGCTTGAGTCGCATGTTGAGCATTATAGGGATGTTGTGATTAATTTGTGTAATGGCTATAGCGTGTATTTCGAGTACCACATGAGTTCCAATTCCCTAGGCATCCACGGCGTAATCGATGCTGTATGCGTGGGTGGAGAGGTCATTGTTGTGGATTTGAAACCCCTGAGCAGGGTGACGAAGAGGTCATTAATGGGTAGGCATAGGCACTTCCTTTACCAGGTGGTTGCTTACTCAATGATTGCGGAGGAGGTATTCAAGAGAAGTGTTAAGAGGGCTTACATACTTGCTAAGGATGGACCCCTCGAAGTAAGGATTACGCCGGCGCTTAAGCGTGAGGTGGTTGGGATAATCAACGAGTTGAGGAGGATGGTGATGAGGGAGGACCTACCACGTAGCATGGCTGAGGGTTGGAAGTGCAATTACTGCGTATTCAAGAGGTTCTGTCTCCCCATGCGCGATGCCATGGTTAGGTAAAGTAGCTTACCGGCATTTGTCACCTCGAAACACCTGGCTCGACCTCTCCTCACCCTCACGAAGCCCTCCTCCTCTAGGTTACCAAGCTGCCTATTAACTGTTGATGTGTCCTTACCTACATACTCCGAGATGTCCGCGGCAGACAAGCACCCACCAGTCTTTGCTAAATAGCTAAGTATGCTGAGCTCTGTCTCGGTTATGTCGGGTATTCTCAATACATTGAGCAACTCGGTGAGCTCTATCACGGTATCCAGGTTCTCGGCCACGACGTAAAACCTTGAATTAATCTTAAGCAGTTTATTGAGTAATATGTAGGCCATGAGCATGTAAATCCCCAGGGCCCTAATACCGCCTGAGAAGCTGATGATGACCTCGCCCTGGGATTGACTCATAACCCTTGCCACGTTATCCACAATTGTTGATATTGCGGTAATTGGGTCGTTAACTGCAACCACCACCCTACGGACATCCTTAATACCGAGCTTACCCAGGAGTTCCTGTAGCTCCTGAAATGCCTTCTCAGACCTAGACCTCGCCTCCTCATTGCTCTCACTTGGTGAGAACGCAATCACAACATCGTTGGGGGATATGCCGAGTTTCATCAATGCCCTTACATGGTAATCTATCTGGTAGCCCAGGGGTATTAGGAAGTGCTTTTGCACGAAAACATGCATGCCTAGGGGAATTATATGCATTTTTCCGTGCACTCTCAACGATACAGCTAACAAGGTCTAATGCCCGTTTAAGCGCATGTTGTCATGCAAAAATAAAAGCTAGTAATGCAGGGTAGTAAAAATTAAGTAATTGAGCAGTGCATGGTATTACGATGAGCAGTTTAAGTGAGGAGTATGAGGGAGTGATAAGCATTCTAAGGTTCTTCAGAAGGAGTGGTCAACTCTACATGATTAGTAGGTTCGCCAATGCCGTAGACTCAAGGACAGCGTTGGCGGTGCTCGAGGAGATGCTTGAGTTAATATACCGCTTACCTAAGAATAAGATTAACCTCAAGGAGGAAAAATGTAAGGATGAGGATAAAGCAATCAGGGTCTGCCTTGAAGATAAGATAAGAAGGGAGGATGCGGAGTGGTATAGAAGCCTAGGAGCCATAGTTTGCGATAATAATGAGAAAATACTTATACCATGCCCAGAGGAGCCGACACAGGAAGAGCTTGATAAGCTCAGAGGAGCAATTGACAGATTAGAAGTAAGACCTTCAGAATTGGCGGCCCTTGCCATGGCGAGATCGAGGTGATTAGCATGGGCGTCTACGTCAGCTTCTCCTTCAGGATTCTAACAAATGCCGAAGCGATCAACGCCGTTGAGCCGCTCGGCAATATAATAAGGCATAGGAGGGTTACGATTATCGCGCCTAGGAATGATAAGCATGAGGTATTCACAGTACCTGCCGTTTCAGGCGAGGCTATTAGGCATGGTTACCAATTAATAATGGCTAGGTTAGCAAAGGTGAGGGGCATTAATGTGTGTAAGCTTTGCGAGCTTGGCGAGTTTGTGAAGCACGGCGTACCCGATTTAATCGAGAACTTAGAACAAGATCTCCATAAAGTCCTCAGCGATGAAAATATGCCTCTACCTGATAAGGAGCTTAAGGTCCTAGAGACATGCGCCGTTGAGGATATTGGCGGATTCCTAATACCAATGGAGAATATTCAGATAAAGAGGACGTCTAGGATTGAGGTAAGCTACATGTTGCCGGCTATAGATGACCTCAAGTTCGGGCTTGATACCCAATTCCACGTTAGGAGCGCGCCACAGAGCCAACAAGCTGTTGGGCGTGGTGAATACCAGCCTCAGTCAATATATTATGTGGAATCAGCAAGTGCTGTATACACGTTCACGGTTAATATTAACCTAAGTGAGATAGGCATAGTATCTAATTGCCTATACTCAACAACCTCAGAGGGCTCGGAATCTTCATCCGATAGTAAGAAAGCTGAAAAGTCCAGTAAAAAATCTGGTAATAAGAGGATTGAGATTATTGATTGTAAATCCAAATCGTTGGCTCCAGATGAGAGGGTTAGGCGTACTGAGCTCGCTATCGATGCGCTAGCGGAGTTGGTGAAGAACGGCTTAATTGGTGGGCACCACAGTAGCTACAGCCCCCATTGGCAACCCATAAGCGGTGTCGCCCTGGTGACAAGGCCCGTCCAAACCGTGGTTTACCCAGGGCATGTCAGGGATTACATACATAAAACCGCCAATTTAGCTAAGGGTAATAAGGAGTTGCTAGGTGACATGTATAACTATGAAATCTTCACCTATTGGGATAAGAAACTTGACCCAGGCCTAGACGTGGGAGATGTCAAATATGCCGAGGACATAACGCAGCTCTTTAAGGACGTTAAATCCAAAGCCCTGGAATGGCTTAAGGAGGAGCTTGGCATGAAGTAACTATGCTGAAAATGGCCATAGCACGGGCAATGCTTCACTGGGGCTTCTGGGTCAGGTACCCACTTGCAAGCGCCAGGCAGGACACATACGTAGTACCTCAGCCATCGACCTTAGTTGGGGCGTTGGGCGCAGGTTTAGCCAGAGCCATTAATGGCTTATGTGGTGTAGCCATACCTGAGATAATCCATAACCCACAGGCCAGGGGCGCGTCAAGCAGGTATAGTGTACCCATAATCACCTCCATACTGCCCGCCATTAAGGACGTGTATTTCAGGGTGCTGAGTGGCTGGGGTATCAGATCCATGGACATAACTAGGCACTTCCAAGGCACGTATATACGTGCTGAGAACCTCAAGGACCCAAGCCAATGGTTTGCCGTGAGGGTTACGGGCAAGGTCTACGCACCAAAGATGGAAATCGAGATCGCCTACTTGGTAGATACTGAGAAACTAAGGGAAACCCTGGGTGAGTTCGGGTGTAATGTTGATGCCGAGAGGGCCTTATCGTATGGGCTGGCGTCTATGACTAGGCTTGGGCCTGTTGAAGGTTTATTAACGATAGAAAGTATTAGTATTTTAGATGTGGAGGAGGCACGCGGTAAATTAATGGGAGAGCCATGCCCATACTTCAGAATAAGCCATATACCCAGCGGTTTAGGCGGTGACGTGACCATTGCAGAATTCTGGGACTGGGGCAGGGCTGAGTTCTGGACAGGCCTTAGGGTTCCCAACCCAGACTACACCCTGAAATACGTAGTGCCGCTGAGTAAATCAAGCCTTGATTCGGGTCTCCTCATGCCCTTTAAACCATGCACATTACTTAGGGATATCATAAACGAGGTCTACCTGGTGAGGGTTAATGGCAACGAGTACACCTACCCTAAACCTCAATAAACTGCCGCCAATATTCGCGAGTAAATTACTCAACGCATTCTTCGCGAGGTTTCTAGCGGGTGGCGGCCTTGAGTACGACGAGGTTAATTCGATAATAAAGTGCGTTGACTGCAAAGAATTCAAGGAAAGATTAATTAGTTATGTTAATAGTGATGAGTTAAACAATGTCTTAAGCAGGCTCTTCCAACCCATTGATGGGCTCTCCTCAGGTGTGTGCCTTAAGGGTAAGGGTATGGCTAAGGTTCAAGACTTAATTAGGTCTTTGATAAACGATAAGCTTAGGATTGAGGATGTATTTGAGGAGCTAGGTAGTACGGAGATTCAGGAGTCGGGGGATATTGGTGGAATTACGGCATCTATAAAATGGGGTAAGCAAATACACGGATGGATACCTGGGAACCGCACACCGCCGGTAATAAGCAGTATGGATTTCATGGAGGGAGTTAGGTCCTGGCCTCAATCCATACTCAACGTTGTCGAGAAGCACGGGAGAAGAAAAACCGTGGAGGTGAGGGCTGGGACTTATAAAAACGTGGAGGTTAGCTGCTTGGTCTACGCTCTCGTAGCTCTCGCCTATGCATCCTCAGTAATAACTAAGTTTGGTCCTGATACCTACTTGTTCTTCATACCAATGACCCTTAATAGGGATTTGGTTGTTAGGTTCGTTGGCGCTAGGAGCAAACTAAGTGAATTACTAAGGGGAATCAACATTAATGAAGTGCCTGAGCACCTATACCACCTACTCGTGGTTTCCGTGGTTAGGATGTGGAACGGCGCGGTTGAGCTTGTTTGGGCTGAGTCGGGCGGTGGGAGGAACTTCATGGTAACGAGGGAACTCGTGGTTGATTTATCGAATTACAAGCCATTGATGGAGGCGCTGGTTGTTAATGACGAGGAGGGCCTATTCACGGAGTTCGTGGCACAAGTAATTAGGGACTATACATCTAACGATAAGGATAGGGTCAATAGGGCGAAGCTCTTCGTGGACGTGCTAAGGGGCTTGCTAATAGTGACACTGGGGGTTGGGAACACGGAGCAGGCGCTGTACGATGCACTACTCACCCTCAGGATGATAAGGCCTGAGCAGGTAGGCGATGTTGGCATATACAAGTGGGCATTGACGAGGCTGGGGAAGATCGCCCAGGCTACGTACGAAAAAGCAAAATACGCCATAGCGTGATGACGATGCCATCAATAGGCGAGAAATTGCTCAGCAACATCAGGACTGTGTATGGAGGCGTGAGAATCGGAATTGAATTACTTGCTGAGCACATCGATGAGGTCATCAATGGTGGATTAATGATAGTTAGGTTACCCACGGGTTACGGAAAATCAAGCCTAAGTCCGTTATTGGCAGCGGCCATTAACAATTATGGTTATGAGTATGGAATAGGCAGGGTAATCCACGTACTACCACTGAGGGGCATCGTGCAGGATTTATACCAAACCACAAAATACTTCTATGGTAAGTATGGAAGTGAACTCGGTATTAAGGAGGATGATGCCGTATACCAAGCATCGGTAATGATCGATGAGGGCCGTAAGGATGAATTATTCCTATCACCCCTCATCTACACGACCCTTGACAGCTACGTACTCAACTTCACCAAGGTAACGCCGTATAGAACGAGGTACGCATCCTTCGAGGCTGCCAGGGCATCGATCTACACGGCCTTAACAATCTTCGATGAGGCACACCTATTCGCTGAGGTGGACGCATCTAGGGCATACACGAGCCTAGTCACGATAAGCAAGAGCCTACTTAGGGCTAGGCTACCCATCATTGTGATGACTGCGACCATACCGGACTCCCTGGTCAATAAATTAATAACTGACACATCACCAGGCAAATGCGTAATCCTAACAATGGACAACTCACGAAACAATATCACCGAGGACGACTTTAGAGGGTGCAGAAACATAGCGTTCCCAGACAAGGATTGGGGCTCAACCACGAAATTAACACATGAGGTACTAACCGTCAAAGGCGATGGGGTAGACGAGGTAGTGGAGCGAGTCAATCAATACCTTAAGGATGGTTTAAGCGTATTGGTGGTCAGGAACACCGTTAAACTAGCCATCAAGACCTACCGTAGGCTCAGGGAAGGAATTAAGGGAAGGGTTTTGCTACTCCACGGTAGGTTAACACATGGCGATAGGAATAAGGTGGTTCAAGAAATAACCGAGGCAAGAACCAGGGGTGGTAAAGCGGGGAGGGAGAGCGGTGAGAGTCGAGAACCGCACGTGTTGGTTGCAACCCAGGTCATCGAGGCTGGCGTAAACGTGAGCTATGGCGCATTAATAACCGACGCAGCCCCACTCGCGCAGTTAGTACAGAGGGTGGGTAGGATCTGCAGGTTTAATGAGTGTGATAATGACGGTAGTACACGTATTTATATACTATACTCGGACAATGAAGAGTACAGAAACGAAGCAATTAATGTTTATGATCCGTCTCTTGTTGAGAGAACAATTGCCTCATTGCAACATAGCAAAGAATTGGATTGGAGGGCACCCAGGAGCAATGATCCCAAGTCCTACTTCAACTTACTCAATGTGGTATATCGGGACTATTACAATAACCTAAAGGTAGACCACGATATCGAGAACTCCCTCGAAAACATTGATGAGTTAGTAACGATACACCGAGAAGACGCCACCAACTACCTAAAGAAACTGTGCAACTTCGTTAGGGAAACGCAAATGATTACGTTAATTACGAAGTACGAGGAATGCCAAGGAAAGGAGGGTAAAGAAGTCCCTAAATGCATCGAGGAAAACTCCGTAAATGTGGACTTGGAATACCTGAACAGAAAAATCAACCACACACCGCTATATACGAATTTACTTAAAATAAGGGGCAATCAAGCCTCAATATTAATAGCCATACTGCAGGAAGAAAAAATACAAATAGAGGAGGTGGAAGTACCACTAAACAAAATAATATACAACTCAGCAATTAATTGCAAAAAGCTATACGACCTCAACAACTACGTAATAGCAAAAGCACCGAAAAACCTAGACAAAGAGCGCACAGCAATAATATCACTGGGCTTCTTAACCAGGGAAAACGCCTACGTACAGAGCGAGGGATTTGAGGTAGACATTAGTGGGTGATCACCACGGCCCTATACGCCTGGTGTAATCACGACCTGGAGATACACCTAAGAAACACGGCAACACTTATAATGTGCCCAAATGGGCTAAAGAGGCGGAAATCGTACGAAAAAGTGGATGTCGAGAAACTCAGCAGGGAAATAACCACAGTAATCAATAGACTAAGCACAACCACGGAAACGGACGCCAAAAGTGTGCACACCGCACTAGCCATATCAGCGTACCTACACGACATAGGTAAAGCCCTCAGCAACTACCAAGAAGAATTCGAAAAATGCGGCGACAGGGAAAGCGAAATATCGCTTAGAGGACACGAGATCTGGTCTGCGTGGGTCGCACACCGAGTGTTTCAAAGCTTGAGCATGCTCAAGGTCCTAAACGTGGATCCCGCACCCTACGTAATCGGCGTGGCACTACACCACAGTGCAAGGAGAAGCATCATAGACGCCCTCACCCAAGTTAGGGCATACCCAAAACCCAACGATATAGAGGAAATAACTGGGCTATTAAAACACATCGAGGAGGTCTGTGGAGGGGTATTGAAGGTAGATTATGATTACGTAAAAGCCGCGTTGGATTACGATATGAGAACCTCGATTAAAGCAGCCATTGACGGTATGATCCAGCAACTAATGGGTAAGTCAATAAGTAAGTATGGCGAGTTAGTAACGTACATAATAAGCATAACCGATGACATAGACTCATGGGTCTACAGAAAAGGGTTTACACCAATCATCATTAAAAAATTCATTAAATATTAATCACGCTTTGTTTTCCTAAATACTTTCCTAGCCCTAAAAATAAAAAGTTTACCTATATGCCTGCCAATGAATTTACCGAATAACTTAAGAGTGTCGATAGTTTTAACAGCGCAATCTGAAAGTAACTTAGTTAATTCATCACATAAGTCCCCGCAAACACGAACACGGAACCCGGCAAACTCCGGACCGAGAGCTCCCTCAATACAGATACGCCCTTCACGACCGATCGGCATGAGCCCATGGCATCACCTAATTAGGTCTATGATCCTATCGTAATCCTCGCCGCTTATCGCATCGGCATTCATGAGCCAGAGTCTGTAGTCGAGCCCTGTACTTACGTATTTACTCACTGGTTCTAGCCCGTAGGTGGCTATATACAGTGTTACGTAATTATCTATGAAGTCCTTAATGTAGGGATACTTCACGGCAATGACCTCAGGCCTATATAATGTGAGAATCAGCGATGCCCCGCTCATAACAATATCTCTCATAACATCCACTAGCTTTTTGCATCAATGAGCGTCTTGCCGGAGCCTGACTTACCCGTGATTATCGACACGCCCCTCGGGCCAAACCCAGGCTTACCATCAACAACGAGTTCTCGTATATCGCTATAATTACTTAACTCAATACGCATAGACAAAACGCACATCACCACCTAAAACTTAACCATCAATGCACGACACCGTGCAATGAATAATGAGAGTAATTGCACGAATTCATGAGTGTTCACGTTCAACACGCGTTATCGAATCCTTCTGTGTTAATTGCACGAATTCGTGCATCTTCTACGCTTGACTTTTGACTATTTATCGTAGGAACAAGTCGTTGCCGTGGGAGTTGAAATTCCGTGGGAACAACAATTCAATTTCCAAAGCAGACCGTGGGAACAAGCACGAACCATAGGCACTAGGAGTAGAAACATGTTCCCACGAAAACCAAGAAACGAAAAGGAAAAACTTTAAAACCACAGACAAAAACAAACACAGCAGATGATTTCAATAGAATATTGAAAGTTTTTAAAGGGGTCCTCATTGCTCTTCGCTATTGTCCTCACCTTGATGATTTCAATAGAATATTGAAAGTTCACAACCTCCTCGCTCATTATTTCATCACCTCTACGATGATTTCAATAGAATATTGAAAGCTACATACACAGCTACGCAATACCCTACGCCGTGATACACGGCGATGATTTCAATAGAATATTGAAAGAATATTAATAATTATAATTTTAACCTAGAAGCCTTTATGGACAACTGATGATTTCAATAGAATATTGAAAGGCAATAGTCCCTGATGCCTGGGGTGATGCGCCTAGGAACGTGTGGTTGATGATTTCAATAGAATATTGAAAGTGTGCGTGGTTGCTCATTGCCGTCAAGGGCGGGTACATCTACTTCGGGATGATTTCAATAGAATATTGAAAGCCTCACTCATAACGTCTCACCTCTTACGTTTTGTACCTCATAAGATGATTTCAATAGAATATTGAAAGATCCTTGTCCCCACCGTTTAGGTAAACATCGGTTAGGGATGATTTCAATAGAATATTGAAAGAAGTTTCGCATTATAAACGGCCTCTTTGAGAGACTCAATAATAAGATGATTTCAATAGAATATTGAAAGTCATGTTATCGAATACCTTGACCAACCTGTCTATAGCATCAGATGATTTCAATAGAATATTGAAAGGTTAATATCCAGGTGAACGTGACTTCCCAACAGGCGGTGTTGCGATGATTTCAATAGAATATTGAAAGCCATTCACCAGAACAATAATATTGTCCAAAACCGATAAAATCAGATGATTTCAATAGAATATTGAAAGACTCAAACCGTGCACCGAACTCGTGTTCGTGTAAGTGGTGATGATTTCAATAGAATATTGAAAGACGAGGACGAAGTATGCCTTGCCCTCGTTATACGCCTTAGATGATTTCAATAGAATATTGAAAGTCATCAACATCACAATCATTGGGGAACTCCCTACAGTACGCAAGTATGATGATTTCAATAGAATATTGAAAGACGACTCACGCTTGTTCACCTTACCCACCATGCTTAGTTGCATAGGATGATTTCAATAGAATATTGAAAGACTAATCGGTGTAGGTTCCAACGCATTTCGCATTAATGCATTGAGATGATTTCAATAGAATATTGAAAGAGCATGCTCAAGGAGAGGGATAGCATTAGCATTGGGGACAGATGATTTCAATAGAATATTGAAAGTGCTGGTACTCCCTGTTGCTCCATGTGTTCTTGATACTGATGATTTCAATAGAATATTGAAAGTACCTCCTCTTGGATTTGAACCTCATGAACGCATTCCTCCTGGGGATGATTTCAATAGAATATTGAAAGCCTACACGGCAGGATGGAGAGAATACCCCACTCAATCATTGAGGATGATTTCAATAGAATATTGAAAGTAGGTCAGCGGGCACACCCTTCCTCTTGTGGATAACCACGAGATGATTTCAATAGAATATTGAAAGTCTATTTCAAGCCCTGCCTCACGGAATTTCTGTAATGTGTCATGATGATTTCAATAGAATATTGAAAGAGCGGAGATGGGCATGAGACATAGACAGTTGCCGAAGCCGAGACAGATGATTTCAATAGAATATTGAAAGACTACACCTACGGCACATATTATCATTGCGATAATTGTTTTAGATGATTTCAATAGAATATTGAAAGTTCATAAGGTATGTCGTAATCCAGCAGAATTCTATCCGTATTGTGATGATTTCAATAGAATATTGAAAGCAAAACGAAAGTTATCAACAAGTCATCATCATGTGAGTAAGTGTACGATGATTTCAATAGAATATTGAAAGTTCAGGGCATACACACCCACCCCAGCCACCCCAGCGATTGGATGATTTCAATAGAATATTGAAAGTCAGCTCACCCTGTATCCTTGTTAGCCTTTTGTTTAGCCGATGATTTCAATAGAATATTGAAAGACCATTACCCAATTCAAGAGCATCCATTGGCAATACATCATGATGATTTCAATAGAATATTGAAAGCTATGCCATGTCTTCACGGCAAGTGGAATTGATGAAATAAGCAGCGATGATTTCAATAGAATATTGAAAGTACATTAACATACATTCGTATTATTGCGTCATCAAGTGTGTTGATGATTTCAATAGAATATTGAAAGTGACTATGAATGTGTGGTTGCCGAGGAATGGCGGGACTGTGAGATGATTTCAATAGAATATTGAAAGGTTGGCAATCGCATTACTGCTTGCCCCTTGTAATACCTCCTCAGGATGATTTCAATAGAATATTGAAAGTCGTTAATATTCTTCTCCAACCATTTCGGCATCCCAAAGGGAGCCTGATGATTTCAATAGAATATTGAAAGTATACGTTAATTTTATGGCATCTCTATGGTAGATATTGGTGATGATGATTTCAATAGAATATTGAAAGTCACCATCGGTTGCAACACAACCAGGACCAACCACAGCCTGATGATTTCAATAGAATATTGAAAGTACAAATCCCGCAAACGCCTTCTGAATATCGCTAAACAATGAGATGATTTCAATAGAATATTGAAAGATCACTATCCACGGGTATGACGTTAAGCCCCAAATCCCTATACAACAGATGATTTCAATAGAATATTGAAAGCCAGGTATTATCAATTGTTCTAATTCCAACTCACGTTGGCGTAAACCGATGATTTCAATAGAATATTGAAAGACTACCCAGCGCCCTCCTTAGGAGCCTAATGAACGTGCTCTTGATGATTTCAATAGAATATTGAAAGCTCACCCCTAGGCGCAGTTACCGATACTTCAAGGACTAGGTACGAGATGATTTCAATAGAATATTGAAAGGCCACGAAAGCCCACACGAGAGGTCTCAAGGAGCCACTCGGGATGATTTCAATAGAATATTGAAAGTATAACAGTTATTGCCAATAAACGCCACAATGATGCTTATGCTGCTGCGATGATTTCAATAGAATATTGAAAGACCTAGCAACACGTTTGCTTACTATATCCCCGAGATAGGCTTCGATGATTTCAATAGAATATTGAAAGCTACGTCATTGTGAGGTGGTGGTCATGAGCGTCGTCCTGTCCATGGATGATTTCAATAGAATATTGAAAGGTTACCAAGAGCGGGTTGCTTGCCAACTCCACGGCGTAGGCAACAGTTGATTTCAATAGAATATTGAGGGGGAAGTCGACGTGGTTTTGTTTGAGTGTGGGGTTGGGTGTTTTGTTTATTAGTTTGTTGTTTTGTTTTGTGTCTGTGTATGTTGGTGTTGTGGTTGGTGTTTCGTTGCTTAGGAATGCTGTTGATAGGGGTGTTGTTAGGGATGCGGTTGTTGTTAGGGCCCTTGGTGGCGATGTCGTTGCTGACCGTGAGTTGGGTAGGCTTGGTTTGGGTAGTTCATTGAGTAAGTCTTTGTTGGGCTTTGCCTGTGGTGATGTTGAGGGTTGCTGTGCAGAGCTTGGTAGCTTGGTTGGCCTTAGGAGGTTGGTTAGTGGTGTCTTTAGGGTTGAGTTGTTTTACACGGATACTAAGGCTAGTTGGTTGTGTGCCATGACCATTGCCGAGTGCCTCAACCGTGGTGTTTTGCCGAGCGTTGAGGTTGTTGGTAGTGTCCAGGTCCCGCTGTTCGGTGGTGGTGATGTTGAGGGTGGCTTGGTGTCCTTCGTGAATGTTGTTGGTAGGAGACTGTTCAATGCCGTGAGTGGTGGCTTGGATGCCTACATGGTGGTGACTGGTGGTGCGAAGGTTGAGGCGATACTCGCCTCGATGATTGCCTGGCTCGTGGGGGCGAGGCCGGTTTATAGGGTTGAGGGTGGGCCCGTGATAATACTGCCTAGGCTACCCATAACCCTGGATAGGGAGTTCGTGGGTGGCTTGTGCGAGTTGGCTAGGGGTGGTTCCGTAAGTGATGAGTTGGTTCGTGAATTCGTTAGGTTAGGCTTCGTTGTTGAGCGTGGCGGTAGGTACGTGGTTCCCAGGTGGGTTGTTGAGTTGCTTAGGGTTAGGGGTTTGTGCTAACCCACGTGGTACGCCGCTGGCTTAATCCTCACGTATATTGGGTACCTGTACGCGAAGGAACTGGCGTGGGCGAGCCCCGCCACTGCCGTTGCTAGGAACCTCCTCTCCGTACTCGGCACACCCAGCCTCTCCAGTACCTTCTCCTCACTCCTCAGGATTATTTTCGTGTTTGTTAGTTGTAGGACTGCGTCGTTTAGGTCGTCTGGCATGTGGGTTGCGAAGACCACGGCAATACCCCTACCCCTACCGAGCCTGGTCAACTTCGTTAGGTGCAGCTCGAGCATGCCCTTCTCATCCTCACTCCTGGCCTGTGGGAAGAATAGGTGTGCCTCATCAATAAGCACCACGGCGAACCTCTCCCTATCCCTGAGGTGCTCAGGCCCCATGAAGCTGTAGACCCTATCCAAAACCCTGTAAACCACCATCCTCTGGACCATGGGCCCGACACTGGCTAGGTGGACAACCACGTAGCCGGGGCTAAGTATGTCCCCGTAGTTGGGCTCCACAACCCTCACGCCGCCCTCCTCCACATCCACAATGCCCGACTCGTCAATTGCTAGTATTGTCCTAATTATGTTCTCCAGCGTGCTCGTATGTATGCCCAGGTCCCTCGCCATCACCTCGTAATTCAGCAACGCCCTATCCCTAACACTGACGTTGCTCGGGCTCGTCAGGAACTCGAACATGCCCTTAAACGTCAACTCCCCACCAGACCTCCTCCTAATCTCGTTAATCACCCTCCTATAGAACATCCTGGCCTGCTCCGTGAGCATTCCCGTGACCTCATGAACCCTGTAGAGCACATCCCTCGTCCTCAGAGCCCAGGGTATCAACTCAACCCTCGCGTTGAGTCTTGGTTCGAGGAACTCAATTAGGACGCTCCTGATAATTACTGAGCCGCTCTTCCTAGACTTCGCGTACCTACACCTAACCCTAACCCTCCTAATGTCTATCCCGAAGTTTCTAAAGGCAGTGTTTACATAACCCACAACTAGGTACTTCACGAAACCTCTAACGGCATTCCCATACCTCCTCACAGCCCTCCTCAGCATGGCCCTAGTCACCGGCGTTAAGACCTTCGTGTCGACCCCGTTCATGACCAGGTGGTGGTAGTGGCCAACAGTGTCTAGGGCTATGACCGTGGCCTTACCCCACCCCCTGACTAGTTCGAGGGCCATGTTCTTAAGCAACGTTGTTTTCCCACTACCAGTCGTGCCGACAACCAACACGTGGTGCCTCAACGCACTTATTGGCAGCCTAACCTCATTACCCAACACCTCCGCACCACTCGGTAGGGCGAGTGTCCCGAGGAGGACCCCGTCCCTTGGTAGTGAGAGCATTTCCGAAACCTCACCCTCACCGGGTACCCTGACTGGCGAGTGGATCCTGGGTGGCGTGCTTGGTGGTCTGCACTCGTTGCTCTGGCACTCCGAGATTAGTTCTAGGCCTATGAACCTCGGTATGTACTTAACACCCATTGCCAACTCCTGCTCAAGCGAGAGTACGGGTGTCTTGGCGATTGAGTATATGTCCTCAACCCTC
>Ga0080005_127843_pt1 | contig 20144 bp, 21 predicted proteins | sample JossMetagenome_2_FD_69208 | JGI IMG/M metagenome (GOLD analysis project Ga0080005, IMG submission 69208) | Hot spring sediment microbial communities from Joseph's Coat, Yellowstone National Park, USA - JC3_ASED (SPADES assembly) (version 2) | ecosystem: Environmental > Aquatic > Thermal springs >... | reverse complement strand
ATCTTTTGTCAGGTTAGGTATATAGAAGTTAAGGGTAGGTGGGGACCAACATTGGTGGTGGAGCTTACTGAGACGGAGTTTGAATATGCTAAGAAGTTTGGTAAGGATTACTGGCTTTATATAGTCTATGACATTGGTTCTGGCAAACCAAGACTTGTCATAATTAGAGATCCCGTAAATAATGTTATTTGGCAACCGATTCCTGCATATAAGTACAGGCTTGTAGGGATGAGACATGGAACCACAGAAACAACTTAAGTACGATAATTTTATTGTTGAGGTTTATGGTGGTTTTGGAGAGGTTGGTGGGAACTGTATAGTCATTAGAGATGGGGATAGAAAGCTAGTATTTGACTATGGTATTAGATACGGCGTTATGAGGAAATACTATGGCGGGCGTATAGAGCCTTTAGGCCCTGTTGAAATGATTAGGTTGGGTGTTGCTCCTAACCCAGAGGTTTCTGAGAATGCGCAGGCTCTCTACGTATCACACCTACACCTAGACCATGTTGGGTTACTATCAACTACTTATCCATTAACGCCGATAGTGTTACCTGATAAAGATATTGCTAGGGCGACTATTGGTGCTTGGTACGAAAAATCCCCGCGATGGCTAGCCTACGTACTCCCGAAACACTGGGACTCTGCATCATCGGCAAAGGTTTTAGGTGAGGATAAGAACTCTGTTATAGCTATACCCGTGAGTCACAGTGCCTACCCAGCATTAGCATACATGTATATGGGGAAAGACGCAATAGTCTTTTACAGCGGCGACTTTAGGCTACATCCACTTGTGCAACTCTTTCCATCACTTGAAGAGAGTTTGCAGAAGCTAGGTGTAGACTCTGTTGATGTAGCAATTATTGAGGGTACAAACATAGGTAATCCATCATCTTTCATGACTAGATCAGGATTCGAGGAGACCTTGCTAAACAGCATAAAGACCTTTGATGGCGTTATAGTATCTGTTGACCCCTACGACCTTGAGTCAGTGCTGTACATATATAAAGTTGCCGAGGAGAACCAGAGAGATATTGTAATAGCTTCTGAGAGGATATATTGGATGCTTAGAGTGATATACGAGAAAATGCCTCAACACATAAACAAAACTCTAACAACTTCAGAAACCTCAAAGCGACCACCACCAATACCACTAAATAGTATAAGCCTGGTAAATGAGGTATTTAAATACATGAAGAAGTATATTATAATAGCAGAACCTGTGCACCTCCTAGAGCACTTAAGAAAATTAAAGGTGCAAGGAAAAGAAATAGACCTTACAAACACCATAGCATTACTATTAGACCCAGAGCCGAGAGAAACCATAAGGGAGGTGGAGAACAAAGTACTGATACAATGGCTAAAAATGCTTGGGGCACAACCTCAAAGAGTAAGACTTTCAGGGCACTACCAACCCCAACAGCTAAAACAAATAATACAGATACTCAGACCAAAACATTTGATACCAATACATACGGAGGAACCAGAATTAATGTTAAGACTCTTTGAGAAATATAGATAATCATCTCAATTCAATACGGCAACTTATAGATAAAATTAAGTGGTTGCTGGGCTCGAATCCCTTCAAGAGCATTACTACGCTTAATGATTTTATCGAATATTCTCTGTAAAAATTGCAATAAACCTTCTCAGGCAATGATTTCATTAATAGCGTAAAATCTACGTAGTTCATCATCAGTATTGCCAGGGCTAGGGTTAGGGGTGATGTGCAGACCTCGGTGAAGTACCTGGAGGACTTTGAGGATACAGTCATGAGGGAGGTCAGGTTCAGTCACTTAAGGCAGAGGACCGAGTTAATGGCTGCCGAGTACGCTAAGGAGTATCTACTCAGTATGGGTTATAGAATAGTTGAGGATTATAGGAGCGTCCCAAGGCCCTTCGACATGGTGGTTTCTAAAGGCGGTGGGTTATTCACGGTTGAGGTGAAGGGTAGGTGGATTCCTCGGGAGAGGTGGGGGGATAGGTATGGTGAGTTTATTTCGTTTACGGCTAACGAGATTGATTGGGCATCGAAATTCCCAAGCAACCACATTGTATGCATTGTGTACATGAGTGAGGGTGGGCTTCATGAGGTGAGTTGCACGACTTTCGAGGAATTCCAGAGGAGGTGGGTGCTCGAAACCGTTAGGGGCATTGAGTACAAGTACAACGCACGCATTAAAAGCCCTGAATAATAATTAACCAGTCGTAGTCGGCCTAGGCTTGACCCTAATGTAGAACTCGGGCTTTCCCTTGCCTGTGGTGTTTTTGTAGTGGTTGAATTTTCCGCCGCATTTATTGCATTTGTACTGCGTCACATCGTAGATCCTGAATTTCCATGACTTGATTGGTGTTAAATCCTCGGAGCCGCAGTAAGGGCATTTGGGCATTGATTCTTGTTTTAACTGGGTTTATTTGGGTGTTTCGGTTACAATACCTCACCGCTCAGTACTGCCTCGCATACCTTCCTCGCCCTGTTTGGTCCTTCTGCGCCTATCTTCTCGGCTATTTCCTCGTAGATTATATTCACAGCCTCTGAGGCACCCTCGTGTTTGTTGAGTATGTGTTTTAGGATTAGTTCGGCGTGGGTTAAGTCCATGTTCGTGTCTATGGACACGTCATTGAGCAAGTCACGCACGACACACATGAACACTATGAAACCAAGGACACCGCTCCTACCACCGCTCAACAACCCATCGAGATACTCGACGCACTCGGTACACGCCGGCACATAATCACCACCCTCGCCCTTAATAAGGCCCATCCTAACGAACAACTCCGCATAGCGTTTAACCTCGCTTAATTCGGGCATTAAGAAGTAGAATGCTAGGGAATTTATAACACTTCCTCAAATGCAGTACTATGTCATTTAAGCTAGATTGACAATACAGTTAAGGATAAACACGCAGGACATAGCCACCAACAATAAACCCCGGCGCATACTACAAGCACTACCGCCAAAACCCTCATGCCGAATAGCTAATCTTAGTGCTGGCATGTATAACTGTGCCCCTTACTTATGTGCTTATGATGAGTTGTGTAGTTACGAACATCGCTTACGATTAGGCAGAGCAGTATTTCTTTAGGAAAACGGCGAGGTTTAGGGAAAATGTTGAATCGAAATTTAGAGGGTGTGTAATAACAGAGGGGATCGTAATTTTTAAAAGTCACCATTTAGGAATGATTATAATGAAATATTACGTATTTATAGGCGAGCCCGTCAATGCGGCGTACTCACTTTATGACTTTAGGAGCAATAAGCGGAGCACATTTATTTGGGGCTTTCCCCAATCTGATCAAAACAAACATTATCATGATAAAATACGAGAAGAAGTAAAGAAGGGTGAAGGTGTTTATGCATTTCTATATATTACCGGAGTAAATCGAATACTACTTGGTGGTATAATTGAAGAAGTCCCTGAACCTGATAATAGTAAATATTGGCCTCTCCCTTGTGATGAAAAAGGGGAAGATAATTGCCCCTTAAGGGTTCATATAAAGGTTGAATACTTATGTGTAAATTACAATGAACAACGTGCCAAAAAATGTTTTGATTCCAAGAATGATAAAAATAAGGGTAAAAGTAAGGAATGTAAAAAAATGGAAAGAAGAGTGGAAACAGGACTTTCTTTTAAAAATACCAGGGATAGGTAAAAGAGCTCCCTCTATAGTACCTTTGGAGGATGATGAGGGTGAAGAGTTGCTTAATCTTTTGAAAGGGAGGTGCATTAGGTTGGGGATTAATTACGTAAGCCTCGTTGATAGGTTTAAAGAATTGATTAATGATAAAAATCCGTATAGCCATCTTAAGGCTCTCATGCTTATTCACCTGGTGGCTGGTAAGAACGTGATCGTTGTTGGTCCTCCTGGCTCTGGTAAGACGAGTATTGTTAAAGAGCTCTGTAGGAACCTGGTAGGAAACGAAACCGGGTGTGAGCTGTATCCGGGGAATCCTGAGTGGACATCATTCGACACTATCGGTGGTAAAGATATAAATGGTATTTTTAGGCCGGGCTTCATAACGAGCGCCGTTGCTGAGTCCTGGCGTAAGATCGGGGAGGGTAAACCAGCGTTTTTAATTATTGATGAGTTGAATAGGGCTAATGTTGACTTGGCCTTTGTCCAGTTTTTCACGTTGCTTGATGTTGAGCATAGGCGTGATACACCGTTATTGGGAGACGGTGAATTGCTGAAGCAGTTTCCGGAGTGGTTAAGGGATGTTTTGATTGGGGGTAGGTTGTTTGTGCCTTTTTCGTTTAGGGTTCTTGCTACCATGAATAGTTACGATAGGGCGTTATTGTTTAAGTTGGGCTATGCATTACTTAGGAGGTTTGCCATAGTAGAAATGAGGAGAGATTTGAAATTCGAGGAGGGTTCGAATAATATAAATAAAATAAAGGAATTTATAAATGAAAAGGAAAAGAAAAAGGAAGAGAAAATTGATCCTAATTGCGACCTTAAGGAAAGTGTCGACAAGCAAATTATTGAAAATAGCCTTAAGCTATCTTGGAATGACCGAGGGGATTTTTCAGTGATTGATCGGATGATTCATTCGACGTTGATTGGAAAGTCGCTTGATGATGTATTGAGGGTGGGCGATCTCGATCTGTATGATTTATTGTTAAGTATTGTGTGCATAATCAATAATAGATTACACGATTTTGGTGTGGAGGTTACCGAGGGCCCTGCCTCTGACGCCATCAGGTTTCTCGTTGCGGCTTTACTACTCGATGGGGATTGGGCACGTAAGCACGTTGTTTCGTTGATTGAGGAAGCCATCGCATCATATGTTATACCTCAATTAGGTGTTTTGGTTAATAGGGTTAGGGCTGAGAAGATGGGTATTGAGGTGATTGAGGGTAAGGGTGAAAAGATAAGCGATGTATTAAACGCGTTATCTAAAGAATTCAAGGATATGGGCTTGGAAAGGACGTCAGAATTGTTTGGGAGGTTGGCTAGGGGTGAGGATGTTCCGTGACGGGTTGGGGTTATGGTCTCGGTGACCCTGGATGAAGATGAACGTTACAGCTTGGACGACCTTAGAAGTATGTTTCGAAGTCAAAATATTAGTGAGGAGTGTGTAAAGCCTGTATACGATGAGTTTAAGAACTTCATCATCAATATTGAATCAAGAATTAAAGATGTGAGGAAGAGGTTTAGGATAGAGTCTCCCCCTCCATTAGTAGTTAATGATTATGTGCGTGTAGGGCAGTGGATTATCCCATTTAAGTGGAAGTGCGGCCAACACGAGATCCTTATCATTACTAAACCTAAGGTTGGTTGGGACGGCTTTAATAAGATGGTTCAGGAAGTCGTGCAACTCCTCGAAACCCTGCGTAATCTCGAGCTCGTAGTCTTTGGCTTAAGAAATCTATTGCCCAATATTGAGGATTACGTGGTAGATCTGCTATACAGCCCATTGGTCATTAAGTATACCGAGGCAGCTCTCTCCGAACCTCTACCAAGGATTATTAAGTACAGGTTAATAATTAGTCAGGGTCAATTTGGGAAGGTTGATGTAGCTAGGACTGTGGCGTTGCGATTAATGGGCAAACCATTGATTGCGTCTAAAAAGGCTACTCTTATCCATGCCTTACCGCCAATAATAATGTTGGTGAGGTTTCATTACAAACTTCTTACTAGGTTGATGAGGCTCAGGGAATTATTAAGTGGTGTGGAGGATACTGATTTGCGGGGGTTAATAAGTAGTATAACATCGATTAGTAGAATTGATGAATTGATAAGAAGCCATAGGGCCATCTTAAGCATTGAGCCATTAGCAACGTATGTAGACCACGCATTGAGAGTAGGCGTTGACGATGAAGAAATAATAAGTGAGACCGAGAGGTTTAGCGGTGGTAATACGTGGCTTAGAACCCTTGCCGAGTTGTATAGGGCGTACATTGCTAGATTGGCTGGGATTAAGCCGTTGTCGTGGGGTTCCATCTTATTGGTACCTACGAGTAAGGTGTTTGAGCTTTGGGTATTGAGCCTATTACTTAGGGCATTCGATGTAGATGCTAACGATATCGAAATTTTGCATTCCGAGCCCGGCGGTGTATCAATAGGGCTGGGAAATAATGTTAGGATTCACTACAACATAACCCATCGCAATGATTTGATGAGGCAATTAACGAATCAAAAGATTCTAAGGAGGGATGGCCTTAGGCCGGATTACGTAATTGAGCTTGGTCGGGCAAGGCTTGTGGTTGATGCTAAATATAAATTTGAATTGGATATGAGCGATGTTGAGAGGATGATGGCGTACATTGTCGGGATCGCGCCGCAACTAAGTAGTGACGTAAAGGCGATTGGTATGTTTATAATGCTATCAAACAATGATGAACCACAAATATATAGGTTCATTAGCCGAGGTGGATTGTCGGGAGAAGTTGAGTTATGGGTTATTAAGGTCAAACCTGGAAACCCTGACAAAAGCGTTGCCAGTTTAAAAGTTGCTTTTCATGAGGTAATCTCAAGATCCTTAGAGACGCACCTCAACGCCTTCACTAAACCATTCCTTATGTATGTTTCTGATTATGGCAATGCTAACGGTGGCATCAGGATTTTATCAGTAAGAATTAATGAGTTAAGTGACAACGTAGTTAAACACTGCGTGATTAGGTTCAACGACGTATTCAGCAAGGCGGAACTAATTTGCGTAGATGATGAAGACCAGGCCTGGAAACACACCAAGAAACGTATTGAGGAGACATAGTGCTTTAAGTTACCGCATCACCAATAACGCAGGCACACCTCAACTCCACCAGAGACCCAGCAAAACGCGAGACACTCACCAGGGACATGGGCAAACTATGCGGTGAAGCACCTTCCGAGTGGTTCCTAGGCGTGCCATGTGTGATGCTTTACGTAGTTTACCAATTAGGTAATGTTGGAAGGAGCTACGGAGCTGGCATGAGCTTCTACGAAGATGTATTAATGAACTCACTAAACCTAGCCAGTAAAATCAAAGGCGTGAAGACTGATGTAATCAATTTCACAATGCAGGAATTAGATAGGGTTCAGAACGATAGAGAGTACAGGGGCAGGTAATTGAGCGAAAAATAGGCGCCGCAACACTACCGCTAATCCTAGCTCTACCAAGAAACTGCGACGTGACAGGCATATTCAAGGGGAACAGGTACGAAAGGGAAATAACGTGCTAATACGCCCACAGAAACACAACCCACCCACTCCCTTTAGGGAGGTTTGGGCTTTCCTCCTTAGAGGTCGGCATGGTTACCTGCACCGGCTTGTTGTGGTGGTTGGGATTGGGTGTTTGTGGGTTGGGTTGTTTGCCAATGCTTCATGTATGCTTCTTTGCGTTTGTATGCGGCGTAGAGCAAAGCCGCGAATGCGTCTGGTGTCTTGTCGATGTACTCCCTATAGAGCTTCCTAGCAAGCCTATAGAGCTCCTCGGCTTCCTCGATTGTTAGGTCGTCCTTATCAACGAGCTCAAGGAGCCTTTTTCGCTCTGTCTCCGTGAGTGGGTTGGTTGTGGTTATGGTTGTGGCTAGGTTCTTGATCACGGCCCTTAGGAACCTTGCCTCGTTTGGGTCTAGGATGCCCTTCACGCCGAGGTAATCAACAATAGCCTCACCAACACTGTCAATAGCATCGGCGAGCCTATTGAATCCACTCCTCATCTCGCTCTTTAATTCACTCCTGGTGTCTTTCTCGAACTTGTACATGAAGCCTACTATGGTGACAATCCCCACCAGGAACTCGATGAGACTATAGTCCATGCGGTCGCCCAGGAGTAAAACTACGCCCTGTCTTAAAAACCAATGCCTCGGTAAAGGCCAGGGTTGGAATTTAGGCTAAGTCGAGTGGTGTTAGTTTCTTGTTGTGCTTCCCGTAGGTTTCCCCGCGCTTTGCTGCGGCGTAGAGGAGTAGGTACCAAGCCTCCCTCAGGTCCATGTGCTCCTCCCAAAACCTCCAGGCAAGTCTCTCGAACTCGTCAGCCTCCTCAGGGGTCAAGTCATCCTTATTAATCAACTCAAGGAGTCTCCTCTTCTCCTCGCTCGTGAGTGGATTGCCTATGATTGAGGCTATGCCGTTGAACACCGTCTTCCACGCGTCCACGTCCTCAATGACGCCCCTCTTTTTAAGGTGCTCAATGAGGCGGGTCATAGCCTCACCCTGCCACTTGAAGGCCTTAATGAGGAGGCTTAACCTATCCTCAACCTTACCCAACCTCTCCCTCAACTCACTGACACTAGCCTTTAGGGCTTCAACGTCCCTCTTTAACTCATCAACGTCCCTCCTTAGCGACTCAACATCCTTCTCAATCCTGGTTAGCCTAGCCCCGAGCCAGTAGGCTACCCTAACCAGGGCGATTATGATACCCACCTCGCCAAGCAGGAGCCCAATTGTGCCGTAGTCCATCAGGCACCCAAGAGTAAATACTACGCCCTGTCTTAAAAACCCAGTGTCTCAATAAAGGCCATCGTGTTTTCGACGCAGGCACTAATTGGTGCACTGCATAAAACACGGGACACTGATGAGTTCGAGAGGTTGACAAAGAAGTTCTGCAGCTAGCATGCTGGTAAGGTGGGGAACGCATGGCTGGTGCTTTGCTACGCAGGAGCGGTACGCGGGATGGTCTGTGGGAAGCACGGCGAAACTAACGTCACTCGATCCAACACTCCTCACTGGCTGTTGTGGCGAAGACCGCGATGGTTAGTCTTATAAACGCTCGAGTGATTAATCACTAGCATGATTGACGTGATAGTGAAGCAGGTCAGGCTGGTGATCCACGGCTCAAAAGACCTCCTTAGGAGCGGGGGTGGTGTCTCATGACGTCTGACGAGGTGCTCGCGGACATGCCATTAATCCAAGCTTCGTTACCGTATTATATTAAGATTAGCAGGGCATTCTTGGGCATGGTCAAGGCCTTAATTATCGGCAACATTAACGCTTATATCACCAACTCAATAGCCCCAATGTGCACCCTCTGGGTCGCGGTAAGGGCGAAGGAGTGGTGGTGAGGCATGGCATCAGGCAACGCCCTGAAGGCAGCCATTCTCGCCATAATCATCCTAGCAATCATAATCGCAATCTACGGACACTACCACCCACCACCGCCTCCACCGCCACAACCTGTCCTCATCATGAACCAACCAGCTGGTTTAGCTTACAACGGCCCAAATACGACTGCACTTGCTGGTTACTACTGCATAGAGGGCATTAACTCAAGCAGTGAGTACTCAATCCAGTTAAACGCCATGCTTAACAATGGACTGTGGGTTCAGAGCACGTATAAACCATCCGTCTTCTCTGATGATGTATGGTCAAGCACGCTCTTGTATCTTAATAATCTTTATACTATTAATACGCCTTGTGCCTGGTTAATCATTGCCCTGAGGAATGGGACTGCCTACTTTGGCTATAGTCTCGATGGTAGGCACGTTGTTTGGTATGACTCATACCCCGTGAATGCCACGTACATAATAGCATCCCCATCCACAGATATTGTCCTGGTAGGAACAGGTAATGAGACGCTAGCCCAGTTGGGTAATGGGACGACGCTAATACACTTAGCCCTTTACTACTGGAACGGGACTGATTGGACACCAGCACCAGTAAGCACTTACACGACGAGCGCTTCAGGAACTATTATCTACACGGGAGCCGTGAATCACGCGTATGTCTACACGAGCGGCGAATGTAGTGGCATTGTCTCATGGCCAAACCCGCTTAATAATACCCAATGCCCTGCACCACCGAGCTTCACGCCACAGCCACGACCACAGCCAATCCTCGTCGCAAACCAACCAGCTGGTTTAGCCTATAACGGGCCAGGCACGACCGCATTGGCCGGCTACTACTGCATTGTTGGTTTGAACTCAAGCAATGGGTTCTCAATCCAATTAAATGCTGAGTTGAACAGTGGGTTGTGGATACAGGATGTGTATGGAACGGCGAGTAATAATAGCGTGTCATTGACATCTTTCTGGACAAACGTGTGGAAGAACGAGGCTACGTATTCGGAATTGAGTCATGCTAGGGGCACGAACTATATTAACGCTTCATGTGCCTGGTTGGTCATGGCGATAAGGGATGGTAATGCATATTTCGGCTTCAGTCTCAATGGTAAGGATATCATCTGGTATGATGAGTATCCAGTGAAGGATACGGTGATTGAGCCCGGTGTCGGTACAGAACTAGTGCTGGCTGGTTATGGGAATGGAGCACAAGCACAATTGGGCCGTGGTACGCTAGTCTACTTGGCACTGTATTACTGGAATGGGACTGGTTGGGTGCTGGCGCCGGTGCGTGTTCTCACGTTGTACGGTGCGGAGAATCTCACTTCTACCGCGGAGACTGTGAACCATGCGTGGGTCTTCACGAATGGTACCTGCGGCGGCTATGTAGCCTGGTTTGGGTGGAACAGCACGAATCCAAGCGTGCCGGCTCTGCCGACAGGGCTTGAGCCTATTTGTCCGATGCCTTCATTGCCACCACCATCCCCACCACCCTCATTGCTCAACAATAACTTCTATGTCTATATAACGGTCTTGAATGACACGGTTGGTGTGTACTGGCAGGTGAGTTCTTCGAATGAGGGGTATGGGAGTAATTCTAACGTGTATAATGTAAAGTTGCGAATTATTGGTCCGATGGATATATTGACAGCGTCAGTAAATAGTACGAGTTTGTACAAATGTACAATAAGCCCATCAAGCGTGATTGTACGGAACGGCACCCATTACACATTTACAGTTAATTGTTTCTATAAGTCACCGCCTCACCCGTTATCGGTTACCAAATTGGTTACCAAGCGGGTATTGAGTATGTGGGACCGCCAACGACGGCATTGGCTGGTTACTACTGCATTGAGGGTATTGGCTCGAGTAATGGGTACTCAATACAGTTAAGCGCCATGTTGAGTAATGGTGTGCTGGTGCAGAACTCATACGGCACGTTTGTTGAGGAGTCCGTCAATGGTGGTCCGTGGGTTACATACACGGCATTAAGCGATAGTGTGTGGTCAATGGGTGCAAGCCCACAGCTCATTCATGGGAATAACCCAGACAACGATATAGTGAATGCGCCGTGCGCCTGGCTCATCACCGCCCTTAGAAATGGGGTTGTATACTTCGGCTACTCCCTCGATGGTAGAAGCATTAATTGGTATGGCTCATACCCCGTGAACGCTAGCTATATAGTACCAACAATGCTTGGTTACACAAACATCGCCCTAGGCTCAGGCAATGGTGAAGAGACACAGCTAAGCGGAGACACCCTCGTCTACCTAGCCCTCTACTACTGGAACGGCACTGGTTGGGCGCCAGCCCCAGTCACGCTCGCGGGCCAATACGCCACTGGGGAGGCTGTTAACCACGCCTACATCTTCACGGACGGCTCATGCGGTGGTGTGGTTAGTTGGCCAAATCCAGTTAATAATACTCAATGCCCGGTGCCTGGTTTTGAACCATAGGGAGTTTGCGAAAGGGGTTTAGGTCGTTCTCAGGCGTGTATGATGTGGTCGTGATGCTCCTAAGGGTTGTGGGCAGGGTTGCCGTGGAATGGTTTAAGTAATCCATGATGCTTGTCGGGGATGGTCTTCATTGGCGCCAGATGCCTTGAGTTGTTTGGTGGCTCCACGCAGAGGGCGTAAGCTGAATCTCAATCTCCCTAACTCTTAAGCCGGTTTCGATCTTTACATGCAGGTTAGTCTCACCTGTTTTCTTTCAAAAATGTGGGTGGGTGTTGGACGCAATGCTTTAAAGGGAGCGTGGTTCTGTGGTCTTTGTTTATGGGTGTTGTTGATATTGGTTTTGTTAGGGATAGGGTTAAGGCTGTGCTTGATGAGGTGCTTAGGTTTTATTCGGGTAAGGAGGAGGTTGTGGTGAAGATCCTGGCGGCTATCTTGGCCGGTGGGCATGTGCTCCTTGAGGATAAGCCGGGTGTTGGGAAGACCTTCCTAGCCAAGCTCATGGCTAAGGTTCTTGGGTTAAGCTTCAGTAGGATTCAGTTCACCCCAGACCTCCTGCCGAGCGACATAGTAGGTACTAAGGTTTGGAGACCAGCTGAGGGTAGGTTTGAAACCATGAGGGGCCCGGTATTTGCCAACTTCGTGCTGGCTGATGAGATTAATAGGGCTCCACCCAAGACCCAGGCTGCCTTGCTTGAGGCTATGGAGGAGCTTCAGGTCACGATTGAGGGTGAGACGCATAAACTCCCTCAACCATTCATAGTGATAGCCACCCAAAACCCCATTGAGTATGAGGGAACCTACCCACTCCCAGAGGCTCAGCTTGATAGGTTCATGGTTAAGTTGAGCCTCGGCTACCCCGATGAGGGTGAGGAAGAGGAGTTACTCAATAGGAGGATTAAGTGGATGACCGATGACCCAACGGGCTACGCCACAACCGTGACGAACGCCGATGAGTTACTGGCCATTAGGCAGTTCATTGAGGGTAGGGTGAGGGTTGACAGGGAGATAATCAAGTACATTCTCTCATTTAGGAGTATTAGGGATGATGATAGGGTTATGGCTGGCCCAAGCCCAAGGGGGCTGCTCTCATTGATGAGGATTGCCAGGGCTGTTGCGGTTATTGAAGGTAGGGACTACGTCATACCCGACGACGTCAAGTTCATGACACCGGACGTCCTTGGGCATAGGGTCGTGCTCAAACCCGAGCTGGCCCTGGAGGGTGAGGTAAGTGGTAGGGATGTGGTCCTAGAGTACGTTAATAAGTTGCCCGTGCCCAAGTGATTTAAATGGTTAAGGAGGTAGCCAAGTCATACTTTACATTGCTCGCAATACCAATAGTACTCTCCGTGCTAGCCTTCATAGGCACGGCGAAGGAGCTCCTAATACCCGTCATATTCTCCGTGCTCATGGTCGCCCTCGCACTGTACACGGGGGGTGATGAGCCCCAGGTTTCCATTGAGCTGGCTTTAAGTAGGGATAGGGTTTTCGTGGGTGATGAGGTTGAGGTTAGGGCTAGGGTTAGGGTTAGGGGTGGCTTCGGGCTATTATCCATAGCCCTACCACCAGCCTCGTACAGGGATAGCGGGGACTACGCGAGGTACGCCGAGAGCCTAGAGGTGACTAGGGGCAATTCTGTGCACGTGGTCTTTAAGGGCTTTAGGGATCTCGAGAGGGAGTACGTGGTGAGGATTAAGGCGCTTAGGAGGGGTAAGTTCGAGTTTGGGCTTGTTAGGTACACTTACCATCACATGTTCGGTATGAGGGTTATTGAGGATTCGTGGGATAAGGGGCTTAGGTTAACTGTGCTCCCGAGGTACAGGATAATTAGGAGGGGTGTGGGTAGGATTAAGCCGTCCCTCGTCACGCCCAGGGTCACGCCAATAAGGCTAGGTCCCCATTCCACGGACTTCATTGAGGTTAGGGAGTATGTGCCAGGCGACCCGTTCAAGTTCATCAACTGGAAGGCCTCGGCCAGGTCTCCTCAGGGTAAGTTGCTGTCCAATGAGTATGAGAGGGAGGGGCTTAGGACGGTGGTTTTCCTGGTCGACGTCTCAGAGAACATGAGGTATGGGCTACCCCACGAGAACCCACTCGAATACTCAATCTACCTAATACTCTCCCTAGCCAAGGCCCTGATCAGGTACGGCTACAACGTAGGCCTATGGACCCTGCCCGACACAGACATCTACGTAATGCCCTCGTCTGGTCAGACACAGTTCTACAGGCTACTAAACGCGCTGCTGATCATTGAGGGGATTAGGGAATCTGAACCTGAGGATTACCTGAACCCTGGGTTGTTGAGGATTATTGCCGAGACTAAGCCAATACTGATACTCCTAACCAACATAGCCGACGGGCAGTCCGTGCGCAGGTTGAGGAGTTACCTATGCCGGGGTGATGAGGGTAGGTGCAGGGGCTTGGGCAGGGTCTTAATAATAGATGTAGTCCACAGTTCAATAACCCACAGGGAGTTACTGGGCAAGTACATGGAAACCCCATGCCTCGGAATCGCCCCAAGTAGGGCTAGGCTGTATAGGGCACTGCCAAGGTGGACCCAGGTTGTTACCTGGGACCCGCTCTGCGAGGGTGTTGGGGGTCTGGTGGCTAGGTTGATGCCTAGGATTAGGTGGTTGTCGTGAGAGTCGCCTCGCCAGCCCTAGCCCTACTACTACCGTTAACACCATTCCTAGCACTCCAGTTCCTGGCGAAGTACCCAAGCCTCGTTGTATACGTGGGACTCGTGATAGTGGCCCTAGTGGGTGTAGTGGGCCTGGTTAGGGGTAAGGGGGTTGGTTACGCTGGTTTGGTCTCGGCATTGATCTCAAGCCTCCTAGTGGTATTGAGCATGGGTTACATACCCTACCTCACCCACTTCACCCTAGGCGTCATAAAATACTCCGCATTACCGTACCTAGGGGTGTCCATTGCAGCCAGCCTATGCGCCCACTTCCTTGGGAATGCCTACGAGGTGTCTAAGAGGTTTGAGGCGGCAATGAGGAGTTATGGTCATGACCCTAGGGAGGCCAGGGAGCTTGACGCAATGAATGCCTGGGCCATTGCTGTGGGTGGGGTCCTCCTGGCGGTTTCACTAGCCCTATACGCACTTATGAGGGTTGCGAGAGTGCTTGAGCTATCCCCAATACTGGCGGTGGACGTGTTTATCGTGGTTTACCTGGCGTTGATGGTCATAGCCATGGTACATTCCCAATCCATTAGAGACAAAGCTTAAAATACCGAGTACCCTTTTAGGTAATGCTGAGAATGCTTAGGTTTTCATCACTAACCAGGGCTCTAGCCGTGTTATTCGTGGCGTTCTTAATATTGACAATAATAGTGAATAAATTCGTGGACTACCTCTTAAGGATCGGGAATATTAATCAACTGCAAGGGCTCGTAAACCAGTATTCACTTAAAATCGCCTACTACGTGGCCCTAATTATGACTAACCCGCTTGGTTTAACGCAAATAACCAGAGGGCTCGTTCCCCCTATTGAATCGGTGTTGGTGTACCTAGTCATAGTGCTCACGCTGCTTTTCATACTCACACTAATGCTACTGGCCGGCGTTGAGGACCTGAGGGGCTCATTACAGCTCATTAGGGTTGATAGGGTGGCTAGTATGCCGCTGCTCGGCTCAGCAGCATTAATGATTGGGGGACCGGCGTTGGCTATTGGTGGGTTGGTGTTGCCGCTATTCGCTAACGTTAAGCCCATTGTAACGTCGGGCGTTAGGTTTACATTGAGTTCGGGAATGGCAACTCTCACGCTACCCCTGCCTTGGACCATGGTGCTGGGTTACGAGCTTTGGCTAGTGGGTGTTGTGGTGTTGGGCATTGTGGTCACAGCTACGCTACTGCTAAGGCTTAGGCGGGGTGGCTTCGCGGGACGTGGTGCCCTATCAACAATAGGTGCACTACTGCTCACGGGAGGCTCCGTATATGCCTTCGCAAACCCACTGTTCGGTTTCCTAATAGCCACTGTTGGCTCAGCTATACTGAGCCTGGTGGGGGTTGGGCCATGAGAAGAAGTTACCTACCGGCGCTCTTTCTAATAGTGGCCTTGCTCATAACCTGGGTCCTAATGAACTCGATACACCTCCTGGTGGTGACGCCCAGCGGCTCCAGCGGCTCCGCTAACCTGGGCCTGGGTAAGGGCTTTGGTTTGAGGGGCTTCGGGACGGGTTGGGTTGGCATTGGAATTGGGCGGTTTGGGTTCGGTTCAGGTTTGTCCGGGTTTGGGCATGGGCTACGTGGATTCGGCTTCAGCTTGCCCTTCACGGGCTTAACCATTGCACTACCGATAATAAACGTGGCTATGCCTAAAGCTAATGTGACCATGCCTAATGTTAATATGACCATGCCCAAGGCTAATGTGGGTATGCCCTTCACGGGCCTAACAATCATATTACCAATAATACAATTACCGGGAATACACGTGCCGCTAGGAGGCGGAGGAGGTGGGGGAGGGGGTGAGTCGGGTTCAGGTTCAGGCGCGGTTGGTCAAGGTGCCGCGGCTAGCCAGGGTACCACGGTTAAGGCGACCACCGTGCATGTTGTCAGCATAACCATGCAGTGGTTGATTTACCTATTCATAGCCATTATCGCCATTCTAATCGCATTCTCGCTAATAACCACCCTGAGGAACATGGGTGGAGCTAGGACAACCGTGAAGGAGGAGACCAGTGAAGAGGCTAAGGGTAGGAGGGTTGTGGAGAAGCCACTGGTGAAGGTTGAGAGGAAGCCCACGAGTACCGTGGGTGAGGAGTACCAGCAACCCAACTTGGGCGGTGTCTTCGTGCCGCTTAGGGGTTGGGGTGGTGGTAAGCTGATTAAGTTCGGCATTGATGTAGACCTACCACTGGTGTGGAGGGTTAATGAACCACTATCTATCGAGGTAGCTCCAGGCGTTGCCGTTTCAGTAAGCCCTGAGGGGGAGGTTGGGGATGGTTACGTAATCTTTAGGGGTGTTGGTTGTCACGAGGTGTCTGCTAGGCTTGGTAATGAGGCTGAGGTGCATAAGGTACTTGTGGTTGACGACTACACTAGGGAGGTGGTGGAGGTTTTCGAGAGGAACATTTTGAGGGGTGATGTTGATCATAGGGTGATGACGCCCAGGGAGATTTGTAGGGAGTTGGGTAGGAGGGGGTTGTTGGGCGATGGGGATTGCCTATCGTGGAGTAGCTTAAGGGTCTTTGAGGATGCCAAGTACGGTGGGTACGCGATGGATAGGGCTAGGTATGAGGAGTTCGTGAGAGGGCTTTATAGGTTGAGGGAGTCTTACGTGAGGTGGTGCGCTTGAAGGCGAGCTGGAGGGGTTATGCAGTAAGGGCGGCAGTCATAGCGGTAATCTACATACTGCTCAACGCCCTGGCACTGAGAGTACAGGCACCAGCCCTCTTAAGACTCGTAGCCTTCATTAACGGCGTAATACTGCTACCATTAATACTTTACTACGCGATCAAAACCATCGGCAACCTAATTGCCGAAAAAGCCGTTGGCAAGGGCTTAGGATTAATAGGCCTAGCACTAATGGACCTGGCAGCCCCAGCTGCCGGCCTATACATCGGCTTCAGCAACCTAGCCTCCTCCATAGCGCAGTTCGTTAAGCCACCCACCTACTTAACCCCGGCTTTAACGGCACTCTACATGTTGGCACTCGGCCTAATGATTAGGAGGTTCGGCAAGAATGACCTGGGTGGTGTGGTTAGCGATGCGGTGTCTGGTGTTGGGGTTGCGGTGTTCATCTACGGCTTCGCTGGGTTAATCTACCTGGCATCAAGTCCGCTGGCCATGCCCTTCGAGGTCTTATCCCTCACGGTGGCCGCCACCTCACTGGCGATGCTGGGTGGTTTACGTAACCCGCAGGTGCTTGAGTTGAAGCCCCTATTCAACAGGGTTAATGCGATAATCTTCATCATAGCCCTCACCCTAGCCCTAAGCAGCATACCCAGCCTAGCCATGTACTCAGGCTACATAGACCTAGCCGGCTTGGTGGCGATGCTGGGACTTACGGGTGAGACGGCGTATAGGGTTTATAGGGCGCACAGCACGAGCTTGGAGGGGATACGTGAGAGGGTGTACGCTGAGCATGAGAGACAGAGGGATGTGAAGGCAACACAGGAGGATGAGGTGCTCCAGCGTGCGTTAGACGACTTCATCAAGTACGGCAATAAGGAGGATTTAATCATGTACGCAACCCACATGCTAACCCTCTGCGACAAAGACCTACTCGAGATAAGGGATGCGCTGGGGGAATTAATCAAATACAGGGAGACCCTAAACACCAACACCAGGTGGATCTGGAACCCAGGCAAGGTTGAGGAGACCATGAGGGAGGAGATGTCGAGGAGACAGGCGATTGCAAGAAACATCATGGGCGAGATTACAAACTGCCGCAACACCAAGGAACAAAAACCAACCCCACCCACCCAAAGGTAACCCAAAGCCCTCTTTAAGTAAACCATGGATTACACAACCATATTAAACAACATAGTGATGAGAAAGGAAGGTGAGGGTGGGCAGGTGGTGGAAATGCACGGTCAATGCAACTGCATAATGATAATAAGGACGTGCAACGAGGAGTTGATCAAGGAGGCAATCAAGCTCGGCGCTGATGAGGCGCGATGTGAGGGCGATAAACTAATAGTAATGTGGAGCAGGGAGGAGGAACCACCATGCAGCTTGAAGTGCTTGGTGATGCAGACAATGGGTGAGGTGATTAAAAAGGCATGATTCAATTCCCTTTAGAGCGCAGTAATGAAGGACCTGGAAGAACCAACGAGGTAATTTGCGGCTCACCCCCTGATGTGTTCGTATACGCTATTTAGGGAGTCTGCAGTATCAATTAATTCGTAGAGTCCCCGCGGATTGCAAAGTGAGCCTTCACCCTCGGCTTGAGCCTGGGTTTTCGAGCATCTTTGCTATTAGTAATGTTGTTATTGTGTTAGGTAGTTTTACGGGGCGTGTCTCAATTAAACATTAATTAATGTGGATGTGGGAGGTGTGGTAGGTCCTTGGTATGGGTCGTTGCAGCATTTGTGGGAGGAGTAGGGTGACTATTAGTGACGTGTTGGGGGTTTGCGTTGATTGTCTCAGGAGTAAGCCTCATGAGGCGTTAAGAGTCGCGATGAGGGCCCACGTGGAGTATAGGAGGAGGCTTGGGTTGCCCCTTGAGCCCCCAAGGCATGTTGGTGGGGTTAGGTGCGGTGTTTGTGTTAATGAGTGCGTAATACCTCCAGGCGGTGTTGGTTTCTGCGGTGTTTGGATGAACAATGGTGGTAGGTTGAGGCCTGTCGAGGGTTTCGGCGTGGGTATTCTGCATCATTACCTCGACCCACTCCCAACTAACTGCGTGGCTACGCCTGTCTGCCCCGCGGCAACCGGCGCTGGTTACCCGAAGTATGCCCTGGCGAGTGGCCCCGAGTACGGTTATTACAACTTGGCCGTGTTCTTCGCCGGGTGTAACCTCGACTGCCTCTTCTGTCAGAATTGGGAGCATAAGGAGATGATTGTTAGTAAGAGGCTTAGGGTGAGGTATGGGGTTTCGGAGGATGGGCTCGTGAGGGTGGCATTGCATGGTAAGGTTCCCTGTGTATGCTACTTCGGAGGGGATCCTGGGCCTCACGTTGTTTATGCGTTGAGGGTTTCTCGGAGGATTGTTGAGGAGGCTCGGAGGATGGGGGTTGTGAAGAGGATTTGTTGGGAGACGAACGGCCTCGTTAATGAGGCAATAATGAGGGAGATGGCTAGGGTAAGCCTCGTTAGTGGTGGTATTGTGAAGATTGACTGGAAGGCCTGGTCCCCAGCCGTGTACCAAGCACTCACTGGGGTTGATGGTTGGAAAGCCTTTGAGAGAATAAAGAGGAATGCTAAGATTGTTGCCGAGATGGCGAGGGAGAGGAGGGAGATCCCACTGCTCGTTGTGAGTACCCTCCTTGTCCCTGGGTATGTGGATGCGGAGGAGGTGCGCCACATCGCGGAGTACGTAGCCTCGGTTGATGCTGAGACACCCCTAGTGCTGCTGGCGTTCTACCCCACACATCTACTACAGGACCTACCACCAACAAGTAAGAGGCATGCGCAGGAGGCAATCAAGGTCGCTAGGGAGGCAGGGCTTAGGAGGGTGTACGTAGGTAATGAGTGGTTCCTAAAGGATTACTATTGATGTGACTGGGAAAGAGGTGGCGTAAGGTGGAGCTCAGAGTTTTAGTTTTCCGACTGCCTTTACCCTTACCTTTACTGCGTTGCCTGGTAGGTATGGCATTGCTATTTCCTCGACTTCGGCTATCTCCACGGTTGCTGGGTCTGCCCCGGCCTCAATGGCCCTTTTCTTAGCCTCCTCAGATGCATCCTGGATGGCCTTCTCCCTGGATACTTGCTCGTATGAGTATGCCTTTTCAACAACGGCGCCAACTAGTGCTGTGGCTGCGCCAATTGCGTTTGCGTATTGGGCGTGTTCAGGTCTGATAACCTCCTTGGCACCTCTCAATACCTTAGGCCACATTGCTGATCCACCACCAACCAGTATTACTGTTTCGGGTTCTGGTCTTAGTTTTATTCTATCTAAGGCGTCCTCGAGCATTTCAACCATCTTTGCGTAGGCCTTCTCGACTAACCAACTCGGTATTTTGGATCGAGCTAGCTCGGGGTTGCATCTTGGGTCGTCAATAAACATGACGCCCTTAGCCAACGCTATATCTGTGG
>Ga0080005_127249_pt1 | contig 20205 bp, 19 predicted proteins | sample JossMetagenome_2_FD_69208 | JGI IMG/M metagenome (GOLD analysis project Ga0080005, IMG submission 69208) | Hot spring sediment microbial communities from Joseph's Coat, Yellowstone National Park, USA - JC3_ASED (SPADES assembly) (version 2) | ecosystem: Environmental > Aquatic > Thermal springs >... | reverse complement strand
CTGTAAATTCGATGTTGAGAAGCCCGAAAGTGATTTTTTCTAAAAGGAAAGTTAAAGAAAAGGATAGAGAATACCAGCTATAGAGAACGCTAGCGCGCGAGAGCGCTCTGGGTGATAGGGGTGGCTAAGCTCTGCCTCGTGAAAGCGCAGGTCTTGCTCATGCGCGTGGGCGAGCGGGGCGCGCGCCGGCTTGCGCCGCCAATTTTGGCGGCTCCCTGCCGCACCGCTCTAATTAGCAGGCGGGCGGTCTAAAACCTGCTAATTAACGAAAACGGAAAGGGGGGCGGATAATTGACGCTCCAGCCAGAAGGGGTCGAGGGCGGGGGCGAAGAGCGCGCGGACGAAGCGGAGCGCACGCTTAATAATCGCCCACTCCGCCGCGCGCTCGGGATGATCGAGGAGCTGATCCGGCTGGACGTCGCCCAGCTTGAGAGGGCGTACAGGCAGAGGGAGAGGGCGGTCGAGGCGAGGGTGAAGCTGCCCTTCGCGCTCAGGCTCGACGGTGTCGGCTTCGGGCGCGCCCTGAAGGGCTTCGCGGAGCCGAGGGACGAGAGGGTTCACAGGGCGCTCGTGCAGGGGGCGATGGAGCTCGTCAAGCGGCTGTCAGCGAGCGGCGCCTACGTGGTGAGCGACGAGGTGAACGCGCTGTTCCTGGGCCCCTCGCTCCCCTACGCCGGCAGGGTGGAGAAGCTGGCCAGCATCTCCGCCTCCCTGCTCTCGGCCGTCGCCTCCACGCTGCTCAACCGGCAGCTCGTCTTCGACTCCCGCGCGATCCCGCTGGAGGACGCGGAGGACGCGAAGAGGTACATCGCGTACAGGGCGAGGGTGGGCTTGAACAACTTCGTGGGCTCCATGCTGCACAGGCTGGGCGCCGAGGTCGCGGGCGTGCACCTGGCGGAGCGGATCGCGAAGCTGGAGAGCCTCGGCGTGCGCTTAGCCGAGCGGCCGGCGTGGGAGTGGAGCGGCTCGTCCGTGTTCTGGAGGCTCGGGGGCAGGAGGGAGCTCGCGGTCGAGGACGGCCCCTGGAGGTTGATCGAAGCGATCGAGGCGTACGCCCGCGCGCCCGAGCTGGCGCAGTAAAAAGCAAATAAGGGAGCTGCTCGCGGGGGGCTGCGCGGGTGGTGCCCATTGCTCAGCGGGTGGTGAAGCCGAGGGCTGACCCCCGGAAGGTCGCCCTCCTGAAGGAGATCGAGGAGAAGTGGCAGCGGCGGTGGGCTGAGGCGAGGATCTTCGAGCCCGAGCCGGTCGAGGGGAAGCCGAAGTTCTTCATCACGTTCCCCTACCCCTACGTGAACGCTTACCCGCACTTGGGCAGCGCGTTCACGGTCTTGAGGAACGACATCATGGCGCGGTACAAGCGGATGAAGGGGTTCAACGTGCTGTTCCCGCAGGGTTGGCACGCGACGGGCAGCCCCATCGTCGCCGCGGCCCTGCGCGTCAGGGAGGGTGACCCGAAGCAGATCGGGATACTGAAGTCGATGGGGATACCGGAGAGCGAGATACCGAAGTTCGCGGAGCCCGAGCACTGGATCCGCTTCTTCTGCAAGGAGTGGAGGAGGGACTTCCAGCGCTTCGGCCTCTCGATCGACTGGAGGAGGGAGTTCCACACAACATACCTCAACCCGCCCTACAGCAGGTTCATCCAGTGGCAGTACAACAAGCTGCGCGAGAAGGGGCTCATCGCCAAGGGCACGCACCCAGTCGTCTGGTGCCCGAAGGAGGGCAAGGTGGTGGGCGACCACGACCGGCCCGACGAGTACGCCGGGATAGGGCCGGAGGAGGTGGCGATCATCAAGTTCCGCGGCGAGGACGGGCTCGTGTACCCCTGCCTCACCTACAGGCCGGAGACCGTCTACGGGGCCGTCAACGTGTGGGTGAAGCCCGACTACGAGTACCTGGTCGCGGAGGTGGACGGGGAGCTCTGGGTGCTGGGCGAGTACGGGGCGAGGGAGCTGGCCGACCAGAAGCACGCGGTGAAGGTGGTCGGGCGCGTGCGCGGGAGGGACTTGGTGGGCAGGTGGGTCTTGAACCCGGTGACCGGCTGGCGCATCCCCGTGCTGCCGGCCCTCTTCGTCGAGCCGGACCAGGGCACGGGCATCGTCATGTCCGTGCCCGCCCACGCGCCCTACGACTACGCCGCGCTCCTCGACCTCAAGAGGGGGCTCGCGTCCGAGTACGGGCTCGACCGCGAAGTGGTGGAGGCGGTGAAGCCGGTCCCCATCATCAAGCTGGAGGGCTACGGCGAGGTCCCGGCCGCGACCGTTGTGGAGAAGCTCGGCGTGGAGAGCCAGCTCGACCGGGAGAAGCTGGACGAGGCGACCCGCGAGATCTACTCCGAGGAGTTCTACAACGGCGTGCTATCCGAGGTCTTCGGCAGGCACGCTGGGAGGAAGGTGGCGGAAGCCAAGGAGGAGGTGCTGGCGGAGCTGGTCGAGAAGGGGGTTGCCTTGAGGCACTACACGCTGCCGAGGCCCGTCTACTGCAGGTGCGGCGCGAGGACCCACGTGAAGATCGTCGAGGACCAGTGGTTCCTCAGGTACAGCGACCCCGAGTGGAAGCGTCTGGCCCACGAGTGCATCGACAGGATGAGGTTCCTCCCCGAAGGCATCCGCGACTACTTCCACAAGCAGGTGGACTGGTACGGGGATTGGGCGTGCACCCACAAGGGGGAGCTCGGCACGCCGCTGCCCTGGGACCCCAGCTGGGTCCTCGAGTCGCTGAGCGACTCGACGATCTACATGGCCTACTACGTGCTCGCCAAGTACCTGCAGCACCCGGAGGAGTACGGGATCAGCTGGGAGAAGCTGGACGACTCGTTCTTCGACTACGTCCTCCTGGGCGAGGGCGACCCCAAGGCGGTCGCCGAGAAGCTGGGGGTCAGCGTGGAGCTGATCGAGCGGATCCGCGGGGAGTTCCTCTACTGGTACCCGGTTGACATGCGGATCTCGGGGAAGGACCTGATGCCGAACCACCTCGTCTTCTTCATCTTCCACCACGTCGCGATCTTCCCGCCCGAGCACTGGCCGCGGGGGATCGGCGTCAACGGCTGGGTGAACGTCGCCGGGGAGAAGATGTCGAAGTCGAAGGGAAACTTCATCCTGCTGCGGGAAGCCCTCGAGTGGTGGGGGGCCGACGCGACGAGGTTCGCCGAGGCGTACGCGGGGAACTCGGGCCTCGACGACGCGAACTTCGAGCCCGAGGTCGCCGACAGGGCGGTCGACCTGCTCCTGGAGTGGTACGAGTTCGCCGTGAGCAACTACGGCAGGGGGAGGGGGGAGAGGCTGCCCATCGACGACTGGTTCGAGAGCGTCCTCCACAGGACGCTGAAGGAGGTGGAGGAGTGCATGGAGCGGGCCGACTTCAAGGACGCGCTCGTCAAGGGCTTCTTCAACCTGCAGAACGCGTTCCGCTGGTACCTGCGCCGGTGCGGGGAGCCGAACAGGGAGCTGCTGAGGGAGTTCATCGAGGTGCAAACGCTCATCCTCGCCCCCTTCACCCCGCACGTCTGCGAGGAGATCTGGGAGAAGCTGGGCAAGCGGGGCTTCGCGAGCCTCGCCCCCTGGCCCGAGCCGAAGCTGGAGCGGGTCAACCCGCAGGCCGAAGCGGCTGAAGAGATCGTGAGGAGCGTGCTCGAGGACGCGAGGGAGGTGCTCGCCCTCGTCAAGGGCGCCCCCCAGGAGGTGCTGCTGGTTGTGGCCGCGGAGTGGAAGTACGAGTTCGCGAAGCGCGCGTCCGAGCTCGCCGGCAAGGGCGCGCCGCTGAGGGAGGCCCTCAGGTCCGCCTTGAGCCAGCTGGATCCGAGCTTGCGCAAGCAGGCTGGCAGGGTCGTGGAGATGTACGCGAAGAACCCCAACCTGCTCCAGCTCCTCATCCCGAGGGAGGTCGAGTACAGGGCTCTCAGCTCCGCCGCCAGCTTCTACGAGCGCGAGCTCGGCGTGAAGGTCAGGGTCCTGCTCGAGGAGGAAGCGGGGGAGATCGGCAAGGTCCCGCTGCCGGCGAGGCCGGCGATCATCGTGCGCACCTAGCGCGCCGGGCTGACCTAGCGCCCCCGCACCGCTGGCTTTTTCACCCGGCAGCCGGGCGGCCCGCGGAGGCGGTGTTCGTGCGCGCGCGCAAGCTGCGCGCTTACCTGGAGCTGGTGAGGGTCGAGCAGTGGTACAAGAACCTCATGGTCGGCGTGCCGGCGATCTTCGCCCTGAAGCTGACGGACCCCGGCGTCTACCCGAAGCTCGCGCTCGGCTTCGCGGCCCTCTCGATGGCCTCCAGCTCCGTCTACGCGTTCAACGACGTGAGGGACCTCGAGGCGGACAGGGCGCACCCCACGAAGCGCTTCAGGCCCCTGCCCTCGGGCCGCGTCAGCGTCGGTGAGGCGCTGACCCTGTCCGCGTCGCTCGCCGCCGCCTCGCTCGCGCTCTCGCTCGCCCTCGAAGCGCGCTTCGCGCTGTGCGTGCTCGCGTACCTCTGCGTCTCCCACCTGTACAGCCTCTTCCTGAAGCGGGTAGCGGTCGTCGACGTGACGGCCATCGCGCTGAACTACCTGATCCGGGTGGTCTCGGGGGCCGCGCTCATACGCGTCGAGGCTTCGCCCTGGCTCGTCTCCGGCTTCTTTTTCCTCGCCCTCTTCCTCGCGCTGAGCAAGCGGAAAGCGGAGCTCGCCGTCGCGGGGTCCGCGGCCCGGGAGGTGCTCAAGGTCTACAGCGAGCGGTGGCTCGACCAGGCTCTCAGCATGGCGGCCGCGATGACGATCGTGACCTACGCGGTCTACTGCGCCGAGGTCCCGCTGGGGCGGCGGCTCGTGCCGACGATCCCCGTGATGGCCTTCTTCCTCCTGCGCTACTCCTTCGCGCTGGAGAGGGGGGTGGGCGAGCAGCCCCACGAGATCATCGTGCGGGACAAGCCCACCCTCCTCGCTGCCCTCGCCCTCGTGGCTTCCGTGCTCGCGCTCGCCTACCTGCCGATCGGTTAGGCGCGCGCTATGAACCGATCGGTGCGCGCGCTACCGAAAGTAAAATTTTCTAAACGGAAAGTTAAAGAAGATAATAGAGAATATGCAGGTATACTATATAGGGTGCTCCGGCGGAGCTAGGTTGACGAAGTCGCGAGAGAGGATAAAGAATATGCATACAAGGAAAAGTGTATAAGGCGTGCGCGCCCCGGGTTTCCGGGGGCGTGGAGCGCGCGCTGGCCGAGCTCCCCTTCCTCCCGAGCCCGGAGTCCGTGATCGTGAAGGCGCTGGACATGGCGCGGCTCCAGCCGGGCGAGCGGCTCGTAGACCTCGGCTGCGGGGATGGGAGGGTGCTCGTGGTCGCCGCCAAGCGGTACGGCGCTTACGCGGTGGGGGTCGAGCTCAACCCCCTGCTCGCGAAGCTCGCGGCGAGGGAGTGCCGCTTCGCTGGCGTCTGGGGCAGTGTCGACGTCGTGCACGGCGACCTGTTCAGCTTCGACGTCTCCCCCTTCGACGTCGTCTACGTCTACCCCTCGCCGGCCGTGGTGAGGAGGCTCGCGTTCAAGCTGGCGGCCGAGTGCAGGGAGGGGTGCAGGGTGGTCGTGCACGACCACCCCCTCCCTGCGGCGGAGCCGGTGGCCGCAGCCTCCGTACCCTCCGGAAGCTTGCACGTCCACACCGTGTACCTCTACGTCGCCGGCGCATCGTGGCCGGTCCGAAAAGTTAAATGAGGCTGCCGGGAAAGGCCCGCGTGGAACGCTCAGCCTACGACGAGAAGGTGTTCATGGACTCGAGGGGCAGGAGGTACTTCTACAGGTTGTGGAGAGCGGAGCGCGCTAAAGCCGCGCTCGTCGTGCTCCACGCGCTCGGCCTCCACTCGGGCAGGTACGCTTGGCTGTGCGAGGAGCTAGCCTCGGCTGGCGTGACGTGCTTCGCGCCCGACCTCTACGGCCACGGCATGTCGGAGGGGGCGAGGGGAGGGGGCTCCCTCGGCGAGCTCCTAGCTTCCGCGAGGACCTTCGTCCAGCTGGTGCGCTCCAAGTGCGGCTCTCGCGAGCTGCACCTGGCTGGCCACGGCCTAGGCGCCCTCCTCGCCCTCGCCTCCTCCGACCTGGCCAACAGCCGCGTCATCGCGCTATCGCCGGCCGTCGAGCTGGCCCCCTTCTGGCGCTCCCCGCTCAAGCTGAAGCTTGCAGCTGCGCTTGGGCTGAGGGTCTACCTGGAGCCGAGCCCCCTTTACGACTCCGGGCGCCGCGACGCGATCCTCGAAGCCGAGGTGGACAACCTCGTTGTCCGGAAGGTTCCGGCGAAGCTCGTAGCCGAAGCCCTGCGCCTCCTGCGCTCCGGAAGGAAGCTAGCTGAGAGCCTCTTCGTGCTAGCCGAAAAGGGGCTGGCCGGCAGCGAGTGCTACTCCGCCTTCAAGGGGCTGGCCCAGAGGGTCGAGGCCGAGGTGCTTTACGAGCCCGAGCTCCAGGAGTTCCCCTTCGAAACGCTTGTGGAAAGGCTTATAGCGTGAGGGGGAGGGGCCAGCGAACCGTGGGAGGGAGTCGGAGGGGGGCTCCTAGCGGTTCGCTGGCCCTGGTTACCCGAGGGAAACGGGGGTTTATGAACCTTTCCTGCGTGGGGGTCGAAGGGCTTTTTATACCTGCCTGTTTCGAGCGAGACGATGGAGGAAGTTTACAACGAGCTGAGGTGGAACCCGCTCCTCGGCTCTTGGGTGGTGGTTTCGAGCAAGCGGAAGGGGAGGCCCTGGAGGAGCGGCGAGTGCCCCTTCTGCCCGGGAGCCCCCGAGACCGGCTACGGGTGGCGGGTGCTCGTGCTCGACAACCGCTACCCGGCGCTCCGCCCCGACGCGGTGCCGTCGAGGGAGGGGCGGGACATATACGCTGTGGAGCCCGCTTACGGCTACTGCAAGGTGGTCGTCGAGACACCCCAGCACGAGGGGGACCTCAGCGACATAGGCCTCGAGGACCTGGCGCTCTACGTGCGCGAGCTCGCCCGGGTTACGCGCGAGCTGTGCGCTGACCCGAAGATCCAGTACGTGATGCCGTTCAGGAACAAGGGCGAGGTGATCGGGGTTTCGCTGACGCACCCGCATAGCCAAGTGTACGCGCTGCCCTTCGTGCCCCCCAGGGTCAGGGTCGAGATGAGGAACATGGAGAGGTTCTGGCTGGAGAGGGGCGAGTGCCTGCTCTGCAGGATCCTCGAGCTCGAGAGGGGGGAGAAGGTTAGGCTGATTTACCGGAATAGCGGCTTCACCGCCTTCCTGCCTTTCTTCGCGATGTGGCCGTACGAGGTGCACGTGTACGCGAACAGGCACGTGGGCTCGCTCTGCGAGCTCAGCGAGGAGGAGGTGGTGGACCTCGCCGACGCGCTGAAGGTCGTGACGGCGGCGTACAACAGCCTCTTCGACTTCAGCCTCCCCTACATGCTCATCTTCCACCAGAAGCCGTGCAGGGAGCGGGCGGAGTACTTCCACCTCCACCTCGAGTTCTACCCGGTTCACAGGGAGCGGGACAAGCTGAAGTACGCGGCCGGCATCGAGTGGGGAGCTTGGACGTTCACTTACGACGCGCTACCCGAGGAGAAGGCGGCTGAACTTAAGGCGGCGCTCGCGAGAGCGCTAGGGAAGCTCGCCGCGAGCGGCTACAAGCCGCGGGGCGAAGCCTACACGGCGTAGCAGCTACGTTCCTCTCCTGGCTCACTGCTTAGGTGCTCTTTCCCAGCTGCTTTCGGTCGGCGCAGAAAGTTTCAGTATTCTCGGCGCGGGCGGTTTGTTCGAGCTCACCCCCTCTTCCCGTCCGCGCAACAAAACCTCCGCGTATCTCCTGCCAAGAAGCGTTGGCTGGCGGCGACGTGCGCGAGCGAAGTTGCGAGCGTAAAGCTGATTTAGGCTACCTCGCGCAACCCAGCTTCGTGGAAGCGGGGAGAGCTAGGTTCGAGCAGCTGAGGTTGGGCGTGGAGGAGGCGCTGGCCTTGATAGAGGCTTGCAGGGCTAGCACGCTGCTCGATGCCCTGAGGATGCTCTCGAGCGGGGCTCCGGGCCCGTTGAGGGCTTACGTGGTGGGGGAGGAGCTGGTGGTCGCCGCCGGCAGCTACTCGCTCCTCGGCGTGAGCATCGGGGAGGGGAGGGTGAGGATGTGGGAGGATTGGAGGGACAGGCTGGCGGCCGCCGCCCGGGACGCGGCCAGCGCTGTGGCGAAGAGGCTGATGACCATCACGCTGGATAGGGGCGAGGAGGCGCCGGCCGAGCTCAGGGACGTTGCGGGGAAGCTGGCGGCAGCCGTCGAGAAGGGGGATTTGGGGGAGCTGGAGGAGCTCCTCAAGCGGCTCAGGAGCGAGCTCCAAGGGATCGCCGGTGCTTGAGCTAACGCCGTACAGGAAGCTCCTCGACGTGAACGTGGCCTGCAAAGCGATCAGGGATGTTAGGAGGCTGCTCCTCTACGGCACGTGCGTGAGGGACGAGCACCCCTCCATATTCGAGGAGTACGCGCGCGGGCGGGTGCCCCTCGCGGTCTGCATGGAGGAGGTGCACTTCAACATGGTCGCCCTCAAGCTCGCCTCCATCGCCGCCCGCGTCAAGCTGGAGGAGCTCGTCGTCCTCACGGTCGACGGGAGCCCCCACTGCCTGCAGCTCCACATGGCCGCGGAGGAGGTGGACAGGATCGTGGGAGGACTACCGAGGAGGCACGTCGTGATCGAGGAGGGGGAGCCGGTTGAGATCGACCCCGAAACCGTGAAGGTTGCCAGGTACTTGAGCAGGGTCCAAAAGCTCAGGAGAGAAGCTCGCGCCCCCGCCGATAGCGGCGTCTCGCGAGATGCGTTTGCACGCTAGCGGCTAATCGGGCACCCATGCCGTGTACACGCGGCCCCAGTTCGTGCCCCTATCGAAGGCGACGACGCTGTACTGCAACGGGTCCTTCGCGGCGCTAACCACGCACACGGTTACCGTGGCGCCCACGTACCTGGTGGTGAAGCCCAAGCTCACGCCTATCGAAACGTTGCCGGTGGGGTACGAAACGCCGAAGCCCAGCGCCACGCTTACACCTCCGATCTCCCAAGCGCCGCCTATGTTGAACTGCACGCAGGCTCCGGGGTCGCCGATAGGTTTAACGTTCCCGCCTACGGGCGGCGGCGTGTACGACCTGGTCTCAATGTAGTAGATGCCCCCCAAGCACGCCGAGGGGAACACCGCCTCTATCACCTGCGTGAGAACCCCGCTATCGTACCTTTCCCACCTCTCGTACCTCCACCTGACCTTCGTGCCCAGCTTGACCCACACCCCTCCGCTCGGCGCGGGTACCGAGCTGTCGAAGGTCATCGTGTCCGGCGAGTTGACGCCGGAGGACCCCGAGCTCCACTGGGCTTGGGGGAGAGTGTAGTAGTCCGGGGCTGATCTGCTCTTCGATTCGAACCACAACGTCATACCGCTCGGTATGGTCTGTACAATTTTTACCCCAGCGTCCGGGTATAGGATTGAGAAGGCCGAAACCCTCTCGAATTCCTGGTATTCGGCCAACCGGTACCACGCGCTGCTCTGGGCGAAGCCCGCCGCGGCGCTCGCGATTTTCGAAGTCAACCTAACCTCTACCTTTAGGCTAACAGCGACGTCCGACAACTCCACCCCAGCCACCGCTGCGCCGAAGCTCCCGTCTTCCCCCACGACCATTAGGAGGAGGTTTTCCACGTTGTAGAGATCAGTCCACCTCACTCGGTTGTAGGCGTCCACCTGAACCACTCTACCTAGGTGGGCTCTGGGTAACGAAAGCAGCGCGGCGCCGCCGCTCCCCCTATGCACGAGCTGGGAGGTGAAGTTGTTCAAGGGGCTGACCAGCCACACTACGGCTAGTTCCCTCACCGGGACTTGGGCGCCCTTCTCGTCCACGGCAGCCACCTCGACGCGCACCAGGCTCATCGGGAGCTTCGCGTAGGGGGTACTCGCGTAGTAAGCCAGCCAGGAGGCAGCTGCTTGAACCTCGTGGAGCATTGGGAGGACGACCAGAGCGGTTAGCGCGGCGACCGCTATAGCGTTGTACGCTACAACCTTACCCTTACTGGGAGGGCTTTTACTACCTAGGTTATCCATCATGAGTGTATGAGAGGGAAACTGGTATAAAAAATAACGGCCTAGCTTAGGCGCTGGCGCTCCGCGCCGAGGCGCTTAGGTTCTTGATCCCGACTTCGATCTCGACGAGGAACTTTCGAGCTCTCTCGCTCTTCGGGTTGCTGAGGATCTCGCCGGGCTCGCCCTCCTCGATGATGACGCCGCCGTCCATCAGCGCGATCCTGTCCGCCGCCGCTTTCGCGAAGTCGAGCTCGTGGGTTACGATCAGCATCGACCTCCCCTGCTTCGCGACCTCGATCAGCATCTCCAGGACCTCGAGCCTTAGCTCGGGGTCGAGCGCGGAGGTGGGCTCGTCGAGCAGGAGGAGGACGGGGTCCATGAGCAGCGCTCTCGCGATCGCGACCCTCTGCTGCTGGCCCCCGCTCAGCTGGAGCGGGTAGCGGTGAGCGAACTCCTCGAGACCGAACTCCCTCAGGATCTCCATCGCCCTCCTCTCCGCCTCTTTCTTGGGAACTTTCTTCACGACCTCGAGGGGTAGGGTGAGGTTCCTGAGCACCGTCATGTGGGGGAAGAGGTTGTACTGCTGGAACACGAAGCCCGTCTTCGCCCGCACCTTCCTGATGTCCACGTGGTCACCTGTCACGTCGTCGCCGTCGAGCACGACTCTGCCGGCGGTCGGCTTGACGAGGCGGACGATGCACTTGAGCAGCGTGCTCTTGCCTGAGCCGCTGGGCCCCATTACGACCACCTTCTCGCCCCTCCCCACGCGCAGGTTGACTCCGCGCAGCACCTCGTGCTTCCCGTAGCTCGCCCTGAGCCCCTCTACGATCAGCACGGGGTCCGTCATGCCGACACCCTCTCGTAGCCGGGTATCCTGAACTTAGCTTCGAGGTGCCTGGCCGCCTGCGAAGCTAGGCTGCACACGACCAGATAGATTAGTGCGACCGCCGTGTACACTTCGAGCGCCCTGAACGTGTACGCTACGAGGTACTCGCCCCTCCTCGTCAGCTCGACCACGCCGAGCACGGACGCGAGGGAGCTCTCTTTGATCAGGGTGACGAGCTCGTTGACGAGCGCCGGCACCGCCACCCGGAGCGCTTGGGGCAGGACGACGTACCGGTAGGTTTGCGCCGTGCTGAAGCCGAGGGATTCGGCGGCTAGGAACTGGATCTCGGGGATCCCCTTGACCGCGCTCCTGAGGATCTCGCTCTGGTAAGCTGCGCTGTTCAAGCCGATCGCTAGGACGCACGCGGTGTAGGCGTCGAGCTTGATCCCGAGGGAGGGGAGACCGAAGTAGATGAGGAGGAGCTGGACGAGGAGCGGGGTCCCCCTGAAAAGCTCCACGTAGCTCCTCGCGATCGCCGAGACGGGTAGCGGCGCGAACACCCTGAGGGGCAGGAGCACCACCGCCAGCGCCATGCCGAGCGCGAAGGAGGAGAGGCTGATCTGGAGCGTGGTCCAAAGGCCTCTCGCGAGGTCGGGTATTACGCTCAAAATAAAGGAGAGAGGTTCGCTCAACGCCCTTCACCGCTCAGCCGCCGCTCTCCATCCACTTGGCGATCTCGGTTTCGAATATCTTCTGCATCTCGCCGCTCTCGAGCAGCTGCTCGATCACTTTGTTCACCTCGTACTTGAGGTCGTAGGCTCCCTGCGGTAAAGCCACGGCGGCGCCGATCCTGCCGCCGCCGGCGTAGAACGCGATTGCCAGGCCTGGTACCTTGCCGACGAGGACGCTGGCCATCAGGTCGCCGAGGACCATCGCGTCGATGTCGCCCCGCTGGAGGGCCATGACCATCTCGGGGTACACCCTGTCGTAGACGACTATCGTGGCTTTGCCGCCGAGCGTGGAGTTCGCCCACTCCTGCTGGATCGTCCCCAGCTGGACGCCGATCTTCTTGCCGTAGAGGTCGGAGACGCTCTTGAAGCTGTCCACCTTATCCTTCGGCACCACGATCGCGTTCCCCTTGCTGAAGTAGTAGGGGATGGAGAAGTCCACCTGCTTGCCCCTCTCCGCGGTGGGGGTCATGTCCGCTAGGACGATGTCGACCTGCCCGTTCTTCACGGCTTCGATGAGCGCGGCGAACTTCATGTCCCTCACTTCGAGCTTGACCCCCAGCTTCTGCGCGATCCTCTTCGCGATCTCGACGTCTATCCCGACGACGTTCCCGCTCTTATCCACGTACTCGAAGGGGGGCCAGTCGGCGGACGTCCCCATGATGAGGACGCCCCTCGCTTTGATCTTCTCGACGTAGTTGGGGTTGAGCTTCGCTTGCAGATCGGCTACTTGCGCCTTGAGCGACATCTGGGCTGGGAGCGAAGCCGCGTACCCAGCCGCTAAACCAGCAACTAAAGCTATTACGACCCACACGAGGTTTTTCGCAGGCATCACCTCCCGCGCTAGGGGGCCCGTTAAAAATCCGCTGGAATAATCGGTGATGGAGTGAAGAGAATTTGTTACATATGTAACGCCGCTCGGTAGCGCGGAACCCGGAAAAACCATTAATAACCGGCTGCAAACGCTCGTCACGAGGGGGGATGCGCGAGGGTTGGGGTGTGACCCGCGCCGTGCAGGAGCTGCTGCTCGCGAAGCCCGTGCTGCTCGCAGCGCTCGGCATGGGCGTCGTAAACTACTCCGCCCTCGCCCGCGCGCTGAGGGGTGAGGTGGAGAGGAGGCTGGGTAGGGAGGTCAGCGAAGCTTCGGTGAAGGTCGCCCTCATACGGTTCAGGGAGCGCCTCTCCCGGTCGATCGCTGAGGAGAGCGTGCTGAGGGTCGTGGCCGAGAGCTCGACGACGCTGATCGACGACGTGGGCTTGGTGACGCTGAGGGCCGGCGACCCCCTCGCCCTCGCGCCCCTCCTCTCCGGGGTTAGGGCAAGGCTCCTCCAGATCACGCAGGGCGTTCACACGCTGACGATCGTGACGGACAGCGAGGTGCTAGAGGGGCTCCTGAGGAAGGTGGACCCGAAGCTCGTGGAGGCCGTGTACAGGGACCAGGCCGCGGTCATCCTCGTGAGCCCGCGCGAGATCATAACGACGCCAGGCGTGATGGCGTACCTCACCACGCTCCTCGCCGTCAACGGGATCAACATAACCCAGGTCATCTCCACGCACACGGACACGCTCTTCATACTGGGGAGGCAGGAGGCCGTTGAAGCCTACTACCTCCTCAGGAGGGCCATCGACGAAGCCCGCCGCGCTGTCCGCGAAGAGCAGGACCCTTCCAGAGCGATGTTGAGCGGTGCTTGAAGGGGAAAAGCGGAAACCATCATAAATAAAAGTAATAAGAACATGCGCCTGCGCTAGTACGGTAGCTTGTAGTGCTTCACCACGATGTCCGCGATGCCCAGCTTTTCGAGGATCCTCAGGGGAACCTGGAGGCTGATTTGCACGATGCCCGGTAGCCTGCCGATCTCGACAGCGCCCGTGATGGTGACGCGGTTCCTGACCTCTTCCACGCTCATCCCGAACAGCTTCGACGCCCTAGCGAACCCCCGCTCAGCGGCCTCGTTTATCGTCGGACCCGAGCCTATCACCTGCACGGGCGCCGACTCTTCCAGCTCCACCCCAAGCTCCCTAGCGTAGCGCTTGAGCTCCCCCCACTCATCCTTCCTCCAGGGCTTCGCGAGGGGCGGGAGGTCCTCCTCCGGCGGCAGCAGCAAGGGGCCTTCCAGCCTGAGCCCCTTGATGACCTCAACCCGCACTACAGCTTCGGCCGCTACATCCGTCGTGTGGCCCGCCACCTCGCCGTCGCCCTGCATCGCGTGGGCGTCGCCCGCGTAGACGCCGGCGCCGTCCACCTTCACGGGCGCGATGAGCACGGAGCCCGGCCTCACCGAGTCGACATCTAAGTGCCCGTCCGTCAGGTCCCTCTCGTACTGCTCCCTCGTTATGGAGTAGGGGTGCGGCGCGTTGATCAGGAAGTAGCCGAAGTCGCCGGCGTTATGCGAGTCGGGGATGTCGACGGCCGGCGTTGTACCTAGCTGGCCGAGGAACGGCCTCACCCTAGCCGCAACACCCGGCATATCGGCCTTGCCGAACAAGAGGATCGGGACCTGCCTCGACTTCGGGGGCAGCTGAGCGTACTCCGCGGCTCTCTCGGCTATCTGCGCCGCCCTCGCCGCGTCGACGGTCAACCCGAAATCCCTTGCCGGGTCCAGCAGCATCGTGTAGCCGTGCACCATCCGGAAGGGCGAAGCCGGGGCCCCGCACCTCTTGCAACGGACAGCCTCCTGCCCGATCCCCCGCACCTCGAACTCCGGCCAGGGCTCCCTGCAGGCGGGGCACCTCTTCGCCACGTACGGGTCGCCGACGAACGCTCCCTCGACCGGCTTGTCCACCCCGGACGACGAAGCCCTCGAGAGCACCTTAATGTTCTCGAAGCGCAGGACCACCGCGTCCCCCACCCTCGCGCCTTCGACCGCCACCGGCACGTTGACCTCGTGACCGCCCCTCAACGTCGGCGTGATCATCGGGCCCCAGCAACCCGGCGCTGTGAGGAACCTGATTCTCCCGCCGTCAGCCACGGGGTCCGCCATCTTCGTGTGAGGGCCAATGATCCCGTTGGTGAAAGCGTCGTTGAAGACCTCGGACTCGGCCACGATCGATCGTGCGCAAGCCGGTAAAAATGGGTTGCTGCCGAGCCCCCTACACGCCCGACCCCCACTCCCTGAAGAGGGGGGCTAGCAGCCGGTAAGCTTCGGTGAACTTCTCGTAGAGCTCGTCGTAAACCTCGGCGAGCGCCGGGTCCGGCTGCACCACGTCCGCCACCTCGGCCCTCCACCCGAGCTCGCCGACATCGCGCACGGCGCCGAGCGCCTTGAGCGCGAGCGCCGCCGCCCCCACGTTCGCCGCGTGCTCCCCGCCCTTCACCCTCGCGACCGGCGTGCGGGTCGAGCTCGCCACGATCGCGGCCCAGAGCCTCGACCTCAACCCTCCCCCGCAGCCGAGGAGCCTCGCCGGCTTGAAGCCGAGGTCCGCCAGCGCTTCGGCGATGGCCCTCACGACCATCGCGACCCCCTCCATGAACGCTCTGACGACATGGGGCTTGCGGTGGTCGTAGCGCAGGCCCAGCAGCACGCCCCTCGCGTAGGGGTCGCGGAAGGGGAAGCGCTCGCCAGCCATGAACGGGATGAAGACGAGGCCCGAGGAGCCCGGCGGCGCGCGCTCCGCCTCCGCGCACAGGAGGTCGTAGGGGTCGGCGCCCAGCGCCTCGGCGGCCGCGGCCTCCAGCCCGCCCAGCGCGTCCCTGAGCCACCTCAGCACCGAGCCCCCGTTGTTCGTGCTGCCCCCGAACGCCCAGCGGCCGGCGGCCGCGTAATAGCAGAAGGTCCTCATCCCCTTTTCGTCCAGCACCGGGGTCCTGCCCAGCAGCCTCACCACCGCGGTCGTCCCCAGGTTCAGCACCGCCTCCTCCGGCCCCTCGGCGCCCAGCCCCAGGTTCTGGGCGGCGCCGTCGAACGTCCCCGGCACGAGCGGGGTCCCCGGCTTCACGGAGAACAGCTCGGCGCCGGCGCCCGGCAGCTCGCAGAGCGTTTCGGAGCCCTCGACGGGCACGGCCAGCTGTTCCTCGCTCAACCCGGCGACCTCGAGGGCTAGGTCGTCCCACCGGAGCTCCCTGATGTTGAAGAGCTGGGAGCCGGATGCGTTCCCGTAGTCCACGTAGGGCTCCCCCACCGCCTTCGCGATCACGAAGTCCTTGACGAGGAGGAAGCGCGCCGCCGCGAGGCCCGGGCGCTCGCTCTTCAGCCAGAGGATTTTCGGGAGGGCGTAGACGAAGAGCGGCGGGCAGCCCGTCCTCCTGTACAGCTCCGCGGGGTCGCACCTCCCCTCCACCTCGGCGGCATAGTGGGCGGCCCGCGAGTCCATGTGGGTCAGCGCGTTCGTCAGCGGCTCGCACCGCGCGTCGACGGCCATCAACCCGTGCTGGTAGCAGGAGAGAGCAACCGCGTCCACGTCGAACCCCTTCGCGGCGAGCTTCGAGGTCTCCGCCACCGCCGCCAGGATCTCGCGCGGCGAGTGCTCCGCAGCGCCTGGCTCGGGTGAAATAAGGGTGAGCTCGCGCGAGGCGGCGCGCAGGACCCTCCCGCTCTCGTCGACGACCGCCGCTTTCACGTTCGTGGTCCCAATGTCTACGGCGAGCACCCGCAAGGCCGGCACCTACCGCCGCTGCGCCCTCAACCCCCTCTCGTAGACCTGCGGGTTGGCCAGGCGGAGCGGCCTTTCCCCGCGGAAGAAGCGGGCGAGGTCCTCGGCGTTGGCCAGGTCCATCCTGCGCAGCGCCTCCCTCGTGAAGGCGGCCACGTGGGGCGTCAGCACGACGTTGGGTAGGGAGAGGAGCGGGCTGCCCTCGGGCGGCTCCCTCTCGAACACGTCGAGGCCGGCGTACGCGACCCTCCCCTCCCGCAGCGCCTCGCAGAGGGCCGCCTCGTCGATCACAGCCCCCCTCGCCGTGTTCACGATCACAGCCCCGCGCTTCACCAGCTTCAAGCGCTCCGCGTTGAGCATCCGCCCCGTCTCCGGGGTCAGCGGCACGTGGATCGTGATGAAGTCGCTCTCGCGCAGCAGCTCCTCGAGCCCCACCCTCTCGGCCCCCACCTCCCCGAACGCCTCCTGGGGCGCGTACGGGTCGTAGGCCACCACCCTCATCCCGAAGCCGCTGCGCGCGATCCTCGCGACCTCGCGGCCGATCGCCCCCAACCCGATGACCCCCAGGGTCTTGCCCCTGAGCTCGAGCCCCACCAGCTCGACGCGGGCCCCCCAGCGCCCCTCCCTCACGGCCCTGTCCGCTTCCACGAGCCTGCGCGCGCAAGCAAGCATGAGCGCGACCGCGTGCTCTGCGACCGAGACCTCCTCGCCCGTGTGCCTGCAGTACGTGACCGGGATGCCGAGCTCCGTGGCCGCTTCCAGGTCGACGTTGTCGAGCCCGATCCCGTGCCTCGCGATAATCTTCAGGTTCGCACACTCCTCCATCACCCTGCGCGTGACGGGGCCCCCGCCGCCCAGGATCAGCGCGTCCGCGTCGCCCACCTTCGCGATCACCGCCTCCTCCCTCTCCCCCGCCCTCAGCTCGACGCGCTCGATGCGGTCGAAGACCCGGGCTAGGAGGTCCAACGCTTCGGGCGCGTGCACCCCGTAGGAGGCCGAGGCGATCACCAGCTTCGGCATGGCTCCCCGGCCCGCCGCTCGCGGGAGCGTATTAAGCCTGCCGCGGGGGAAGCGTTTTTACGCGCTCCAGCGGGGGGCACCCCGTGTTCGGCAGGCTCCCGAGCCTCCTCAAGCAGGGCAAGGCCGCGCTGGGAGCTTGGATCACGATCGGCAACCCCGAGGTTGTCGAGATGCTCTCGCTCCTCGGCTTCGACTGGCTGCTCTTCGACATGGAGCACGCGCCGCTCGACTACCAGCTCCTGGAGCACATGCTCATGGCCGTGCGCGGCGACGCCACGCCCCTCGTCCGCGTCCCCCTCAACGACCCCGTCTACGTGAAGAGGGTGCTCGACCTCGGCCCCGCCGGCGTGCTCTTCCCCCTCGTGAGCACCGCCGACGACGCGCGGAGGGCGGTCGCGTCCGCCAGGTACCCGCCGAGGGGCGTGAGGGGCGTGGGCCCCCGCCGCGCGGCCTCCTACGGCTTGAGAACCGAGGAGTACTTCGAGCGGGCGGAGGAGGTCCTCGTGGTGGTGCAGGTGGAGACGAGGGAAGCCGTTGAGAACATCTACGACATTCTGGCCGTGGAGGGTGTGAGCGCGTTCTTCGTCGGGCCCAACGACCTCTCCTTCTCCTACGGCTGCCGGTCGTGGAGGGAGGAGCCCGTGCTCAAGGCCCTCGAGAGGGTGGCCGAAGCCTCGAGGAGCTGCGGGGTCCCCGGAGGGATGTACTGCCCCGACGCCGACTCGCTGAGGAAAGCGCTGGAGCTGGGCTTCAAGCTCATCGCGCTGGGCAGCGACTACCGCTTCCTGATCTCCGGCGCCCGCTCCAGGCTGGAGGAGGCGCGCAAGCTGCTGACAACAAGCGCTTGAAGGAGCCGAGTGCTCGACCCAGCGGTCCGCGAGCTGGGCGCAACTCTCACGCTCCCTTCCTGGCTTCCAGAAGCTTCTCCACGTCTTCGATGTACATCCTCACCTTCTCGAGCTCCTCCGCCACCTCATCTTCCCTCAGCGAGCCTTCGTGGTAGCCGAGGATGTGCAAGTAGTACCCTCTCGCGCCGAACCTGTCCCTCAGACCCAGCTCAGCCGCTTCCGGCACCCTGCTCTCGAGCTCCCTGAGCAGAGCCCTCCTCTCAGCGTAGCTTCCCGGCTTCCCGAAGCCCAGCTCGGCTAAGAGCGCGTCGGTCGCCAGAAGCGCTGCCAGCCACCCCTTCTCGCACGCGTCCCTAAGCCTCAGGACCTCCCTACCCCTCCTGTACTCTTCGAGCTCCATCAAGGCGAGATCCAAAGCCTTCCTAGCATCCTCCAGCCTGCTTCTCCGCATCCGTGAGGCGCTCTCAGCCACGCGCCCCCAAGGCGCGGTAACCTTATAGCATTGGCGCCCTCTTCCAGCTTGGTACGAGCTGATCGGGTGAAGAGCGGGAGACAAGCCGACTCCCAGAACTTCACGCGAACCTGCGAGAGAGCCTCGTTCAGCTACGCCGTACGAGGAGAGTGAAAAGAAAAACCGGAAAATATTTGCTTCAAGAAAGGGCTTCGATGATCAGCCTGCAGAACTCGGGAAGGTCGTCGGGAACCCTCCCCGTTATTATGTTGCCGTCGCGCACCGCCGGCTCGTCCACGAAGACGGCCCCGGCGTTGATGAGATCGTCCTTGATCGCTTCGTAGGCGGTGACCCTCCTCCCCCTCACCAGGCCGGCTGAGATGAGCACTTGCGGGCCGTGGCATATCGCCGCGATGATCTTCCCGGCCTCGTGCGCCCTCCTCACGAACTCGAGAACCTCCCTCCTCACCCTCAGGTGGTCGGGGGAGAAGCCGCCGGGGATCACGATCGCGTCGAACTCCTCGGGCTTCACCTCCTCCAACCTCCTAATCACGTAGCGGACCCCCTCGCCGAACACCTCGAGCGGGATCGGGGTCCCGTACCTCCCCGTGACAGGCTTCGAGGGTATAGCAGGGCGGGGGTGCAGGCCGGCGGGGACGGGGATTATCGTCACCTCGGCGCCCTCCTCGCTCAGCCGGAGGAAGGGGTAGAGGAGCTCGACGTCCTCGAACTCGTGCGCGACGATGAAGGCCACCCTCTTCCCCTTGAGCCTGGTGCCCGGCCCCGTCCTCACGGGATCAACACCCGGCCGAGGTAAAAATCGCTGACGCCCCACGTCGGGGCGAAAGGGTTTTTAGCGGAGCCGGCCCGCCCCCTCGTGGCCGAGTACAGGATCACGGAGGAGGCGCTGGACTTCCTCAAGAGGGTTTGCGAGGCCGTCGGCCCCTCCGGCTTCGAGGACGACGTCCTGCGCATGTTCCACGAGTACGCGAGCCGCTTCGCGGACGAGGTCGTGCGCGACAACCTCGGCTCCCTCGTGTTCGTGAAGCGGGGGGGCAGCGAGAGACCGCGCGTCCTGGTGGCCGGCCACGTGGACGAGGTCGGCTTCCTCGTGACGAGCATAACCAAGGAGGGCTACCTCACCTTCACGCCCATCGGCGGGTGGTTCGACCAGGTCCTGCTCTCGCAGCGGGTGGTCGTGAAGACGAGGAGGGGGCCGATCGTCGGCGTCATCGCGTCGAAGCCGCCGCACCTGCTGACCCCCGAGGAGCGCCAGCGGGTGGTCACGATGGACAAGATGTACATCGACGTGGGGGCGACCAGCGAGGAGGAGGCTAAGGCGCTGGGCGTGAGGGTCGGGGACCCCGTTGCCCCGCTATCCCCCTTCACCGTCTCGGCCACCGGCAAGACGATAATGGGCAAGGCCTTCGACGACAGGCTCGGCGCCTTCGTAGCGGTCGAAGCCCTCAGGTTCCTGAGGGAGAGCAAGATCGAGCACCCGGACACCCTCTACGCGGCCGCGACCGTGCAGGAGGAGGTGGGGCTCAGGGGCGCGCAGACCGTGGGCTGGGCTGTGGACCACGACGTGGCCATCGTGACCGAGGTTGACATAGCCGGGGACGTGCCGGGCATCGACCCGAGGGACGCGCAAGCGAAGCTGGGGAAGGGGCCGACGATCGTGACCTACGACACGTCGATGATCCCCAACCAGAAGCGGAAGGAGTGCGTGATA
>Ga0080005_108909_pt1 | contig 20249 bp, 18 predicted proteins | sample JossMetagenome_2_FD_69208 | JGI IMG/M metagenome (GOLD analysis project Ga0080005, IMG submission 69208) | Hot spring sediment microbial communities from Joseph's Coat, Yellowstone National Park, USA - JC3_ASED (SPADES assembly) (version 2) | ecosystem: Environmental > Aquatic > Thermal springs >... | reverse complement strand
GCGGAGTATTATCTAAAAGCAGAAGAGGATATATAGTAGAGATCATCTCAGGAGTTCATCTAGACATCCCATTAAAAATCAGAGACAAAATATTGATCAGAGAAGAAGAAGCATCTACACTAATAGATAAAATAAACAGAGCATTTCTAACAGGCAGAGAAAGACTTATGAGACTATCAAAATTATTAGACGACATGCTACAAAACAAAGACCTTATCTAGACTCACTCTATGTCTAAGCTGAAAATTATTATAAATTAAATAATGATAAAATAATAGATCTTGATCTTTGAAAGACGACGTATAAAAATTATCTAAGTAATTAGTATCTATATCTCATCAATGGAAGGTCTGATTGTTATTTTCAGAGAATAATTAGCTGAGATTGGTGGAGTTCCTTTTATAGATATTCCTAGATACTCCTCGTTTATAGAAATATCTTTCTCAAGCTCTAATCTCTTTTTGTCTGTCCATGTTATGATTTTTTCTTCATCTAATGAAGAGGACTCCCAGATATATAGTTCTGAAGGATCTCCTTTCTCTACGTGTATTAGAGCATGTCTAAGTATTATTTTTGTTCCTGGAGGAATTTTTAACAAGATTATCTTCTCGTAATCTTTTGACGTCAAGATCTTGTCAGTTATATTCAAAGTCTGATCTTTTTCAACACCAAGATCTATTCTATAGATTCTTTCGCTTCTCACATCTCCATCTTCAGTACAGTTGAACATGACGACATATCTTCCCTTACCTATCTTCGTCATTGCAGGAGCATAGACATTATTTTGACAATAACGTAGTGGATATGATCTTGTGTCTCTCTGTAGAGAGATTAATAAAGCTCCGCCATAGACACATTTAAGAGGCTCATCACATATATAGACAGCCAGATGACCTGTTCTCAAAGGCTCAGACACGCCTGAGGGCTTTGGATAAAATATGTTTGCCAAGATAAGTATCTTATCGATCTCTTCATCATATAAAGCTTCTACACTGTATATTCCGAAGAACCTGCTCTCTAATTTTCCAATGAGCTCCCATCCTAATGGGAATCTATCTGAAGTGGTCTTGAAAATCAGATTATAACCATTTCCGTTATAAGTCCACATATAAAAGTTGTCGTCTCTCCATCTTATTATTGATGGAGCATCTAGATAGCCTGTCTCCTCAGGATCTTTCAAAATGGGGTTTGTAGAATACTTCTTATAATCAACGCCGTCACCGCTCAAGGCAAGCCCGATACTGCTATGAACACCGTCTTTCCCACTATAAAACATATAATACATATTATTATGATAGATTACACAAGGCTTCTCAACATGAACAGAATCAAAATCACTCTCAGATCCTCTAGACAAAGCTTTTCCTAGAAATCTCACACTCAAAAGATCATTAGACTCTCCTACATAAATCTCTGAATGACCGCCAACATTAGCAAAGAAATATATAAGCCATCTCTTCTTAAGAGGATCCCATATAATATTCGGGTCTGCAGCCTGTTGTCCTGTAGCAACAAGTCCTGTGACATTATTGTCAATAACAACATCTTTATAGAAAAAAAGTTTTAAACTGATCCTTCCGATGAAACCATCTCTCAAAACATCACCTCCTGATCTTATTGTTCTGATGACATAAAAGTCTTGAAGCATATAGAAACTTGTTGAGACTAAAATTAAAGTAGACTGATCCTCTAATTAATCTATTAATATGAAGACCGAGCTATTATCTTCCTTCTAATTTCCTCTAAATTTTCTCTTGTCTTACAAGTTTGTTTTTAACCCCATATATTGAAAAGCCTCTAGAAAAGATCTTATTTAACGCATGCCATAAATAATAAGATAAACCTTTTGGCATATAAAGTACTACAGCTATAAATATTATGCCTGTTGCAACCACGCTCCAACCTCCAACAAAATCTGATAGATATTTTTCTAGTATAGTCACGAGAGTGGCTCCCACAATAGGACCTTCTATCATATACACACCTCCTATGATGGAATAGACTAGACCGTATACTGATAATAAAGGACTAAATGCAGTGTCGGGGTTTATATTCTGTGAATATAAAATATAAAGACCTCCTGACAAAGAAGCTATTGTCCCGCTAATTACCAATGCTATAGCTTTTAACATAAAAGAATTGTATCCGAGAGTCTCGGCCCTTGTCTCGTTATCTCTTGTAGTTATCCATGCTACAGCGATAGGTCTTTTGATCAATGTTTTTAGAGATATATAAATCAGATAGAGAGATGTTAACGATATCATATATATGTTGATAGATACTCTATAAGGAGGCATCTTTGAAGCTAAATATCTTATTAATATGATAATTGCTGATATATATATCATGCAGAATAGGCATAAAACAAGTATATTTTTTGATAAAAATGTTCCTCTTTTAAAAGATGATAGATTATTATTTGAAGAGCTATTCAAAAAATCTTCTCTCATTTCATTTAATATGTTTATCAAAATAATTACAAAAATTAATATTGATATTAAAGGGATCATTTCCGACGTAAGAATTTCTGGTAAATATATTATTAGCCCTTGTTCAGAACCGCTTATTATTCTAAATTCTCTTCTTTTGTACAAAGAGTATATTATAAGAAGCAATGTTAATGTTATAAAAGCAAAAGGTATGCCTCTTAACATTTTTCTTGTTATAAAAGCAACAGCTAATCCTATTAAAGATCCTAATACTGTTGATATTAAAAGAGCTAAGGGATATGGAACTCCTAACCATATAAGTTGATATGTAGTTAGATACGCTCCTAAGCCGAAGAATAAAGAGTGTCCAAAGTTTAAAAGGCCTAGGTATCCTAAGAGAAATGAAAATGACAAAGCATATATTGACATAATAAATGCATATGTTAGGATGGATATAAGTTTCGTGATGCCCAAGGCTTCTATTAATAGAGGAAGAAACATTAGTATTACGAGTAATATATATGAGATTGTATGTCTCATGCAATCACCTTACCAAACAGACCTTGAGGTCTTAGATACAATATAATGAACATGACAATAAAAACTGAAATCTCGGTAAGATAAGGGGCATAATATGCACACAATTGTTGAATTATACCTATCAATAAAGAGGCTATTATAGTGCCTTCTATACTCCCTAAACCTCCTATTACAACTATTGCAAAAGCGTATAGAAGATAATTAGTTCCAATCAGGGGATAAACTCCTTGCCAAGGTACTAACAAGAATCCTGCTAATCCGGCAAGCATAGATCCTATTGCAAAAGTTATTGTAAAAAGTCTCTCAATATTAGATCCGAACGCTTGTATCATTTCTCTGTCATCTATTCCAGCTCTTACAAAAAGCCCAAAACGAGTCTTTGTAAATAAATAGTATGTCCCTGCTGATACGATCAAACCCACAATAATTATGAAGACTCTATAGCTATATATTATTATAGAACCTATGCGTAAAGATCCCTCGAGCCATTGGGGAGTCCATATGTAGGTTATGTCTCCCCATTTTATCCATGCTAATCTATCAAAGATTATCATAAGCCCTATAGTTACTATCACCTGAATCAAAGGATCTTTTCTATATTTCAAGAAGTACTTCTCTATAAAAGCTCCTATTACTCCTATAGATAACAAGGACACTAGAATACCGTAAATAATATTATTGGTTCTTGACGCTATCTCATAACCTATGTATGCACCTAAAGTAAATAGGCTTCCGTGTGCAAAATTGACGATTCTCATAAGTCCGAATATAATTGAGAGTCCTAAGGATAGCATTAAAAATATAAAGCCTAACGCCACTCCATCTACTAATGCTGAGATAAACATCTCTAAACTCATTATATCTTATCCTCGCATCTATACTTCATCCAAAGTATATCTTAATAAGGTCTTGTTTTATAACAAGATCCTCTACTGTACCATCAAAAACGACTCTGCCACCGTTAAGCACGATACATCTTCCCTTCAGTTTTTTCATAAGAGTAGGTCTGGTCTCTACTATAATCATTGACATGCCCTCTTTAGCTAGTTCAGATAACGCGTTAGTGATCTTTGATACATACAAGGGACTTAATCCTTCCACAGGCTCATCTAATAATAAGATCTTAGTATTAGGAGATATAATTGCTCTCCCAATGTTTAACATTTGTTGTTGACCACCGCTGAGTTGAGAGGCTTTAAGTTTTCTAAGTCTTTTTAAGTCTGGGAATAAATTATATATATATTCGATTCTGTCAAGAATTTTATTTTTAGGGAGACCATCGGCTAACAATGGGATCATAAGGTTGTCTTCTACGCTTAAGCTTGTGAAAAGCCTTCTATTGTCAGGAGCGTATTTGATACCTAATTTAGATCTTTCATAAGGTGGAAGATAAGTTATGTCTAATCCTCTAAATTCTATAGATCCTGAGAATGGTCTGTAAAATCCCATTATTGTTTTAAGGAGGGTAGTTTTTCCGGCACCATTACTTCCTATAATAAAAAGAGTCTCTTTTTCATATAATTCTAAAGAAATTTTTTGTAAAATATATAAAGACCCTATATGCACTTCAATATTTTTTACTCTCAACATATTCTTCACCTAAATACACCTCTATAACATCTCTATTATTTATAACATCATTATATGAACCTTCTGTCAAAATCTTTCCCTCACTCATTACAATAACTTTATCAGCAAGATCTTTGACTACATCAAGTTTGTGTTCAACTAGAATTATCGTCAACATATGATCTGTTTTCTTAAGATCTTTTATTAAGTTTACTATATGTGGAATATCTTCGTATGCAAGTCCAGATGTAGGCTCATCTAATAGCAGTAATCTTGGTTCCGTAGCTAATGCGATTGCTATATCTAACACTCTTTGTTCTGCCTGCGTTAACTCTATTGCAAGTTTTAATGCTCTGTCTGAAAGTTTCACTTTATTTAATATCTCGTAAGCTTTTTTATATATTGTTGAATTCACCTCTTTATTAATCTGTTTTGCATCAAAAAGTTTCATCATATTATTTGACATATTAATACCGATGATGCCGGAGATCACGTTTCCAAGAACTGTTAAACTCGGAATTATACTTATATTCTGAAAGGTTCTTGCTATTCCTAATCTAGCTCTTTTATAAGGAGGCATTTTTGTTATATCTTTTTCCTCGAAAAAAATTTTTCCTTTATCAGGATATAATACACCACTGATTAGATTTAAAAGAGTTGTTTTCCCTGCTCCATTAGGGCCTATTATAGCTGTTACAGATCCTTTCTTTATTTTTATAGAAATATTGTTTACCGCTATTACTCCACCAAATTTTTTGGTAACATTCTCCGTTCTGAGCGTGATTGTCACTTACGTCTACCTCTTATTAACAACGCTGAGACCAAAGCTATTATTACGACGATTATTATCAAAGCTATTAATGTTTCTGGACTTAGAAATGTTGTCTTTTCTGCAGGCGGTTTCTCCGTATATGTTGGTGAAGATATAATGACTGTTGTAACTTCACGAAGAGCTGTAACTGTAGCTGTTGTCATCTGAGGCGTCTCTGTCTTTATCACAACTATCTGAGATGATGCCTCCGCCTTGACTCCTATGGCATCAGAACATCTGAGAGATACGTTATATGTTCCAGGAGACTTGAATGTGTAGGAAATGCTTGTTCCATTGATAACCTCATTACCTATAATCCACTCACATGTATAAGGCGGTGTGCCTCCCTCTATAACGGCTGAGAGAGAGGCAGTAAACGGCACAGTGGTACCTACTAACGGTGCTTTTATAGATACAGACATGCTCTTTGGATAAGGCTTATAAGATGTTAAGATCCTTGGAGTAATCTTTTGAAGAGGTATTGTCTCTAAATATTGACCTATTATTAAGCCATACGTATCTGAGTTAGGATCATTGTCTATCACCATTTTAACAATGTAATATGGTCTCAGAGCCTGATGATCCTCTGGTCTTATAGTAGTTGTTCCCATAGGCGTCTCTAGTGTAAGCCCTTCCAAGAATGCTATCATCTTATCTACGTTCAGATCTGGGACAGCTTTTATTGCCTCGACTATAAATTGAGCGGTTGCAAATGCCGGAGGATGCCAGAGATCTGGCACTCTTGCTGATGATAATTTATCTAAAGCTTTACAGGAATGACCCTTGAGAAAGTCGTATGGATATATATTTTCCTCCTTCATCATATTCTCAAGTATTTTATACAGAGGGCTTGGACTAGCTCTATACGCATCGTAAGTAACAGCAGTTAAGTTCTCTAGCGATCCTTGAACGCCCGGCACACAGAAGTTTATATAGTTAGTCGTGTATAGATCAATCATTATGCTTCCGAGAGGTATCTTCCCAAGCATGCCTAAAGCCGTCATATCTCTTACTATAAGACTAAAATCGCCTGCCCAGACAAGCACTAAAACATCAGGTTTCGAAGCATTTATCCTCAGCAGATAAGGTTTGAAGTCTGTGGCTGTCAGCGGAACCCACTCTAAGCTTACAATTCTTGTACCAGGATATCTTGATAAAGCCGCCTGCATAGCCTCCATATATGACCACCCAAATTCGTAGTCAGCTGCTAAAAAGGCGAATTTCTTGAATCCCTGAACCTCTACCATGTAATATGTCATTGCTAACGCGTCCTGTTCAACATTTCTAGCAACTCTAAAAACATATTTGTTAAACACAGGATCTTGAGTTATAGATGCTGCGGCCGCAGGCACTACGAAATATAATTTGCCATATTGCTTAGCTATTGAAGCTAAAGTAACAGCAACGCTGCTGAAAGATTCACCTGCGAGTATATCTGCCTTCCACTCCTCTATAGCTTCCTTAGCTTTTACAACAGCCTCGTTCGGGCTTCCTTTTGTGTCAAAGACTTTTACAATTATTTTTCTGCCATCAGGCAGATTATATACAGCCTCTTGCATATTTAAAAGAAGTTTTAAATTCTCAGGCTTTCTATCTCCAGTTGCATACTCAAGTCCTAGATGAAATCCCTGTATAGCCCATGTGCCGTAAAAGTTTAGTACAGGAGCGGTTCTAGGTTGAAAGAATGCTATTTTTATAACCTGTTTAGAGACTTGAGCATTGCTTATAACAAAGACGATGTTTAAGGTTGAGACCACAACTAACATTAGAAAGATATAGATCGCGATTTTATGTATGTATTTGTATCTATTTTTATATAAAGTTTTATTTAAAGAACCCATCATATATCACCTCCGTACAATAAGACTTTTAATAGATTATCAGATAGCTCATGTTCAATGTTAAGAGGTTTTTTCACAGGCTTATACATATTCTTCTCCACCAGATCTATAAAGATTCTTACTAGTTTGTTAAATTCTTTAGCTCTCTCTATATGAACTAAGTGACCAGCATTTCTGAATATTACAAGAGACGAACGGGGGATTTTCTCATGAAGTTTAAATGCGTTTTCGACAGGAACAACCATGTCAGCATCACCATGTATAATAAGAGTAGGAGAAAAGATCTTAGAAACATCTTTAGAAAGATCGAAATTAAATACAGCGCTTGCCTGATTAAGATATGCCTCTAACGGCTGAGGCTCTGAGAGCCTTAATTCAATAAGGTGATTAAGAATCTCAGGATTATTATTATACCATTCTCTTGAAAACGCATACTTCATTTTGTATTTATACAATTCTTTTTCATTTTTAATCTCAGGAGGCGAGGGTCCGAACATTGCCTGTAAAGTATCTGGGGGAGGCGGTACTATATCCTTTCCTCCGTGGTGAGTTGCAACTAGAATAAGAGATCTGACTCTTGAAGGATATTTAAGAGAAAACTGCTGTGCGATCATGCCTCCCATTGATACCCCGAGTATATGAGCTTTTTCAATGCCACAGGCATCTAATACTGCCTTAAGATCTTCGGCAAAAAGATCCATAGTATACGGATATGATGGTTTATCAGATTTTCCTACACCTCTATTATCAAACATAATTAGCTTTAGATCTTTCGAGAGATCATCTATCTGCATGATCCACATCCACATAGCATATCCCAAGCCTTCAACAAGAATAAGAGGAGGCCCTTCGCCCATGACCTCATAATAAATCTTTGCATCTCTTGAAACAACGTAGGGCATCAGCCCCACCTCACCACTGTAGCACCCCATAAAAATCCTGTTCCTCCTGAAGCCAAAACTATTAGAGACCCCTCCTTGATCAATCCTCTCTTTATGCCTAAGTCGATGCCTATAATCATATCACTACTCTGCGTATGACCATATTCTTCTAGATAAACTGTTTTCTGAGGTTCTAAGCCAAGTTCTTTGACTATCTCATAATGAAAGCTTCTTTTCATATGATTAAGTATCAAAAGATCTATATCACGTATAGTGAAACCACTTTTTTCAACGGCTTCTTTAATCACTCTCACAAAATTTCTTTTACTCGCTAATGTAAGTTCTTTTTTCAGAAAATCCTTATCTATCAAACTCTCAAAATATGGTCTGTTAATATGAACAGGATCTTTATCCTCCTTGAATATGTATGCACCTAAAGACTTGACTACTATAGACCCCCAAAACCTTGCATCAGATATAAAAGAACTTTCTAAAATAGCATTTTTATTATAATCTCTAGATAAAACAACTGCTGAAGCTCCATCAGCAAAATCGTTGATCCATGTAGTATTAGGATCTTTATAATTGACCAGATAAGACTCTTTAGAAGAAGCAACGAGAAGAATATTTCTAGCTAGATCCGTGATTCTTTTAGCTATTGCTAAACCCAATACATAACCTACACACATTGCGGTTAAATCAAATGCAAACGCTTCTTCAATGCCTAAATCGTTCTGGATCTTTGTAGACATCATCCATACTCCATAATCCTTAAATTCACTACCGAGATAAATGATCGCATTAATATCCTTAGGCCCTATGCCTACAGATCTAGAATGATCTAAAGCATTATATGCAGCTTTTATCGCCATATCAGAAGGCATCTCATCATGATCGCTAATCCTTTTGATCTTCCACCCTTGCTTATCCTCTATGATCTCTGCTGGTATACCACTTAATTTAGAAACATCCTTACTTGTGATTATATTATTAGGAAAATAAATACCATAAGAAACTATTCCTACCAAATCATTACTCCCTGTATAGTGAGTCACAAAAAGCTTATAAATATTAAATATTTATCATACCTTGGATTTTTAAATAGTTTTGTGACTCACTATACAGGGGTTAATACGTCTACGTTTGCATTTGAAAAATTTGATGGAAAAGAATTTAATACAGACTTAGATATATTCACTACATTGGGAAATATTTATTCAACGAGAACCGCAATAATTGAATACGAGAAAGAAACTAAGTATAGCTACTATGACCTTATGAACAGGGCGACAAAGATCACAAGTTTTCTCATGGATCAGCAGGTAGGAAAAGGCGATAGAATAGTAACGCTTCTTATGAATAGAGTCGAATATATTGATCTTTTTATAGCCTCTAGAATTCTAGGAAGCATACTAGTTCCCTTAAATTGGAGACTTACCTCAGAAGAGATCCGAGCATTAATAAGGGAGGCTGAGCCTAAAGTAATTGTTTATGAGAGGACATTTAGAGATCTCATTGAGAAAGCTATTAATAAAAACGTTTCTTCGCAGATAATCAAAATTATAGTTGACTCTGAACCTAAAAATACAGAGTACTCATATGATGAAGCCTTAAAAGGTAAAAGTCTAAAATTTAGAAGACATTTTAATTTCGATGAGCCTTCAATGATCCTTTTTACCGGTGGAACTACAGGGATTCCTAAAGGAGCAATAATTTCTTATAGGCAGATCTTTTATAATGTGATTTCTGAGATAATCACTTGGAGACTAAAAGAGGATCATAAGACAATAATCCTTCTACCACTATTTCACACCGGAGGCTGGAATCTATTAACACTCCCCTTGTTAACACGAGGTGGCCTTTTATACATGATCAAAAAATTTGATCCAAAGATCTTTTTAGAGATGGTTGAAACTTTAAAAGGTCCATTGATCATATTTGCCGTCCCTACTATTTATTATATGATCATGAATCATGATGATTTCAAAGATACTTCATTTAATAATGTAGAGTGGATGCTTAGCGGTGGTTCTCCAAATGATATAAAAATCATGGAAAAATATTGGTCTAAAGGAGTGAAACTTGCACAGGGATATGGCATAACTGAGGGCGGACCAAATAATCTAACCATGCCAATACACGATCTTTCTATAGAAGATATTAGAAGTAGATGGAAAAGTGTTGGTAAGCCGTTTGCATTCAACATTATAAAGATTGTAGATCAAAACGATAATATTTTGGGACCTAATCAACTTGGAGAGATCGTGATATGCGGTCCTGTAGTATTTTCTGGGTACTGGAGAAAAGAGGAGGAGACACTCTCTGTATTAAAGAATGGATGTGTATATACCGGGGACATCGGCTATTATGATGAGGACGGATACTATTATATTGTTGATAGGAAAAAAGATATAATAAAAAGCGGAGGAGAACAAATATACCCTAGGGAAATAGAAGAGTTAGTTTTGCAACATCCCTCAGTTGAGGACTGCGCGGTCATTGGCGTTCCTGACGAAAAATGGGGTGAGGTTCCTAAGCTTATTATAAAGCCTCGTCCTAACCATAAGATCTCAAAAGACGAAATTATTAGCTTTCTTAACGGAAAAATAGCTAGATACAAGCTTCCGAAATATATAGCTATAGTCGATGAGATACCTAAAAGTCCGGCTGGTAAAACATTGAAGAGAGTTTTAAAAGAGAAACATGGTCTACCGATTGATGAGTTATAGACTATGATTGCTCTATATTTTTGCTCTTCTTATCAACCAAGATTTTTGCATCAAAGACTACAACAAGATCCCCATTTTGATTATAGATCTCATTTTTAAAAGTTACTAAACCATGTTCTCCTCTTTCTGTCTTCTCCACTACTGTCATTTTAACCTTTATTGTGTCTCCAACTCTCACAGGCTTTATAAATCTCAGTCTGTCTATACCATAGAATGCTATTAAAGTCCCTTCAAATATTCCAAGCCTCATCCAGAGGCCTGTTGCAATCGAGAGAATCAGTAAGCCATGGGCAATCCTTCCTTTAAATATAGTTTTTGAAGCAAATGTTTCATCTGTATGAAGACTATAAAAATCACCACTGACACCAGCAAAATTGATTATATCGGCTTCAGTAATAGTTCTTCCGGGTGTTTCAAAGACATCTCCAACATTAAAATCTTCATAGTAATAAGCTCTATCCACTGCGCGCCACCAGCTCTGAATACTTCTTTCTAAGATAGCTATAATCAATTTTTCCTACCGCTGTCTTTGGGATCTCATCAACGATCCATATGTATTTGGGGATTTTATAAGATGCTAATACTTTTTTAAGATGACTCCTGATCTCATCGGATGTGATGTTCATACCTGGCTTAGGTTTTATCACTGCGGCCACAGCCTCGATCCATTTGGGATCTGGCACACCAAATACAGCGACTTCATCAACTCCTGGATGCCCTCTTATAGTTTCCTCAACTTCAGATGGGTAGACGTTTTCTCCGCCTGTTTTGATCATAAATTTCTTTCTTTCCACAAAATAGTAATAGCCGTCTTCATCAAACATGAAGAGGTCACCAGTTTTAACCCATCCATCAGCTGTTATAGTCTCTGAGGTCTCTTTAGGTCTTTTCCAATAACCTGCAAAAACCACAGGCCCTTTTACATATAGCTCACCAATTTCACCTGGTTTGGCCTCTTCACCATTTTCTTTAATAACCTTAAGCTGAACAAAAAAGCCTTGTTTACCAACACTCATGTACTTTTCTCTCATAGTATCTTCAGGTGTATAAAGAAGATTCGGACCTGCTTCTGTTAATCCATAACCTTGGAAGTATTTAACTCCTTTATCCCAATATATCTTCACCAGCTCAGGAGGACTCATTCCACCGCCGCTTTTGAAGAATCGTACGCTGCTAAAATCTGCATTTTTAAATTTTGGAGACTTAGCCATCATATGAAACATTGTGGGTACACCTATGACAACAGTACATCTTTCCTTCTGTATAATATCGATGGCTTCATCGGGGTCAAACTTTTTAACTAATACAAGAGTACCTCGCAACATATATAGAGGTATGGTTATCACATGCCATCCGCCGGTGTGAAAGAATGGAAAAAATACAGGTGATATATCAGCCGGAGTTAATCCCCATGATATTATTGTGTTTATAGCATTCCATATGACCTGTCTATACGGTATCATAGCAGCCTTAAGACCACCTGTAGTGCCTCCAGTATAAAGAAGCATGGTGATATCATCTTCTGAGAGAATAACTTTATGATAGTCTATCCTAGGCTCCTCCTTATGAAGCCTTCTTAACTCCTCTATTTCTATAGTCATAGGTTTATAGCTGACGATCTCTAGCGAAGCTCTTAATAACGTTTCAAAATCTCTATGATAAATAATGATCTTCGGCTCTATATCATCTATCATAAATGCAAGCTCTTTCGGAGAGGCTCTCCAACTTAAAGGCGCCAATATAGCTCCTTTTTTTATAGTGGCCATATATATTGACAAGAACTCTGTATTATTGTACGAAATCACGGCTATACGATCTCCCTTAGAGACTTTTAATTTCTCGAGCTCTATTGCAAGATTATTGGAAAATCTTTCTATATCTTGAAAGGTGTATGTCTCTCTGACCCCCCATGAGTAATCTATGACTGCTGTCTTATCAGGATCTAATTTAGCAGCAATCTCTGCTAGATCAAGATATAGATAAGTTTTCAATAAATTAATAGTGGTTCACCAATTTAATTAATTATTACCACAGATAAAAATTTATAAAAATTCCATGATTCTTTATAAATGAGATAGAGAGGAGTTCGCAATACAATGACTGGATTAGCATATAATAAGAATAGAAAAGACATCGTTAAAGAAAAACTTATAGAAGCTTTTGCTAAATTATCGCTTGAGAAAAGTTTTCTGGACATAACTATAAAAGATATAACGAGAACCTCTGGAATCTCTACCACCGCATTTTATAACTATTTCTCTTCTAAAGATGATCTGCTCAAATATTATGTAGACTACTCCCTGAGATCTATTGAAAAACTAGTCGATGTATTCATAAAATATCGGCTAGGACTCTCCAGCATGATCAGAGGATTAATACACATATTCACAACTTTCGGGCATGATGAAAAGCTTTTAGCCTTTCACAGAGTTTTTAGAGAATTTGAGTTTCTGAAGAAGGATCTTGCTGAACTCTACTACACTAAACTCTTAGATGTACTTGATCATGTGTTAAAATTTAATGGAATTCCAGAGGATAAGATAGATCCCAAAACCATCTCGATAAGTATTATAGGAAGTGCTGAATTTATACATCTCTTCAGACGATTATTCAATACTTCAGGAGATATATCAACAGATATAGAGGTTGCAGGTGATCTAATCATGAAAGGATTAGGGATAAAAACCCTGTCTATTAATCTTCAGATTAAAGACTCCAAAGATCTTAAAGAGTTAATAGAGGAATATAATATATATAAGCTATTAAAAATACCTGAAAATAAACAGATGATTATATCGGCTGCTTTAGACGTGCTTACAAACAAAAGTTTTAGAGATTCAAAGATTTATGAGTTCATGGATAAAGCCGGATATTCTATTGGCATGTTTTATAAAATATATGAAAGTAAAGAGGATCTTCTGAAAGATCTTGTGAGTATAATAGGAAAAACTTTAAGAAGATATTTAACAATGTGCACATTAGAAGCTAAAGATCCTGTGGAACGTGAAGTCATGGGTACAGCATGTTTTCTAAGTTTCATAAAGAAAAACGGTACAATCTATAGAATTGTCAGAGAGTCAGAATATATAAACATTGATATAGCTAAATCTTATTATACAGCATTTCTTAGATCTTACTCAAGAAGAATAGAAACAGATATAGAAAGATATCGTATACATATATATAAGCCGGAAAGCTTAGCCATATCGTTAATGGGAATTAATCATATGATCGGGCTCGTAGGCATGATCCTTAAAGAGACTGACATTATAAATTTCATTCGAGATCTTGCTAAGATCTATTCGAATGGTATAATTGGTCTACAAGAGATGAAATAATGTCATTTTATGCAGAATAGAGACAATTATAACTTTCTCCAACTTTTTCCCACTCCTCCATACAAGATCTCTGTTTCTCTATCTGCAACTTCTAAAGTCTTGATCATGTTTCTTCCATCGTATATAAGCATCTTTTTTTCTTCAGCTAACTCTTTTATCTTTTTAATGTCAAGATCTTTGTATACGCTGTGGTCTGTCGAGATCAATATTACATTAGATCCTCTGATGCATTCCTCAAGATCTTTTGTTACAACAATTTTATCTCCAAGGTCTAGATTATCTTTTGATAGATATGGCTCGTGTATGAATATCTTTTCAAAACCTTTTTCTCTCAATGATCTTGCTATCTCTATTGATGGCGATCCTCTTATGTCATATATGTCTCCTCTATAGCTCAGCCCGAGAATACAGATTTTAATATTTCTATAATCTTTAATCTCGAGCATGTTTAATCCCTCGATTATCTTCTCAACAACTCTCTTAGGCTGAGAACTGTTTATATCTCTAGCGATCTTTATGATATCTCTACACCAACATTTTTTATCAAAAACCTCTGCCAGAGATATGAGAAACCATGGATAGTTAGGCAGACATACTCCTCCCACGCCTGTGCCTGGCATATGAATATGTGAGTAAGGCTGTGTATTAGCAAGCTCTCTAGCCTCCCAAAAATCTACTCCAATTAGAGAGGCTATCTCAGCAAGACTGTTGGCCAGAGCAATATTGACATCTCTATACACCCCCTCGATCAATTTTGTGAACTCAGCTGTCTCAAGACTGCTTGCTCTTAAAACTCCTTTCTCAACAACTGTATTATAAAGATTCTCAACGGCTTCTAAAGAAAGATCGTTTATTCCCGACACGATCTTTGGATATCTATAGACAAGATCTTCAAAAGCTCTCCCCAGAGAAACTCTCTCAGGACTATAGGCGACTCCAAAGTCCTCCCCAGCGATCATTCCAGAAAATCTCTCAAGAAAATCTCTAGAGATCCTTCTAGTAGTCCCTGGAGGAACAGAAGACTCTAATATAAACAAAGATCCTCTCCTCATGTTTCTACCAATGATCTCAGAGACCTCCTCGAGAACACTTGTGTCAACATGATCATTTCTCCACTCCACAGGAACTATCACTATATAAACATCTAGATCTGAAATGACATCTGGCTTAGGCTCTTCAACAAAAAATTTCTTACCAAAACTTTGCATAAGTATTTTTCTCACAACATCTTCTTGATGAAGATCTTTAGACTTCTTTTTTATCATTCTCACAATATCATCTCTTCTCTTATCTATTCCAACAACTTTGAATCCTTTGAATAAAAATGCTGACGCGACAACAGCTCCTATGCTTCCAAGACCTATGACGCCGATCAAAACTTTTCTATCTTTTATCATTCTTCTCATATTCTCAAGATCTTTTGAATAAAAAATCTCACGAGCATTCATCACAACTTCCTCAGATATCTTTTTATCTTATCAATAAATTCTCTGGCCTCAGGCTCGACCTGAAGAATATCCCAGTATATCCCCTCAGGCTTTTTATATACGCCTTGCGTCTTGATCATCTTCGTCGGCGTGACAATAAGATCTACTGGAACATCATGTCTCTCCATAGGAATATCCATCTCAAGAACCTGAAGATCATGAACATTAGTTATTACAGGAGTGTTCTCAGATATCTTTTTAAACTCTCTCAAAACTCCATACTCAAGATCTGCGAATCCACCTCCTTTACCAACTCTCGCACCTTTCTCATTGACAGCTACAGAGCCTATGACAACAAGATCTGCCTCGGGAAGATCCCATGGATCTACCTTCTCTCCATAGTCCATAAAATTTCTTATATAAGCAGCTTCTCTAATATGTTCCCTAGGGATCTTAGAAGGATCTAACACTACAAACCCGTGTCTCAGTCTCGGACTTGGCATAATCACTGTCTTCCCCTGTAGAAGAGCATAAACTCTCACAAGCGCCTGAGGAGAGTCTGGATTAACCTTTACAACACGAGCCTTTCTAAAGATCTCTAGCTCAACAATTTTTCTACAAGTCTCTTCAGAACCCTCGAAATTAGGGATCCTGCCGAAGACAGGCTTAGGCCATCTGGCGACTCCTCTGGCCTCAAGAGTGATCCATACGTCCTCTCTTATGTCCTCCTTGATCTTTTTAATAGAAATCTGTTTACTCATCTAATCATCCACTTTTAATATATAAGGATTATGATAAATAATCTGATTTAGGATTGAAATAATGAGCTTTGAACAATGGATTGATTATCTCAGAAAGAAAATTAGAAGACTAGAAGAGCTGAAGCTAGATCCTTATAGAAGAGCTTATAGATATGATGTCACAACAACATCAAGAGAGATCTTGAGAAAATATGCTGATCTACAGCCTGGCTCAGAGACTAATGACAAAGTATCTGTGGCTGGAAGAATATGGCATATAAGAAGACATGGCAGAATATCATTCATAGATCTTTATGATCATGAGGGTAGAATACAGATCGTATTAAGATCAGATGTGTTAAACAAAGAGAAACATGTTCTCACAGAGATCATTGATAAAGGAGATTTCATAGGAGTCACAGGAAGAGTCATAAGAACAAAGACTGGAGAGATCTCTGTATTGGCTGAAGACATAGATCTTTTGTCAATATCTTGGAGACCTATACCATTTCACGAGTTCGGCGTGAAAGATCCTGAGCAGAGATATAGAGAGAGATATCTAGATATATTATTGAACTCGAGAGTGAGAAAAGCTCTTATAGATCTTTATAGAATAGAGATGACAATGAGAAAAATACTTGATTCAAAAGGCTTCGTAGAGATCCATACTCCGAAGCTGCAGCCCATATATGGAGGAGCACTTGCCAAGCCGTTTATAACAAAGATAAACGCTTTAGATAAAGAGGCTTATCTAAGTATTGCACCAGAGACTTATCTAAAGAGACTTGTTGTCGCAGGGATCCATAGAGTATATGAGATCGCTGTGTGCTTCCGAAACGAGGATATCGACACGACACATTATCCAGAGTTTGTTCAGTTAGAGGCTTACATGGCGTTTGGAGACTGGAGTGATATGATGAGTCTCACAGAAGAACTTATATCAGAGAGCGTCAGAGAGATATTTGGAGACTACAAGATCGAGGTTAAGAGAGATGATGGCGAGATCGAGACGCTGGACTTCTCAAGACCTTGGAGAAGAATCTCTATGATAGAGGCTATAGAGAAAATTGGCGGAGTGAAGATTAAAGAATATTCTGAGGAGGAGATCATGAGAATAGCCAGAGAGATAGGAGTAGATACTACAGACCCTAGAAGAGGAAAGATCTTGGAGAAGATCTTTGAGAAGACAGTAGAGAAAAAGCTTAGAAATCCTACATTTATAACATTGTTCCCAAGAGATATATCGCCATTGGCAAGACCTTATAGAGAGGATCCTAGGTTTTCAGAGAGGTTCGAGCTTTTCATCGGAGGAATGGAAATTGGAAACGGATATTCAGAGCTTAATAATCCAATTATACAATATATAGCCTTTAAAGAGGAGGAGGAGCTTAGAAAAAGAGTTGGTGGAGAGATAGAGTCTCATCCAATGGATAAAGATTTTATAAGAGCATTAGAATACGGTCTACCACCCACTGGAGGAGTTGGCATAGGTCTCTACAGACTGATAATGGTTCTCTCAGGACTCTCATCTATAAAAGATGTGATACCTTTCATATATGTGATCCCAGATGATTTCATGACTATAGCTGAACAAGCACAAGATCTTGTGGAGCTATACAAAGATCTTTATGTAAAATAATTTTAATCTCTAAAATAATATCATTGTGATAAATATGAGAAGTCTCACACTGATAATTATAATCATATTAATCTTGATAATAGGCTTGGCAACAGCATTTCTCTTAATAAGAAACACGTCTTCACAGACAACAACATCGTCTGGCTCCTGGAGTTATCCTCCTAATAACATTCCAAATGGTGTATATATGTGGAGCTGGGATAAAAAGATTTTTGAGAGAGTCAATGTATCCGGAGGCAATCCCTACGTGCCTAAAGAGGATGGATATTATCTATATTATTTTCATAATAATCAATGTCCTCATTGTCAGAGTTTCGAGCCTAAGCTGATCAGTTTTCTAAAAGATCCTCAGAACACGAGAGATATAAAAGATAAGATCAAGATTATACTGGTGGTGTGTAACTGGTTTACAATAGATTGTACAGACCCTACTGCTAAAGCAACTTATGCATGGTATAATGTGATGAGTAGTCCCACGTTTCTTCTAATTGAAGTGAGAAACGGAGTTGTTGTGAAAAATATTGATATATCATCTCTATATGTGTCATTAGTTAATCAAGGAAAGATCCCTCAGGGAGAGTTTGATCCTAGATATGTTTTTCTACTTGTCAAAAGTAACATAAGTTAAGGAGCTGATGAAATTATGAAGAAGTATTTTGATAAACTATTATTCGGAACAGCTGGAGTGCCTCTCTCAACACCTAAGAAAAGCTCTGTGGCAGGGATCATTAGAGTCAGAGAGCTTAGTCTAGACGCTATGGAGCTGGAGTTTGTAAGAGGCGTAAAGATGTCTGAAGAATCTGCTCTAGAGGTTAAGAAGACTGCTGAAGAGAATAATATTGTTTTAACAGTTCACGCTCCTTATTATATCAATCTGAATAGTGATGATCCTGCGAAGATTAGAGATAGTAAAGAAAGGATCCTTCAGTCAGCCAGGATAGGCTTTCTGGCTGGAGCATTCTCAGTAGTATTTCACTCAGGCTACTACGGGAAGGAAACTCCGGGAAAAGCTTATCATAGAATTAAAGAGGCTGTCAAAGAGATTGTTATGAAGATAAGAGATGAAGGGCTTGACATATGGCTGAGACCTGAGACTATGGGTGGATTAGCTGAGTTCGGAGATCTTGAGGAGGTCATATCATTATCTGAAGAGATCGAAGGCATACTGCCGGCAATAGATTTTGCACATCTACATGCTAGAAGCATAGGGAAATACAATAGTTATGAGGAGGTGAGAGAGATATTATCAATGATCGAGAGAAGACTTGGGAGAGAAGCTCTCAAGACAATGCACATACATATGTCAGGAATTGAATATGGAAGAAGAGGAGAGGTTAGACATCTCAATCTCGAAGAATCAGATCTTAATTATAAAGAGATTCTGAGAGCACTTAAAGATTTTAAAGTAGCAGGCGTGGTCATATCAGAGTCTCCAAATATTGAGGAAGATGCCATATTAATGAAAAAGACTTATGAGAATCTCTGAACATTTAGATAAAGAAACTAGATCGATAGGTGATTCATTTATATAAAATCTTCAGGAGAAATCATATAGGAGGGCAACACAATGTCTGAGAGAGAAATCTTTAAAATATCTAGAACTAAAAATGGTGTTGCCATCAAAAACGTGTCTGAGGATCCTCTTGAGATAATCTCTGTAAACATATATTATTATTATACTGTGGCAAGACCTGTGACATCACTCGAGGAGATTATGAGAGAAAAGACCGGCATGAAATTAAGTAGAGAGAACATAATCGTCAATAAAAAAATTGATTCTGGAGATATTCTCGAGATAGAGTTCAGACCTTCTGAGATGATTGATAGCATAGAGATCTTTTATAATGATAAAGAAGGCGTCAGAAAAAAAGTCTTGTTAAAACTATGATCATTTGTATCTAGGGATCTGTTTCTTCTCAATAAAATCTCTGGCTCTTTTTATAAGCTCTCCTGTTTTTGATAATCTCTTCAGCTCAGACACTCCAAATTCAACAAATAGACTCTTTTTAACTAGACGGATCATGTTTCTAATACTTTCTCTAGCCTCTGGAGAAGTGTTTATAAGAATGTTATTAGCGACCTCTTCAACACTTTCTCTCAGTCTGTCTCTAGATGTTAATACAGATATCAGCCCAAGATTATAAGCCTCTTTAGCAGTTATAGAGCCGGCTGCATATGCTGTTAAAGCAGCTCTTGAAAAGCCTAAAACAAAAGATCCCAGCCCAATTGCTATCGGAGGAACAAGACCCCATCTAGCCTCAGCCCAGCCGATCTTGGCGTCTTCTACAGAGACTACTATGTCAGC